>Ga0247737_1001068_pt1 | contig 11640 bp, 10 predicted proteins | sample UWRJL028104C2_FD_180937 | JGI IMG/M metagenome (GOLD analysis project Ga0247737, IMG submission 180937) | Plant litter microbial communities from Arlington Agricultural Research Station in Wisconsin, United States - UWRJ-L028-104C-2 | ecosystem: Environmental > Terrestrial > Plant litter >...
GCCGCTCGAAGATGCGGGGCGTCATCAGGACCGGGGCCTGGGCCTCGAATCCCCCGTGCGAGGGCGGCGGGGGCAGGGCGCCGATCCGGTCGATCATATAGGCCGCCCGAGCCGCGTCGCCGATCGCCAGCACATGCAGTTGGGGATCGGCCAGCACCCAGAGCTCGCGCTCGCCGGCGCCGTAGAGCCCCGCGGCCCCGCCTTCGGCGTCGAACAGGTGGCGCAGACCGGGAAGCGCGTCGCGCCGGCCCTCTCGCTCCGGATCCTCGCCCACGACGACGACGAAGGCGCTGGCGTGCAGGTCGTCGAACACCGCCCGGCGCTCTCGGACCAGCGTCATCGCCGCCTCCGCCCGCCCGGCGGGGACGAAGGCGATCAGCAGATAGCGTCCCGCCGCCGTATCCAGCGCATAGCGGGGGTTCGTCACGCCGGGGACGATGAAGGTCGGAAGCGGATCGCCGGGAAGAAGCGGCATGACCGACGATTGACGCCGCCGCCCGTCCTAAATCAAGCCCGCGTCAAGGCGCGGTGTCGGCGACCGGCTCGAACACGCCGCAGGCGATGCGGTCGCCGGCGCCGCCGATCGGCTGCGAGACATGGTCGTCGCGGTTGGCGTGGACCAGGAACGACAGGCCGTCCTCGTCCATCAGATCCATGCCCCTCATGTCCAGGCCGGACCCCGCCAGATACACCTCCGCATTGGCCGTGCCGTCGGCGCCCGCATAGACGTTCTGCAGGTCGCCGAGGTCGGGTCCGCCGTCCATGTTCAGAAGGCCATGCGGGCGCTTTTCGGGATCGGGATGGTTCACATGCGCGCCGGCCGAGGTGAAGCCCGGCCCTTCGCAGGTCCCAACGGCGTGCAGGTGCACTCCGTGCCAACCCTCGGGCCAGCCCTTGCCTTCAACCTTCATCAGGACGCCCAGCGGTCCGGCATAGGCCGTCACCGTCCCCGCATCGCCGCCGTCGGCGGTGTGCAGGGTCGCCGTGGCGATGAGCCTCGGCGCGGGCGCGGGGGGCGGCGGAGCGGCCGGAGCGGCGGTCTGGGCCACGGCCGCCCCCGCGCTCAGCAGGGAAGCGGCGAGAATGACCGAAGCAAGGGGGGCGAAGGCAAGAGGGGAGGGACGCATTTTAGTCCTTTCACGGATCGCGTCGGAATAAGCGCAAACTTTGCCTCCCGACGCCTCGGATGCTAGAAAACCGGACAGCGGATCACGTTCCGATTCCGGCCATCTAAAGCCTAAAATCCTTGACCGACGACAGCTACGAAAACGCCGCACCTCCTCCGGTCGGCGGCTCGGACATTTCCATGATTTCGATCGAGGACGAGCTGAAACGCTCCTACCTCGACTACGCCATGAGCGTGATCGTCAGCCGCGCGCTGCCCGACGCCCGTGACGGCCTGAAGCCGGTTCACCGTCGCATCCTCTATTCGATGCACGACCTGAACATGACGCCCGACCGCAGCTATTCGAAGTGCGCCCGCGTCGTCGGCGACGTGCTCGGCCGCTTCCACCCGCACGGCGACGCCTCGGTCTATATGGCCCTTGTCCGCATGGCCCAGCCGTTCTCCATGGGGCTGATGCTGATCGACGGCCAGGGCAATTTCGGCTCGGTCGACGGCGATATGCCGGCCTCCATGCGATACACCGAGGCCCGCATGGCCCCGGCCGCCAGCGCCCTGCTGGCCGATATCGACAAGGACACCGTCGATTTCCAGCCGAACTACGACGAGAAGGAGCTGGAGCCCGTCGTCCTGCCGGCGCGGATCCCGAACCTGCTGGTCAACGGCGCGGGCGGCATCGCCGTCGGCATGGCCACGAACATCCCGCCGCATAATCTGGGTGAGATCGTCGACGCGGCCGTGGCCCTGTTGGACGACCCGAACATTTCCGACGACGCCATCCTGGACATCGTCCCGGGTCCCGACTTCCCGACCGGCGGCGAAATCCTCGGCCGCACCGCGCCCCGCAACGCGCTGCGCGACGGTCGCGGTTCGGTCGTCGTGCGCGGCGTCGCCTCGGTCGAGACCATCCGCAAGGACCGCGAAGCCATCGTGGTCACCGAGCTGCCGTTCCAGGTCAACAAGCAGACCCTGATCGAGCGCATCGCCGAAATGGTCCGCGAGAAACGCCTCGAAGGCATCTCCGACGTCCGCGACGAATCGGACCGCCAGGGCATGCGGATCGTCATCGAGCTGAAGCGCGATGCCTCCGGCGACGTGATCCTGAATCAGCTGTGGCGCTACACCGCCATGCAGTCGTCGTTCGGCGTCAACATGCTGGCCCTGAACCACGGCCGCCCGGAACAGATGGGCCTGCGCAAGATGCTCGAGGTCTTCCTCGACTTCCGCGAAGAGGTCGTTGTCCGCCGTGTCAAGTTCGAGCTGGCCAAGGCCCGCGACCGCGGCCACGTCCTAGTCGGTCTGGCCGTCGCCGTCGCCAATATCGACGAGGTCATCCACATCATCCGCTCCTCGGCTGATCCGGCCGAGGCGCGCGAGCGGCTGCAGGCCAAGGCCTGGCCCGTCGGCGATATGATCGCCCTGGTCGAGCTGATCGCCGATCCGCGCTCCGTCCTGATCGACGGCGACAGCCTGAAGCTGACCGACGAACAGGCCCGCGCCATCCTGGGCCTGACGCTGAGCCGCCTGACCGGCCTCGGCCGTGACGACATCTTCGGCGAGGCGCGCGGCCTGGCCGACACCATCCAGGGCCACCTGACGATCCTGTCGGACCGCAAGAACATCATCGCGATCATCCGCGAGGACCTGCTGAAGGTCCGCGACGAGTTCGCCGTTCCGCGTCGCACGACGATCGGCGAAGGCGACTTCGAGCTGGAAGACGAGGACCTGATCCCGCGCGAGGACATGGTCGTCACCGTGACCCACGGCGGCTACGTCAAACGCGTCGCCTTGAACGCCTATCGGACCCAGCATCGCGGCGGCAAGGGCAAGTCCGGCATGACGATGAAGGACGAGGATGCCGTCGTCGGCGTCTTCTCCGCCTCGACCCACACCCCGGTCCTGTTCTTCGCCACCAACGGCAAGGCCTACAAGCTCAAGGTCTGGCGTCTGCCGCTGGGCGCCCCGACCTCGCGCGGCAAGGCCTTCGTCAACCTGCTGCCGATCGAGCCGGGCGATTCGATCATGAACGTCCTGCCCCTTCCCGAAGACGAAACGACCTGGGGCGACTACGACATCATGTTCGCCACCCGCTCGGGGGACGTGCGCCGGAACAAGCTCAGCGACTTCGCCACGGTCAACCGCGCCGGCAAGATCGCGATGAAGCTGGAAGACGGCGACCACATGGTCGGCGTGGCCCTGTGCACTGCCGAAGACGATGTGTTGCTGACCACGTCCGGCGGTCGCGCCATCCGCTTCAAGGCCGACGACGTCCGCGTGTTCAAGGGCCGCGATTCGACCGGCGTGCGCGGCGTTCGCCTCCAGGGCGATGACGTGGTCATCTCCATGGCCATCCTCGGCCGGGTCGATGCGACGCCCGACGAACGCGCCGCCTACGTCAAGCACGCCAACGCTATGCGCAAGGCGACGGGCGAGGGCGATGACGAAACGCCCGTGGTCGAGGCTGACGAAGACGGCGCGGAGGAGGGCGGCGACGCTCCCATCTCGCCCGAACGTATCGCGGCCCTGGGCGCGGCGGAACAGTTCATCCTGACCGTCACCGACACGGGCTTCGGCAAGCGCTCCTCCGCCTACGAATATCGCCGCACCGGTCGCGGCGGGCAGGGTCTGACGGCCCACGGCCTCGGCGGTCGCGCCGGCACCCGCCTGGCCGCCGCCTTCCCGGTCGAGGACACCGACGACCTGCTGCTGGTCACCTCCAACGGCCAGATGATCCGCACGCGCGTGGGCCAGGTCCGCATCGTCGGCCGCTCCTCGCAGGGCGTGACCATCTTCCGCACGGCCGAAGGCGAGAAGGTCGTGTCGGTAGAACGTCTGGCGGACAGCGGCGGAGATGACGCGCCCGAGGTCGAGGGTGAGGGTGACGCGGAAGACTAAATCCTCCCCCGTCGGGGGAGGGGGACCGCGAAGCGGTGGAGGGGGCCAGCTCCAGACACCGTGTGCGCGGCGAGCCCCCTCCGTCACGTCGCGAAGCCGCTCCGCGCCACCTCCCCCGACGGGGGAGGAATAAGTGTCGTCTGACTTCCTCATCGACGGCCTCCCGCCGACCGACGACGACCTGCGCTACATGACCTTGGTCAACTACGGCGCCGTGACCTCCTTCCGCGTGGAACAGGGCGGCGTCCGTGGCCTCGACCTCCATCTTGCCCGCCTGCACGCCTCTGCCCTCGAGATGTTCGGCGAACCCGTCCCGGAAGCGCACCTGCGCAACCTCATGCACACGGCCGTCGGTGACACGCGCGACGCCTGGCTCCGCGTCAGCCTCTTCTCGCCCTTCATCTGGGCTCGCCTGCCGTCAGACCGTGTCCAGCCCAAGGTCATGACCGTCGTCGCCCCGCCGCCTCCGCCCCTGGCGACCAGCGTCCGCGTCCAGCCCCAGACCTATGTCCGCGACGCCGCCCATCTGAAGCACACCGCCACCTTCCCCCTGATCCGCGCCCGCCGCCTCGCCATCGACGCAGGCTTCGACGACGCCCTGTTCGCCGATGCGGACGGTCTGATCTCCGAGGGCGCGCTGTGGAACATCGGCTTTCTGGCCGGCGACACCATCACCTGGCCCATCGCCCCGATGCTGGAGGGCGTAGCCCAGGCGCTGATCTCGCGCGGCCTCGCCGCCGCCGGCCTCACCGAACGCACGGCCCCCGTCCGCCTGACCGACCTCGCCGCCTTCGACGGCGCCTTCCTGTGCAACAGCGCCACGCCGGCCTGTCCGATCACCGCCATCGGCGACCATGTCTTCGGAACCTCGCCGCAGCGGATCGAACAACTCGCCCGCGCCTGGACGTCGAACCCCGTTCAGGCGATCTAGGCCCGGCCCGCGACGCCTGCTAATCACACCACGCGGCGGGGAGAAAACGCATGCGGATCGGGCTCTACCCGGGGACTTTCGACCCCGTCACCAACGGCCACATGGATATCATCGGCCGGGCTGTGAAGCTGGTCGACAAGCTGGTCATCGGCGTCGCGCAGAACGACGACAAGGGCCCTCTGTTCTCGACCGCCGAGCGCGTCGAAATGGTCAAGGCCGAGGTCGCCCGGCTGAACGCGAACATAGATGTCCAACCCTTCTCGACCCTGCTCATGCATTTCGCGGAAAGCCTGAATGCAAGCGTCATCGTGCGCGGTCTGCGCGCCGTCGCGGACTTCGAATACGAGTTCCAGATGACCGCCATGAACCAGCGCCTCAATGACGACATCGAGACCGTGTTCCTGATGGCCGATCCGCGCCACCAGGCCATCGCCTCGCGGCTGGTCAAGGAAATCGCCCGGCTGGACGGAGACATCTCCAGCTTCGTCAGCCCCGCCGTCGCCGCTGCCGTGCGCGACCGCGTCAAACGCTAGAACGCCTCAGGACACTGTTTTGAAGATCACGCCCTTCGTCCTCGCCGCCGCCCTGTCGGTCCTCGCGCCCGCCGCCGCCATGGCCCAGACCGCGTCGGCCGCCCCCGCCGCCGCCGCGAGCGACTGGCGCGCCATCGCGCCGGAGAACCTGCTGGTCATCGACACCTCCAAGGGCCGCATCCTGGTCGAGCTGGAGCCACGCGCGGCGCCGCGCCATGTCGAGCGCATCACCACCCTGGCCAACCAGGGCTTCTACGACGGTCTGAAATTCCATCGCGTCGTCACCGGCTTCATGGCCCAGACCGGCGATCCGCTCGGCACGGGGCAGGGCGGTTCGGATCTGCCCGACATCGCCGCCGAATTCACCTTCCGTCGCGGACGCGACTCCCAGTTCGCTCCGATCCAGGGCGGCGCCACGACCCTGCTCGTCGGTCTGGTCGGCTCCCTGCCGGTGGCGACCCAGCCGGACGCCCAGATGATGGTGACTGCGGACTTCAAGACCGACGCCACCGGCCTGTTCTGCACCGGCGTCGCCGGCATGGCCCGCTCCTCCTCGCCGGACAGCGCCAACAGCCAGTTCTATCTGATGATGGCCACCAACCCGGTCCTGAACGGCACCTACACCGCCTTCGGTCGTATCGTGTCGGGGCTGGACGTCGTCAGCCTCCTCAAGGCCGGACCGGACGGAAGCGTGATCGTCGATCCGGACTCTATGACCCATGTCCGCACGGCTGCGGCCTTGCCGGAAGGCGAGCGTCCGACGGTCCGCGTCCTCGACGCCCGCTCGGCCGCCTTCCAGACCCATGTCGAACAGGTTCGTGCGGCCCGCGGTACGCAGTTCTCCGTCTGCGACGTGCAGCCGGTATCGGAAGTTTCGGGGGGATGACCATGCGGTTGACGGCTCTGGTGATCGGTCTGGTTCTGGCGGCTTCGTCCGCTGCTGCTCAGGAGACGGCGGCGACCGCTCCCGCGCAGACCCCTTCCGCCCCGGCGGATTGGCGCACGGTCCCAGCCGACAATCTGATGATCATCGACACCAACCGGGGCCGCATCCTGGTCGAGTTGGCCCCCGAGGCCGCGCCCCTGCATGTCGAGCGCATGCGGCTCCTGACGCGCCGCGCCTTCTTCGACGGTATCGTGTTCCACCGCGTCATCGACGGCTTCATGGCCCAGACCGGCGACCCTCTGGGCAATGGCGAGGGCCAGAGCCCCTATCCCGACGTCAAGGCCGAGTTCACCTTCCGCCGGGGTCCGGAGACGCCGTTCACGCCCGTCGCCTCGCCGGCCGGCGCCATGCTGGGCTTCGTCAACAGCCTGCCGGTCCAGACCCAGCCGACCTCGCTGATGGCCACGACCGGCGACGGCAAGGTGCATGGCTGGGGCGCCTACTGCCCGGGCGTCGCCGGCATGGCCCGCGACGATGCGCCTGACAGCGCCAACTCGCAGTTCTTCCTGATGCGCCAGCCCTACCCGGCGCTGGACAAGCGCTACACCGTCTGGGGCAATGTCGTCTCGGGCCTCGACGTCGTGCGCGCCATCAAGGTCGGCGACGGCGACAACGGGGCGGTCACCGCCGATCCCGATCGCATGATCCGCGTCCGCATCGCCTCGGACCTGCCCGAGGCCGACCGTCCGGTGGTTCAGGTCATGGACACGGCCTCGGCCGCCTTCCGCACCCTGGCCGACGGCGTACGCACGGCAAGGGGCGCCGACTTCTCCATCTGCGACATCACCCTGCCGGTTCAGGTCTCGGGCGCGCCGGCTCCGGCCGTCTGACCGCCACGACCCCGGCCGCGCCGGCGGCGCGGGGGTTTGCGAGCCTCACGCATCTGCTGCAGCAACAGGCCTTCGCGCAGGCCCCGGTCGGCGACCCGCACCCGCTCGCTGGGCCAGGCTCGCTGCACCGCGTCCAGGATCGCGGCCCCCGCCAGCACCAGATCGGCGCGATCCGGCCCGATACAGGCCTCCGCCGCGCGGCCTTTCGGCCCCAGCGCCTTCAGCTTCTCGGCCGCCGCGTCGCACTCGGTCCGCGTCATCCACAGCCCATCGACCCGGTCCCGCTGATAGCGCCGCAGGTTCAGGTGCACCCCCGCCAGACTGGTGATCGCCCCGGACGTCCCGACCAGATGCCCGCGACCGGTGGCGAACAGCCGCCGGAACTCGTCGTCGTCGAAATCCCCGACCGCCAGGGCGGCGCCCATGTCGCCGACCATCGCCTCGTACCAGGCCTCGCCTGACCCTTCCGGCTCCGGATGCCGTTCGGCCAGGGTCACGACCCCCAGCGGCGCCGACATCCAGGCCACGGTCTTCATCTCCGCGCCCGACTTTCTCAGCCAGGACAGCTCCGTCGAACCCCCGCCGACGTCGATGACCAGCACTGCCTCCGCGTTCGGGTCGAACAGGTTCAGACACCCCTCGACCGACAGCCGCGCCTCTTCCGCCGGATCGATGATGCGCAGCTTCAGCCCGGTGCCCCGTCGCACCCGTTCGATGAACTCCGGTCCGTTCTCGGCCTGCCGACAGGCCTGGGTCGCGACGGCGCTCAGCCGGGCCGAATCCACCCCGCGCCGCACCACCCGCTCGGCGCACAGGGCTAGGGCGTCATAGGCCCGGTCCATCGCCGCATCGTCGAGACGACCTGTCCGCGACAGGCCTTCGCCCAGTCTCACGATGCGGCTGAAGCTGTCGACCACGCGAAAGCCCGTCCGCGCCGGGCGCGCGAGCAGCAATCGACAGTTGTTGGTCCCCAGATCCAGCGCGCCGAACACGGGGGCGTCGCGGCCCGACGCATCCCGAGAAGACGCCCGTTGGACCCGGGACCGCTCGTCGCGCCTTCGCGGCGCGCCGTCGGGTTCCGGCATGGGCCGAACTTTCATGTGGGCGCGTCCAAGATGGGCGCCCGTCCCGATCAACCTAGGGCCTGATCCGGAAAAGTGTAAGCGGTTTTCCGGGCGGATCAGGCCCCAGATTCAAGCTGGACCCTGACTTTCGGCATCAGCGGAATCGCGAAGCGATTCCTCCTCAACCGGTCAGGGTCCGGCCTCGCCGAACCGTCCGCGCCAAGCCTATCTGTCGCGAAGATGAACGAGACCACCGGCATCCCGCTCAGGCGCGGCGCCGTATCCGTTCATCATGACCCAGTCCCAGACAGCGAAATTCGGCCTCGGCCAGATCGTGCGTCACCGCCAGGAGAGCTTCCGCGGCGTGGTCGTGGATGTCGACGCCGTCTACGCCGGCCCCGCCGACGAACCCGGCCCGGAACACAGGGACCAGCCCTTCTATCGCGTCCTCGCCATGGGCGTGGATTCCGGCTTCCTCGTCTACGCCGCCGAGGCGGTGCTGGAACACGATCCCGACGTCGCGCCCCTGTCGGCCGATGAACAGTCGCGCTGGTTCGCCATGGACGGCCAGGGCCATATCGCGCCTCGTGCGCAACCGATCCACTGATCGAGACGCGGACTGGGGCGTTGGCTCTTCGCCGCCGGGGTTCTAGACTGGCGGTTCAAGGAGCGCGTGATGGCTGATTTCGAACATGTCTTTCAATCCCCGCCCGAAGGGGCCGCAGCGGACTGGACGATCTCTCAGAATTGGCGCGCCTATACCCAGGTCGAGCACGACACCTGGGACACCCTCTACGCTCGCCAGATGGAAATCCTGCCGGGCCGCGCCTCAGACGCCTTCTTGAACGGACTTAAGGCGCTCGACCTGAACACCGGCGGCATCCCCGACTTCGCCCTGATGAACCCGAAACTGAAGGCCCTGACCGGCTGGACCGTTGTCTGCGTGCCGGGGCTGGTGCCCGACGAGGTCTTCTTCGACCATCTGGCCAACCGCCGCTTCCCGTCCGGCCAGTTCATCCGCAAGCCCGACCAACTGGACTACCTCCAGGAACCGGACATCTTCCACGACGTGTTCGGCCACGTGCCGATGCTGACGGACCCGAACTTCGCCGACTACATGCAGGCCTACGGCAAAGGCGGTCAGCGGGCGCAAGGCCTCGGCATGCTCAAGAACCTGGCGCGCCTCTACTGGTACACGGTCGAGTTCGGCCTGATGGACGAGGGCGACGGCCTTCGCATCTACGGCGCCGGTATCGTGTCGTCGGCGTCGGAGAGCGTCTTCGCCATCGAGGATCCGTCGCCGAACCGCATCGTTTTCGACCTGGAGCGGATCATGCGGACCGACTACCGCATCGACGACTTCCAGCAGGTCTATTTCGTCATCCCCTCGATCGAGGCCCTGAATGACGCGACGCTCGAGGACTTCGGCCCGATCTACGACCGCCTGAAGGGCGCGTCCGAGATCGGCATCGAGGCCATCCAGCCCTACGATCGCGTCATCACCCAAGGCTCCCAGGCCTATGCCCACAAGGGCGGAAGGTTCGCGGCATGATGCGCACGACCACCATCCTCCTGATCGCCGGCCTGGCCGTCGCGGCCGGCGCCTGCACCGAGTCCAAGCGCGCCCGCAACGCGGCCACCTGGGGCGACCAGCCCGCCGACATCACCTGCTGGACCTACGGGACCGAGACCTTCTCGGGCCGCTCGACGGGCAAGGTCGAGCACAGCGACGGCGGCCGTGTCGCCTTCGTCGACGCCGCCAACGGTCGCTACACCACCGTCGATGGCGAGTGCCGGGTCATCTATCTGGTGGAGGGAGACGCTGCGGCTCCGGCACCGACGACCGCCGCGGCCCCCGCTCCAGCCGCCGCTACGGAGGTCACTGCACCTCCCGAGAAAAATCCGGCCCAATAACCTTCCCACCGTGCACCCCAGCGAAGGCTGAGGTGCAGATGGCAGGCTCCGTAAGTTGGACAGGCGGCTCACCCGGTATCCCGGCCGACTGAATTCGTGATCGGGACCCCAGCCTTCGCTGGGGTGCACGGATGACGAATTTAGTCCTCCGCGATCAAACTCTTCGCCTTCGTATCCCGCATGAGGACGTAGGTGATCAGCGAAACCCCGATCATCCCGGTGACGTACCAGAAATACAGGCTCTCGCGCCCGTCCAGCTTGAACCACAGCGCCACATACTCCGCCGTTCCCCCGAACACCGCATTGGCGATGGCGTAGGGCAGGGCGACGCCCAGCGCGCGGATATGGGCCGGGAACAGCTCGGCCTTCACCACGGCGTTGATCGCCGTATAGCCTGACACGATCACCAGAGCCGTCAGCGACAATCCGAACGCCGCGAACGCATTGGTCGTCACCGCCAGGGTGCTCATGATCGGCACGGTGCATAGAAGCCCCAGCACCCCGAAGGCGATCATCACGGGCTTGCGCCCAATCCAGTCCGACAGCGCCCCGACCAACGGCTGGATCAGCATGAAGATCAGCAGAGCCGCCGCCGAAATCTCGGTCGCCTGAGCCTTGGAAAACCCCGAGGTATTGGTCAGGAACTTCTGCAGATAGGTCGTGTAGGTATAGAAGGCCAAGGTCCCCCCAGCCGTCAGCCCCAGTACAATCAGCGCCTCCTTCGGGTGCCGCAGCACCAGTTCCAGCGCGCTCGATTTCGGCGCCGACCGCGCCGCCTCGGACTGGAAGGCGCGGGTCTCGTCCAGCCGGCGACGCAGCCAGAACACCACCACCGCCAGCCCCGCCCCGACGAAGAATGGTATCCGCCAGGCCCACGCCGACAGCGCGTCCTCGCCCAGCGTCCGCTGCAAGACGATCAACAGCGCCAGCGCCAGCAGTTGGCCCGAAATCAGCGTCACATACTGAAAACTGGACCAGAAGCCGCGATGCTTGGCCGTCGCCATCTCCGACAGATAGGTGGCGCTGGACCCGTACTCCCCGCCGACGCTCAGCCCCTGCATCATCCGCGCGACCAGCAACAGGGCGGGCGCCGCGATGCCGATGGTCGCGTACCCGGGCGTGCAGGCGATCAACAGCGACCCCGCGCACATCAAGCTCACTGACAACGTCAGCCCGGCCTTGCGCCCCTTGCGATCCGAATAGACCCCCATGATCCAGGCCCCCACGGGTCGCATCAGGAAGCCCACGGCGAAGATGGCGGCGGTGGCCAGCAGTTGCGCCGTGTCGTCGCCCTTCGGGAAGAAGACCGGCGCGAAATACAGGGTGAAGGCCGCATAGGCGTACCAGTCGAACCACTCGACCAGATTGCCGGCCGATCCGCCGATGATGTTCCTCAGGCGGCGG
>Ga0247737_1001070_pt1 | contig 11638 bp, 11 predicted proteins | sample UWRJL028104C2_FD_180937 | JGI IMG/M metagenome (GOLD analysis project Ga0247737, IMG submission 180937) | Plant litter microbial communities from Arlington Agricultural Research Station in Wisconsin, United States - UWRJ-L028-104C-2 | ecosystem: Environmental > Terrestrial > Plant litter >...
GGCGTACGCGCTCAAGCGCGCCGCGCAGGCCGCGCTGGCCGCCGCCGCGGAAGCCGTCGAGGAGCCCGAATCGACCGCTCACCGAACGAATGACGCCTCCTAGCTCGGAGATGTGACGCGGCGCGCGGGGTTCGGGTAGCTTCCTTTTCGGCAGTGGCACGGCTCGGGGAGGACAGGGTGGGCGCGATGAGTTCTCCGCCGTTCGGCGGCAGCAGCAGCGAGATGCCGGCGGTCTTCCCGGACTGGTCGCCCTACCAGGATCTCGACTCCGCCGCCCGCGCCTACCTGCGCGACCCCGAGGTGGCCTTGGACGCGCTGTTCGGCGTGCTCCGGGGTGCCTCGGTGCTCTGCTTCACGCTCGAGCGCTTCGTCAACGAGGTCAACGGCGTCTGGCAGGAGGTCGTCATCTGCGACGGTAGCCGGCTGGTGCTCTGGCACGGCGAGGACGTCGCGCCCGGTGACGGCCCGGTCGGCTCGATGACCTCGTCGCTGCGGGTGGTGCCGCTCTCCACGGTCACCGAGGTGGGCTGCCGGCGTCGCCTGACCCGCACGTCGAACGGGCAGGCGCGGGTCGACAGCATCGACGTCTACCTGCTGCTGAGCTCGGTCGACGACGCGGTCCCGCCGCCCGGCCCGGACGAGGGGGAGTCGCGGGCGACGATCCGCCACGACGCGCTGCGGTTCGGCAAGACCCTGGATGATGGCGGACCTGGGCAAATCGCTCGTCTCGAGGAGTTCTCGCGGGTCGTCGCGTCGCTGGTGGGGCGCCCCACTCTGTAGGGAGCGCCACAATCCGCGCGCGCCACGCCGGTACCATACGTTTCGGGCGTGTGACATTTTTCGTGGTTCCGGCGGTGCCGACGAGCGGCCTCCGGGGCGCTCACGGCCGGGCCGGTGCGGCTCTCAGTCCGCGTCGGGGCCGGCCACTTCGAGGCCGTCGGAGCGGCGCACCACGTGGATGCAGTCGCCTGGGCACTCCTTGGCCGCGTCGATCACCTCGAGGTGCAGACGGCCGGGCACACCCGCGCGTACACCAGGGGATTGCAGCAGGTCACCGGCCTCGTCCTTCACATACGCGAGGCCGTCGATGTCGAACTCGAACACCTCGGGCGCGTACTGCACGCAGAGGCCGTCGCCGGTGCAGAGGTCCTGATCCACCCAGACCTGCAGTTCGTCGTTCCCGGTCTGTGCCGACACTCGATACCTCCTACGGATAACCCGGGCCGACCGTACCGGATGCCTCCGACAAACTCCTTGCGGGCACCGGCCGAATGGATCAAGACTCGGTGACGAGGGTGTTGCATGGGTCGAAATCCGGTCCGCAGCGGCTAGTGTTACCCCAAGACGTTCGAGCCCCCGGGGAGGTGGGACGTGGCACGTAACGACGAGGCGGATTCACGCGCCGCACGTTGGGAGAAAGAGGCCAACGATCTCTCCAGCCAGGTCGCGTTCCTGCAGGAGGAACTCGCTCTGGTTCGGCGGAAGTTGACCGAAAGCCCACGACACGTCCGGCAGCTCGAGGAACGGCTCGCGGCAACGCAGGCGCAGCTCGCTCGACTGACCGAGAACAACGACCGGCTCGTGGCGACCCTCAAGGAAGCCCGCGCACAGATCGTCACTCTCAAGGAAGAGATTGACCGGCTCGCCCAGCCGCCCAGTGGCTACGGCGTTTTCCTGACCGCCCACGAGGACGGCACCGTCGATGTCTTCACCGGCGGCCGCAAGCTCCGGGTGGCGGTCTCCCCCTCCCTCGAGGTCGAGGAGCTTCAGCGTGGGCAGGAAGTCCTGCTCAACGACGCGCTGAACGTCGTCGACGCGTTCGGTTTCGAACGCACCGGCGAGGTCGTCACGCTCAAGGAGGTCCTCGAGGGCCCCGACGGGCAACGCGGCGACCGTGCCCTGGTCGTCTCGCACGCCGACGAGGAGCGGATCGTCTCGCTCGCCGACTCGCTCGAGATCGCCAAGCTGCGCGCCGGTGACTCGCTGATGATCGAGCCGCGCTCGGCCTACGCCTACGAGCGCATCCCGAAGAGCGAGGTCGAGGAACTCGTCCTCGAGGAGGTCCCCGACGTCGACTACACCGACATCGGCGGCCTGCACTCGCAGATCGAGCAGATCCGCGACGCGGTCGAACTGCCGTTCCTGCACGCCGACCTGTTCCGGGAGCACCAGCTGCGCCCGCCGAAGGGCATCCTGCTCTACGGCCCGCCCGGCTGTGGCAAGACCCTGATCGCCAAGGCGGTCGCCAACTCGCTGGCGAAGAAGATCGCCGAGCGGCGTGGTGAGGAGAAGCACACCAGCTACTTCCTCAACATCAAGGGCCCGGAACTGCTGAACAAGTACGTGGGCGAGACCGAGCGGCACATCCGCCTGGTCTTCCAGCGGGCTCGTGAGAAGGCCGGCGAGGGAACACCGGTGATCGTGTTTTTCGACGAGATGGACTCGATCTTCCGGACCCGCGGCTCGGGTGTCTCCAGCGACGTGGAGAACACGATCGTTCCCCAGCTCCTCAGCGAGATCGACGGCGTCGAGGGCCTGGAGAACGTGATCGTCATCGGCGCCTCGAACCGTGAGGACATGATCGACCCGGCCATCCTGCGCCCGGGCCGGTTGGACGTGAAGATCAAGATCGAGCGTCCCGACGCCGAGGCGGCCAAGGACATCTTCGGCAAGTACATCCTGTCGAGCCTGCCGCTGAGCGGCGAAGACCTGACCGAGCACGGCAACGACCGTGACGTCACGGTCGCCGCCATGATCGAGGCGGTCGTCCTCCGGATGTACACGGAGACCGAGGAGAACCGCTTCCTCGAGGTCACCTACGCCAACGGTGACAAGGAAGTCCTGTACTTCAAGGACTTCAACTCCGGCGCCATGATCCAGAACATCGTGGACCGCGGCAAGAAGATGGCGATCAAGGAGTTCCTCACCTCCGGCAAGAAGGGGCTGCGCCTGCAGCACCTGCTCGACAGCTGTGTCGACGAGTTCCGCGAGAACGAGGACCTGCCCAACACCACCAACCCCGACGACTGGGCCCGCATCTCCGGCAAGAAGGGCGAGCGGATCGTTTACATCCGCACGCTCGTCTCCGGCGGCAAGGGCGCCGAGGCCGGCCGCTCCATCGAGACGGCCAGCAACACCGGCCAATACCTGTAAGGCTTCGGCCACCTGTAAGGCTTCGGCAAAGACGCGGGCCGGGGGTTTCCCCGGCCCGCGTTCTCGTGCGACCCGGCATGAGACGGCTCGACTGGCTCGACGCGCTCCGCACCGGCACAGCGCTTGGTACGGGCACCCGGCGCAGGCCAGCACCGTCACATCGTCGTGGCAAGGACTGCTGTTCCTCGCCGTCATGTTCGCGGGCACGGTCATCTATCGATGCCAGCACGGCTCGATCGGACGCGGACCCGCGCTGCTCTCCTTGGCGCTCGTCGCCTGCTCGCCGGCCGGCGACCGCGGCGCGAGCACAGTTCTCGCCGTCGTGGGAACATTCCTTTTGGCCTACGTTTTGCGGCAGAGGGAGATCCCCGCGGTGCTCACCTGGCTCGGTCGGGTCAGCTACTCGCTGTATCTGCTGCACGTGGTGGTGCTTTTCCTGCTACCCCCCGTCGTCCCGTCCCTCGGGACACAACCCTGGCCCACAAGGGCCCTGACCGGCCTGGCGTACCTGATCACGGTCCTCGCTTTCGCCGGACTTTCGTACCGGATGGTGGAACAACTGGGCCAGGCACTCGGCCGTCTCCTCATCCGGAAGATCGACTTCACGCTGCCCGGCCGCCCCCTCGCGACCACCCAGCGTGCCCTACCCGGCACACGGCGGGGCGAGAACCGGCGCGAGAGCGTCTAGGCTCGATACATGAGCTACCGGGGCATCGTGGCAGTTGGGGTGGTCGCATGAGCGTTCGACGGATTATGGGCACCGAGGTCGAGTACGGCATCTCCGTTCCCGGGCAGCCCGGCGCCAACCCGATGGTCACCTCCTCCCAGGTGGTCAACGCCTACGGCGCGCGGCCCGAGCTCACCCGCGGCGGACGGGCCCGCTGGGACTACGAAGAGGAATCGCCGCTGCGCGACGCCCGCGGCTTCACCTACTCCGGTGCGGCCTACGACCCCGCCGACGCCCTCGCCGACGAAGACCTCGGCCTGGCCAACGTGATACTGACCAACGGCGCCCGCCTCTACGTCGACCATGCCCACCCCGAATACAGCACCCCCGAGTGCACCAACCCGCTCGACGTCGTCAAGTGGGACAAGGCCGGCGAACGTGTCATGGCCGAGGCGTCCCGGCGCGCGGCGACCATCCCCGGCACCCACCGCATCCAGCTCTACAAGAACAACACCGACAACAAGGGCGCGTCGTACGGGTCCCACGAGAACTACCTGATGCGGCGCCAGACCCCGTTCGCCGACATCGTCGCCCACCTCACGCCGTTCTTCGTCACCCGGCAGATCTTCACCGGCGTCGGCCGCGTCGGCCTCGGGCAGGACGGCTCCGGCGCCGGCTTCCAGATGTCGTCCCGCGCCGACTTCTTCGAGGTCGAGGTCGGCCTCGAGACCACCCTCAAGCGCCCGATCATCAACACCCGCGACGAGCCGCACTCCGACGCCGACAAATACCGCCGCCTGCACGTCATCATCGGCGACGCCAACCTCTCGGAGATCGCCTCCTACCTCAAGATGGGCACCACCTCCCTGGTGCTCAACATGATCGAGGAGAAGATCTTCAGCGGCGACCTTGGCATCGCCGACCCGGTCAGCGAACTCAAGGCGGTCAGCCACGACCCCAGCCTGCAGCATCTGATCCGGCTGCGCGACGGCCGCAAACTCACCGCACTCGACCTGCAGTGGGCCTACTACGAACGCGCCCGCGCCTTCGTCGAGGAACGCTCCGGCGCCGACGCCGACGACCAGACCCTCGACGTCCTCGACCGCTGGGAGGACATCCTCGACAAGCTCGGCCGCGACCCGATGGAATGCGCCGACACGCTCGACTGGGTCGCCAAACTGCGCCTGCTCGAGGGCTACCGCGACCGCGAGAACCTCGGCTGGTCCTCGCCCAAGCTCCAACTCGTCGACCTGCAGTACGCCGACGTGCGCCCCGAGAAAGGCCTCTACCACCGCCTGGTCGCGCGGGGCTCGATGAAGACCCTGCTCGAACCGGACGACGTGCAGCGCGCGATGTCCGAGCCGCCGGTGGACACCCGCGCCTACTTCCGCGGCCGGTGCCTCGCGCAGTACGCGTCCGAAGTGGTCGCCGCGAGCTGGGACTCGGTCATCTTCGACGTCGGACGCGAGTCCCTGGTGCGAGTTCCGATGATGGAACCCGAGCGTGGGACCAAGAAGCACGTTGGTGCCCTCTTCGACAAGTGCGAAAGTGCGAAGGATCTTCTCGAAGTGATCACCAGTCGCTGAGTGGTTTTGTCGTAACCGCGAGGTAGGTTTTTCCCAACCCGATGTCGCAGACTTCGGGTGGCTGAGAAGGGGGACACCGATGGCAACTCGGGACACCGGCGGACAGTCGCAATCCGGCAAGGGCCGGCAGGACGAGGAGATCGAGGACGTCACCACCGAGGCCAACCCTGAGGTAGCCGAACGGCACGCCGAGATCACCGAGGACGTCGACGACCTGCTCGACGAGATCGACTCCGTTCTCGAAGAGAACGCAGAAGAGTTCGTCCGAGGATACGTGCAAAAAGGGGGTGAATAGGCATATCCGGTAAAAACGGACATGCCTATTCCGAACGATGATGAGGGCGGGCGGCGCCACCGTCGCGACCGTGGTGAGTGGAAGCCGCTCGACCTCATTCGCGCTAGTAGTAAGCGGCCTTCGGGCCGGGGCAGCTATTGCGAAGACTGTTACCCCGTGCGGTTCAAGGCCAGGTGTGTCAAACGGTTGTCGGAGAAGCACGGGCGAGAGGTGCAGAGCCGGCGCGTTGCCCCCCGACGGCCCACCCGCGGTGCCGCTACGGCATCGGGCAGCCCTGAGTTCGGCAAGGTGCTGATGGAGCGGGGCGGCGTCTGTGACATCTGCGGGACGCCCGACCCGCAACACGTCGATCACGTTCATCGCACCGGCGAGGTGCGCGGGATATTGTGCTTCAACTGCAACGGCGAGCTGGGACAGTTTCGGGACAATCCGGTCTTCCTCGCCGGGGCGATCACGTATCTGAAAGGAACCACGTGGCAAAGGACTTTGATCCATCCGGGCGTGTACCGGATTACTTCGTCAACGCCGGGACGTCCTCCTTCACGCAGTTCCTGACGCACGCGTCTCCCGAGTTGCTGCCGGGCCGGCGGCCGCTGCCCCCGGGGCTCTCGGGCGACATCGCGCCGCACGGCACGACGATCGTGGCGATCGCGACCGCCGACGGCGTCGTGATGGGCGGCGACCGGCGGGCGACGATGGGCAACCTGATCGCGAGCCGGGACATCGAGAAGGTGCACCCCGCCGACTCGTACTCGCTGATCGGCATCGCCGGCACGGCGGGCATCGGCATCGAGCTGATGCGGCTGTTCCAGGTCGAGCTCGAGCACTACGAGAAGATCGAGGGCACGATGCTCTCGACCGACGGTAAGGCGAACCGGCTGGCCGGCATGGTCCGGGGCAACCTGGGCGCGGCGATGCAGGGCCTGGCCGTGGTGCCGCTGTTCGCCGGTTACGACCTCTCCGCGACCGATCCGGCGAAGGTGGGGCGCATCTTCAGCTTCGACGTCGCCGGCGGGCTCTACGAGGAGACCGGCTACGACTCGATCGGCTCGGGTTCGCTGTTCGCGAAGTCGTCGATGAAGAAGAAGTACCGGGCGGGCATCAGCACCGCCGACGCGATCCGGCTGGCGGTCGAGGCGCTCTACGACGCGGCCGACGACGACACCGCGACCGGTGGGCCCGACCTGACCCGCAAGATCTTCCCGGTGGTGATGAGTGCGACGGCGAACGGCACGCACCGGCTCACCGAGACGGAGATCACCGCGGTGGCCGAGCGGGTCATCGCCGGGCGCATGGAGAATCCGGGCGGCTGAGTCCGGTTGTTGGTAGCAGCCGAATTCACCTGGGACGAGAGGGAGTAGCCACCCGTGGCCATGCAGTTCTACGCATCACCCGAGCAGGTCCAGCGGGACCGCTCGGAGTACGCCCGCAAGGGCATCGCCCGCGGCCGTTCCGCCGTGGTGCTCACCTACGAGGGCGGCATCCTGCTGGTCGCCGAGAACATCACCAGCCTTCGCAAGATCAGCGAGATCTACGACAAGATCGGTTTCGCGGCGGTCGGTCGTTACAACGAGTTCGAGAGCCTGCGCCGCGCCGGCATCCGGATGGCCGACGTCAACGGCTACAGCTACGACCGTCGCGACGTGACCGGCCGCTTCCTGGCCAACGCCTACACGCAGACGCTCGGCGCGATCTTCACCGAGACGCAGAAGCCGTACGAGGTGGAGATCTGCATCGCGCAGGTCGGGTCGTCGCCCGAGACCGACGAGCTCTACCGGATCACGTACGACGGTTCGGTGATGGACGAGCCGGGCTTCATGGCGATGGGCGGCCAGGCCGAGTCGATCTCGAACGTGCTGCGCGAACGGCACGACACGAACGCGGACCTGAAGTCGGCGCTGCACCTGGCGGCCGAGGCCCTGGGCACCGTCGGCGGCGAGAACGGGCAGACGCGCACGCTCGACGCGAAGATGCTCGAAGTCGCGGTGCTTGATCGCCGGCGCAAGGGAAGGGCGTTCCGGCGCATTCAGGGGACGTCGTTGCTCACCCTGCTCGTGGGCGACAAGGACGTGGCTGAGAAGGACTTGGGCGGTGTGGATGCTGCGCCACCGCCTCCGCCGACCGACAAGCCCACGGTTTCGGCCGCGTCCGAGGAGGACATCGACGATCAGGTCGCTGCCAGTGATCCGACCGAGCCGCCGGACGGGGTCAACGGAGACGGGTCCTGAGGGTTTTTTGCGCTTGGCCGGTCGGGGCCGGGAGTCAGCACGCACGGCGGTAGAGCATCTCTGGCCGTGCGTACTGACCCCGGGCCCCGACCTTGCCTTGAGGTTCGGTCAGGGGCCGGCGGCTTGGTCGCGGGACAGGTACTGGTCGGGCCGTGCCTGCGGGCCAGGATGGTGATCAACGCCTCGTCGGCCACGTCGCCGGGGACGGGGTCGAGCCGTTTTGTCGTGGGCCACCTCGCCTCCTGCCCGCTGGCCCAGACACGGTAACGGCGCTGAGTGTCGGTGAAAGCGCGAGTGGTGACTGCCAATGGATGGGTTCTGCGGCTAGTGTTTCGACATGGAACGGCGAATTTTCGGCCTCGAGACCGAGTACGGAGTCACGTGCACCTACCGGGGACAGCGGCGGCTGTCGCCGGACGAAGTGGCCCGCTACCTGTTCCGCCGAGTGGTGTCCTGGGGACGCAGCAGCAACGTTTTTCTCCGTAACGGCGCCCGCCTATATCTTGATGTCGGTTCCCACCCTGAGTACGCGACGCCCGAGTGCGACTCCGTCACCGACCTGGTCGCCCACGACCGGGCCGGCGAGCGGATCCTCGAAGGCCTGCTGGTCGACGCCGAGAAGCGGCTGCACGACGAGGGGATCGCGGGAGAGATCTACCTCTTCAAGAACAACACCGACTCCGCCGGCAACTCGTACGGCTGCCACGAGAACTACCTCGTGTCGCGGCACGGCGAGTTCGGCCGGCTCGCCGACGTCCTGATCCCGTTCCTCGTGACCCGTCAGCTAATCTGCGGTGCCGGCAAGGTGCTGCAGACCCCGCGCGGGGCGGTGTTCTGCCTGTCGCAGCGGGCCGAGCACATCTGGGAGGGCGTCTCCAGCGCGACGACGCGTTCCCGGCCCATCATCAACACCCGCGACGAGCCGCACGCCGACGCCGAACGCTACCGCCGGCTCCACGTGATCGTGGGCGACTCGAACATGAACGAGGTCACCACGCTGCTCAAGGTGGGCAGCGCCGACATCGTGCTCCGCATGATCGAGGCCGGCGTGGTGATGCGCGACCTCTCCCTGGAGAACCCGATCCGGGCGATCCGCGAGGTCAGTCACGACATCAGCGGCCGCCGCAAGATCCGGCTGGCCAACAACAAAGAGGTCAGCGCCCTCGAGATCCAGCAGGAATACCTGGCCAAGGCGACCGAGTTCGTCGAGCGCCGGGGCGGCGACCCGACCGCCAAGCGCGTCGTCGAGCTGTGGGGCCGGGTGCTCAACGCGATCGAGAGCGGCGACCTCGACCCGGTGTCCCGCGAGATCGACTGGGTGTCGAAGTACAAGCTGATCGAGCGTTACCAGGCCAAGCACCAGATCCCGATGAGCCACCCGCGCATCGCGCAGCTCGACCTGGCCTATCACGACGTGCGCCGTGGCCGCGGCCTCTACGCGCTGATGGAGAAGCGCAAGCAGGTCGACCGCATCTCCAACGACCTCGAGATCTTCGAGGCCAAGGAGACCCCGCCGCAGACCACCCGAGCCCGCCTGCGCGGCGAGTTCATCCGGCACGCCCAGGAGAAACGCCGCGACTTCACCGTCGACTGGGTGCACCTCAAGCTGAACGACCAGGCCCAACGCACCGTGCTGTGCAAGGACCCGTTCCGCGCCTACGACGAGCGGGTGGAACGCCTCATCGCCAGCATGTAGGGCAGAGAGCTATGCTGGTCGGGTCATGACGAGGCCCGACCAGCAACCACCCGACCAGCCGCCGTTCGAACTAGGTCGCGTGCAGCGCAAACGCGACCGCATCCGCTCCGAGATCCAAAGAAATCGCGCGGGCGGGCATCGAGTGCCGACCTGGGCTCTGGCCGTGGTTCTCGGCGCGCTCCTGTTGTGCTGGCTCTATCTGGTCGTCACGTCGTAAGCCGTCACCGCATAGCCCGCCACTTCATAACCCTGGGCATCAAGAAGCGCCCAACCCGAAGATCCAGGGCCTTCCGAATCCAGGATCACGGGCATCAATACGGATACGCCCAGCGCGTCGTCGCGGTGTCCGTACGCGGCTCCGCGGGCCAGCGGGATCAGTTCCAGGCCCAGGCCGCGGTCCGAGGGTGGCTCGACCCGAAGACACCTGGGAGAAACCCCTAGGTCGCCACGGCCCACTCGACCACCCGGTCGACGTCGACGCGGGTCCAGCCGACCGCCGGATCGATCGGCACGAGGAGGGTCGGCGCCGCCCGCCCGGCGGCCCATCGGCGTCCGGCCTCCGTGTGGTTGTCGTCTATCCAGGCGGCCGGGCGGTCACCGGCAACCGCGTCGATGGACGGGACCTTCAGCTCCGGCGCGAACGGCACGGGCGGGAAACGGACCACCGGCAGCGGCTCGACGCCGAGGATCGGCAGGTAGACGTCGTTGGCGTGCTCGCCCCAGCCGGTCGCCCACCACAGCTCGCCGACGCCGGCCAGTTCTCGGATCCAGCCGGCGTGGGCCGCGCAGTAGCGGTCGGGGTCCTCGCCCTCGAAGAACACGTGCTCCTGATAGCCGTCGGGGCAGGTGGCCGCGGCGAACGGGTTCAGTACGCCGTCGAGGTCGAGCAGGATCAACTTTTTCACGGATCCCACCGTAGGCGCACCGCCGGTGGCTCGTCCGGCCCCCGGAAACGAGTCGGTGCTGGGTTGCCGCGCGTCGAGGTGAGGCTTTACAGGCCGAGGACGCTGCGCCGGACCGCCGGACTGTCGCGCAGCTCCGCGGCCGGCCCGGAGGAGACCACCCGGCCCTCGCCGAGCAGGTAGGCGCGGGCGGCGACGGCCAGCGCCCGTTCCACGTCCTGCTCGACCACGACCACACTGACCCCGGACGCGGCGATGCGTTGCACGGCGTCGTAGACCTCGTCGACGCGTACGGGGGCCAGCCCGAGCGACGGCTCGTCGAGCAGCAGCAGCGTCGGCCGGGCCATCAGCGCGCGGCCGATCGCCAGCATCTGCTGCTCGCCGCCGCTGAGGTTGCCGGCGAGCTGGGTCGCCCGTTCGGCCAGCCGCGGGAACATCTCGTGGACGGTCGTGATCGTCTCCCGGTACGACGGTCGCGCGCCCTTGCGATAGGCGCCCAGCATCAGGTTGTCAGTGACTGTCATGCGGGGGAAGATGCGCCGACCCTCGGGCACCACGGCCACGCCGTGCGCGCAGACCCGGTGGCCGGGCAGGGCGGTGGTGTCCTGGCCGTTGACCCGGATCCGTCCACCACTGGCCCGGTGGACACCGGCCAGCGCGTTGACCAGAGTGGACTTGCCGGCGCCGTTCGGGCCGACCACGCAGACCGTCTCGCCCTGGGCGACCGTCAGGCTCACGCCCCACAGCGCCTGCGCGTCGCCGTAGCGGACGTCGAGCTCCTCGACCTCGAGCAGCGTGTCAGACATGAGCCTGTCTCCCCAGGTAGGCGCGGACGACTTCGGGGTCGCTCAGCACGGCCCGCGGTTCGCCGTCGGCGAGGACCGTGCCGCGGTCGAGCACGACCATCCGGGTGGCGAGCTGGTTGAGGACGCGCAGCAGGTGCTCGACGATGACGATGGTGATGCCGGTGCTGTGGATGCGCCGGACCACCCGTACGGCGTTGTCGACCTCGGCCGGGTTGAGCCCGGCCAGGGCCTCGTCGAGCAGCAGCACCTTCGGGTTCGCGGCGATCGCCCGGGCCATCTCGAGCAGTTGCCGCTGGTGCAGATTC
>Ga0247737_1001071_pt1 | contig 11626 bp, 12 predicted proteins | sample UWRJL028104C2_FD_180937 | JGI IMG/M metagenome (GOLD analysis project Ga0247737, IMG submission 180937) | Plant litter microbial communities from Arlington Agricultural Research Station in Wisconsin, United States - UWRJ-L028-104C-2 | ecosystem: Environmental > Terrestrial > Plant litter >...
CCGGCGGGCGTCGTACCCACCGTCACCGTGCCGACGACGGTATTGGTCGCCGTATCGATCACCGTGATGGTCGTCCCGGCCTGGTCCGTCACATAGGCGCGGGCCCCGTCAGGGCTGATTGCGATGCCGAAAGGATTGCCGGCGACCGCGATGGTGGCGATGACCGTGTTCGAGGCCGTGCTGATCACCGATACGGAAGACGCGCTCCCGTTCGCGATATAGGCGCGGGCGCCGTTGGGGGTCACGGCGACGCCGATCGGACTGATCCCTACCGCCACGGTGGTGACGATCGCATTGCTGGCCGTGTCGATGACAGTGACGTCGTCGGACCCCAGATTGGTGATGTAGGCGTTCTGGGCCATGGCGGCCGGAGGCCCCGCCAGGGCGAGCAAGCCGACGCCGAGGGCGAATGCTGCGGCGAAAACTTTCATGGCGTGCTCTCCGACGATCCATCGGCGAGCCACCGACAATACCAGTTAAGGCGTTGGATTCTAAAAGCCAGTTAACGCTACGCCGTCAGACGACGGCGCAGGATGCAGAGCGCCGCGCCGCCGGCCAACGTCAGCCCGAGCAGGATGAACGCCCGTTCAGACAGGGTGGGCACGGGTGCGGGCCCTGGCGCCGGCGTGATGATTTGGTCGATGCCAAGGGGTTGGATCCCCACCGTCACGATGCGTCAGGCGACGCTGCGCATTTCATGACACAGTGTTCGCTGTGCCAACATGGAGCCGACGATGCGAAACAGATGGATAGCCGCCTTGAGCGTCGCAGGGATGATCGGCGTCGGGCCGGGAGCAGCCTTCGCCGCGGCGCCTCAGGCCGCGCAGGGCGCCGATTGCGCGGCGGATGACGTCGCCTGCCGCCTGAATGCGATCGACGAGCGCCTGGCCCGGATCGAGCGGTTGCTGCGTCGGGGCGGCGACGGCGCCGGACAAGGCGTCTCGATCGCCGTGAACCTGTATTGCCGCCGCAACCAGTGCGCCACGATCGCGAGCGAGGCCTGTGTCAACGCGGGCTTCGCGCGAGGGGCGATCGACGAGGTCCAGGATCTGGAGCCCTATCCCCGCATCATCCGGGCGATCTGTTTCGAGTGATGCGGACGAGGCGCTGAACCAACCGCTGCCGTGAGCATTGGACTCCGTCTCGAGGAGTTACATCCCATGCCCGCGCGCCCGACCTGGCAAGGCCATCTGAAGCTGTCGCTCGTCACCTGTCCGGTGGCGCTCTACACGGCGACGTCGAAGACGAACGACGTCTCGTTCCACCTGATCAACCCCAAGACCAACAACCGTATCCGCATGGTGGCGACGGACCCGGAGACGGGGCCGGTCGAGCGGTCGGATCTGGTTAAGGGCTACGAGGTGTCGAAGGACGAATACGTCCTGTTCGACAACGCCGACTTCGACAAGGTGAAGCTGGATTCGACGCGGACGATCGACATCGACCAGTTCGTCGACGCCGACGACATCGACCGGTTGTACTGGGCCGACCCCCTCTATGTCGTGCCGGACAAGGGGGTGGGGGCCGAGGCCTTCGCCGTCATCCGCGAGGCGATGGAGAAGCAGAACAAGATCGCCATCGGGTCGCTGGTGTTGCGGAACCGCGAGCGGCGGATCGCCCTGGAGGTCCGGGGCAAGGGGCTGGTGGCCTATACGCTGCGATCGCACGACGAGGTGCGCGACGCCGACGACTATTTCGACGACATCCCGACCAAGAAGGCGGACGCCGACATGGTCGACATCGCCGCAAGGATCATCGGCCAGAAGGACGCGGACTTCGATCCGACGCAGTTCAAGGACCGCTACGACGAGGCCCTGAAGGCGATGATCAAGGCCAAGCAGAAGGGCCAGGGGATCGTCGAGGCGCCCGAGCCCGACGACACCAATGTCATCGACCTGATGGCGGCGCTGCGGAACAGCCTGAAGGGGTCCGCCGGGTCGGAGAAGACGCCGGCCGCAAAGAAGGCGGCTCCGGCCAAGAAGATTGCCGCGAAGAAGGCTGCGCCGAAGAAGAAGGCGGCGTAGATATTCCTTCTCCCCTTGCGGGAGAAGGTGGCCGCGAAGCGGACGGATGAGGGGTTACGCTGACCTCAGCCGCCGGTGTGACCCCTCACCCGACCGCACAAGGACGACGGCTGCGCCGCCGTGTGCGGTCTCCCTCTCCCGCAAGGGGAGAGGGGCGCGCAGAAGAGGAGACGACCATGGCCAGCCAACTGCTTCGCATGGACAACATCGGCATCGTGGTCGAGTCCCTCGACGTTGCGGTGGATTTCTTCACGGAACTGGGCCTGACGCTGGAGGGGCGGGGCATGGTGGAAGGCGAGTGGGCCGGGCGGGTCACCGGCATGGGCGACCAGAAGGTCGAGATCGCCATGATGGTCACGCCCGACGGCCACAGCCGGCTGGAGCTGTCGCGCTTCCTGAGGCCCGAGGTCGTCGCCGATCACCGCAGGGCGCCGGTCAATGCGCTGGGCTATCTGAGGGCCATGTTCGCGGTCAGCGATCTGGACGAGGTGCTCGGCCGGCTGGCCAAACACGGCGCCGAGGTCGTCGACGAGGTGGTGCGGTACGAGGACATGTACCGGCTCTGCTACATTCGCGGGCCGGAAGGCATCCTCATCGGGATGGCCGAACCGCTGGGCGAGGCCCTCTAGAGGATCAGTCGTCGGCCTCGATTTTGTCGATATCGTTGGATTGGCGGTCCACCGGCGCCGGCGAACAAGTCGAAGAGCCGACATCGTCTACAGCGATTGCTGAAGTTCAACGCGAACCCGGTTCGCATGAGCACCGCCGCTCACCACAAGAATGTGGGCTTGGCCGACGTGCGAACAAGGTTGGAAATAACTTCCAAAACCAACGACGAAGCGAGCTTTGACATAAGTCCAACTATGAAGTTGGCTTTTGCGTTGGCTTCAACGCTGCCAAAACGCTTGCGCGAACTCACTTCGTATGAGACCAACCAAACAGTTGGATTTTGTTGATCGCAAAACCCAATAAAAAAGGACAGGCCACACCGAAGTGTGACCTGTCCCCAAGCTGCCGCAACCGACTTTCAGCGACTGCGACCCGTGCCGACGATTTGCCCCGTCAGCACGGGCCTCCGCATGGCCCGTGAGCCATGCCCGTGCAGGTCTTATGGGATGAGATTCGTCCTAGAGTCCAGCGCCGATTTTCGCGAATTCCACGACTTCTTCACAAGTATAGCGTCCGAGCGTTGTCTCGACCTACCAGATGTTGATTCACGGCCATGGTCGATTTTCGAATTCATACTTGTAATGGTGTCTCAAAATAATTTGGGTTGGTGACCTGAATTTTTGCCTGCTCTCAGTCCTCGGCCTCGATCTCCTCGATGTCGTCGTCGTCGAGGCCCATGTGGTGGCCGATTTCGTGGATCAGGACGTGGGAGATGATCTCGGCCAGGCCGACGTCGCCGCGCTCGCACCACTCGTCGAGGATCGGGCGGCGGTAGAGGAAGACGCGGGAGGGCTCAGGCGCGGGGCCGAAGCCGTCGCGCTCGCCGATGTGGACGCCGTGATAGAGGCCGGTCAGGTCGAACGGATCCTCCAGATCGACCGAGGCCAGGGTCTCGGTGTCGGCGAAGTCGTCGACGCGGATGACCACGTCGCCCGCCGCCGACCTGAACGGCTCGGGCAGGGCGTCGAAGGCCTGACGCGCCAGACGGGCGAAGTCGTCGAGGGAGGGGGCGGTCTGGGTGGTCCAGGGGGTCATGGGGGGCTGGTGGCTCGTGACGGGTGGCTGGTAGGTAGGCGGTTGTCGGAAGTGACGCCACCGTGGCCCCGGAGACTCAGCGCCGCAGGTCTTTAGCCGCCCGTCACCGACCACCAGCCACCTCTTAACCATGCCGTTCGCGCCTGCGCCGACATCAGCTATGGTCGCGATTCGATCCAGCGGGTGAACGGGTATGGCGGAGGCCGATATCGCCTTTGCGGCGGCGGCGGGAGCGGCGGGGCTGGCCCTGTCGATCAGCGTCTGGGCGTGGCGTCTGCGCCAGGCCGTGGCCCTGCGCGAATCCATGGTTGATCGCGAACGCGCGGCGAGCGCGTTGAGTCGGGCCCAGCACGACGGCGCCCTGACCGCGTTCGATGACGTGCGCATCGGGCTGACGCCGGGCGAGTCGCCGCTGCTGCTGGGGCGGGACGAGAATATCGAGGCGCTGCGACTGGCCTTCGCCGGCGACGTCCAGGGGACGCCGGGCGCGGCCCTGGCCGAGGCCCTGCATGCGCGCCATCCCGAACGGATCGACGCCCTGCTGGCCGACGGGACGCCGTTCGAGGCGCGCGACGGCGACGACTGGAAGATCGAGGGCAGTCCGGTCAACGGCACGGCCTGGCTGAAGCTGTCGCCGGTGGCGCGGACGGTCTCGCACGGGACGCATGACGGGGATCACGGCTTCGGGGCCGGGCTGATCGCCGACGCCTCGCCGTCGCCGACCTGGGTCGTGGATCACGACGGGCGCCTGGTCTGGGCCAACCGGGCGTGGCTGGCCGAGGTCAACTGCGGCACACTGGAGGCCGCGCGTGAGGCCAACGCCAGCTTCGACCGGGGGGCCGATCAACTGGCGGCCGAGGCCGGGCGGGTCGGGGCGCATCAGGAAGGCTTCCGCTGGACGGCGGGCGACGGGCGTCGTCGCGCGTGGAAGATCCTGGCCGAGCCTCTTTTCTCAGGAGGAGGAGGGGGGGGCGGCGCCGGAGGGCCGGTGCTGGTCTTCGCCATCGACGTGACCGAGGCCGAGGAGACGCGTGACACCCTGCGTCGCCACGTGACGGCCCATGACGAGACCCTGAACCATCTGGCCGATGCGGTGGCCATCTTCGGGCCGTCCAAGAAGCTGGCCTTCCATAACATCGCCTTCCAGGTGCTGTTCAACCTCGATCCGGCGTGGCTCAACGAGCGGCCGACGCACGCCGAGCTGCTGGACCGGCTGCGCCAGCGCCGGATGCTGCCCGAGGTCATCGACTACGCCGGCTGGAAACAACGCGAGCTGGAGTTCTACGAGGCGACGGAGGCGGCGGCCGACGACAGCTGGTCCCTGCCCGACGGACGGACGCTGCGGGTCGTGCGCCAGCCGCATCCGCTGGGCGGGATCCTGCTGCTGTTCTCGGACATCACGGGCGAGCTGAGCCTCCGCAGCCGGTTCAACGCCCAGCTGCAGGTGCAGACGGCGACGCTGGACAAGCTGAACGACGCCGTCGCGGTGTTCGGCTCGGACGGGCGGCTGCGGCTGCACAACGAGGCCTTCGAACAGTTCTGGAGCCTGTCGACAGAGCGGCTGGAGGAGGCGGGGGACTTCGATTCCATCGCCGAGCTGTGCAAGACGGCCCTGCCCGACGCGGCCCTGTGGCTGGGGCTGAAGGCGCGGGTCGCCGATCCCGATCCCGAAAGCCGCATCGCCGTCTCGGGCGAGGGGCGGACGACCGACGGGCGGATCGCGGCCTGGCAGACGCGGCCGTTGCCCGACGGGGCGACCCTGGTGGCCTTCTCGGACGTCACGGCGCGGCGCGAGCTGGAACAGGCCCTGGCCCAGCGCGAGGCGGCGCTGAAGGAAAGCCAGGCGCTGAAGCGGGAGTTCGTCGGCTCGGTCAGCTATGAGCTGAGGACGCCGCTGACGACCATCGTCGGCTATTCCGAGCTCCTGGAGACCATGGGCGACCTGCCCGAACGCAGCCGCCAGCACGCGGGCGCGATCCGGGTCGCGGCGGCCCAGCTGACCGGTTCTATCGACGACGTGCTGGACATGGCCCAGATCGATGCGGGCGAGATGGAGCTGTCGCTCGGCGACGTGCGGGTGCGCGACCTGTTCGCCGCCGCCGTCGAGAAGCACCGGCCCCGGATCGAGGGACGCGGGGCGACCCTGAAGGCCGTGGCGGCGGCGAACCTGCCGGCCATCCGGGCCGATGCGCGGCGTCTGGCCCAGGCGGTCGACCATCTGCTGGACAATGCCGGGCGGTCGGTGTCGGAGGGCGGGTCGGTGTCGCTGCGGGCCGAGGCCAACTCTTCGGAGATCCGCATCCGGGTCGAGGATACGGGCCGCGGCATCCCCTATCACCTGCAGGCGCACGTCTTCGACCGGTTCGTGAAGCGCGAGCGCGGCGGGCCCGGCGTCGGCCTAGCCCTGGTCAAGGCGCTGGTCGAACTGCACGGCGGCTGGGCCGAGGTGGAAAGCGAGCCCGGCAAGGGCGCGGCCTTCATCCTGCATCTGCCGCTGGAGGCGGACAGCGATGCGGCGGCGCCGGAGCTGGCGCTGGGCTAGAGGTGGCTGGTGGCTGGTGGTTCGTGACTGGTGCGCCGCCGCCAACTTTGACTCTCCAGCCACCAGCCACTAGCCACCAGTCACCCGGCCCACAGGGCCGCGACCGGACAAAGACCGATGGCCGACACACCTCTTCTGAAGACCGCCCTGATCTACGATTTCGACGGGACCCTGGCGCGGGGGAATATGCAGGAGGTGACCTTCATCCCCTCCGTGGGCATGGACATCGGCGACTTTTGGGGCGAGGCCGACAAGCTGACCAAGTCGGCCGATGGCGACAACATCCTGATGTATATGCAGCTGATGCTGCAGCGGGCGCGGCAGAACGATCAGCCGATCACCAGGAAGGTGCTGGCCGAGCACGGCCAGGACGTGAAGCTGTTCGATGGGTTGAAGTCGGACCTGACCGGCAAGGGCTGGTTCGACCGGATCGACGCCATCGGCGCGAAATACGGGCTGGAGATCGAGCACTACATCATTTCGGCCGGGCTGGAGGAGATGATCGACGGCTGTCCGATCCGCGACGCCTTCCACCACGTGTTCGCGTCGAAGTTCGCCTATGACGACCACGGGGTGGCGATCTGGCCGGCCGTGGGGGTCAACTACACGACCAAGACCCAGTACCTGTTCCGCATCAACAAGGGGGTCCTGAACCACTGGGACCACGAGCGGATCAACCGGTTCACCGCCGACGAGGACCGGGCCATCCCGTTCGAGCGCATGATCTTCCTGGGCGACGGCGACACCGACGTGCCGACCATGAAGATGATGCACACCAAGGGTGGGTTCTCGATCGCCGTCTATGATCCGCGGAACTCCGAGAAGGATCAGAAGAAGATCTATTCGCTGATCTCCGAGGACCGGGTGAACTTCGTCGCCGCCGCCGACTATCGCGAGGGCCAGCCGCTGGACCTGATCGTGAAGGGGCTGATCGGCCGGATCGCGATCAACGCCGGGACCATGAAGGATCTTGATTAGGGCGCTACCGCTCGCGACGCGGTCGCTCACTACTTGAGCGCGGGTTGATTTGGAACTTCAGCGCCCGCCCGCGCGGATCCAGGCCTCGCGGGCCGGGAGCAGGCGGGAGGGGACGAGGCCGCGCAAGGGGGATTGGCCCTTGAGCTTGAGGCCGGCCTCGACGCCCTTGCGCCACGCGACGTCGGCCTCGATGGCCAGGCCGGCGGCGATGTCGACGACGATGACCTTGGGCGGCAGGGCCAGCTGTCGGTCGGTGCGGACCTTGAGGCCGCCCGAAGAGGTGTCGAGGATCACGCAGGCCATCTCGATTCCGGGCGCGACCAGGACGGCGCGCGCGTTCGCGGGCGAGCGGGGCTGGAGGCGACGGTCGGTGGGTTGGGTCAAGGCCACGATACTCAACGCGCGGCGAACGCGTCAGGCGCCGCCGTTGTCATGGATGTGCCGCACGGCGCGGTCTGCGTCCAGTTCGGCGACGAGATCGGCGCGGACGCCTCCGGCCAGCATATGGCGGGTGATCCGTTCGAACGCCTGGATGAAGCGAGCCAGTTCGGCGCGGCGGGCCTCGGAGACCGGGGCGCCCGTCAGTCCGGCCTCCTGTTCGACGCGCCAGTCGAGGATGCGGTCGAAGCCGGGAGCCTTGAGGAACAGCAGGGCGTCGAAGGTCGCGAACAGGCGGGCGTAGGGGCCGAAGAGTCCATCGTTGACGGCCTGCCTCCAGAGGCCATCGGAATCCGCGTTGCGCTCCAGATCATTGATGGATGGGGCCAGAGCGGCCTCGTCCTGGGGCGTCGCGCCGAGACACCAGCCTTCTAGCAGGATGGCGCGCGGGCGCCCCTCGAAGATCGGCCAATCCGCCTCGGGCCTGCGGTCGTCGGCGAGCTTGTCGAAGGCGGGCAGCGGCGTGCGGTCGCCGGGCCGGGCGGCGTGCAGGCGCGTCAGGGTCTGGTCCAGCAGGCCGAGGTCGTGGGCGCCGGGCGGGCCCCGGACGGCGAACAGGGGATGGACCTGGGTCGCGAGGTGGGCGCGCTCGGCCTTCGTCAGGTAGACGTCGTCAAGGGACAGGGTCGCGCAGGACAGGGCTTCCGCCGCCTCGGCCGCGAGCGTGCTCTTGCCCGAGCCCTGCGCGCCCGCGATGGCGATCAGGGGGACATGGCCGCGCCGCGCGTGGCGGCGGATCAGCTCGTCCACGGCCCGGATCAGCCGCGGATCGACCATGATCAGTGCTGGTTGGCCGGCAGGCGGACGATCAGGCCGTCGAGGGCGTCGGAGACGCGGATCTGGCAGGACAGGCGCGAGTTCGGCTCGACCTCATCGGCGAAGTCGAGCATCGACTCCTCCATGGCGCTGGGCTTGCCGGTCGCCTCGCGCCAGGCCTCGTCGACATAGACGTGGCAGGTGGCGCAGGCGCAGGCGCCGCCGCAGTCCGCGTCGATGCCCGGCACATTGTTGCGGATCGCCCCCTCCATGACGGAGAGGCCTGACTTGACCTCCACGGCATGTTCGCGGCCGTCGTGCTCGATGTAGGTGACCTTGGGCATGTCGGGGGTCTTGGCAAAGGGGGCGGCGTCGGGCAAGCCATATCTTGATGCCAGCAACGAGGTATGGCATTATCCCGCCATGACCGAGATGCGAAAGATCACGATCTTCCTGCCTTCAGATCTGCTGGAAGACTGTCAGCGGATCACCGGGAAAGGCGTGTCGGAGACGCTTCGCATCGCTCTGCGCGATCTCGTCCATCATCATGCGAGGTATCAACTGATGGCCGCGATGGGCCATCTGGACCTTGAGGCTGACGGCTTGACTCTGGAGGCGCTGCGCGATGAAGGCGGGAGCGATCAAGCGCATCACGCCGCATGATCGCGGCGGATTCGAACATTCTGATCGATGCGATGCAGGGCCTGACCGGGGCGAAGATCCAACTGCTTCATGACGCCATCAGAACCGATACGTTGCGACTGCCTCCTCCGGTCGTCACCGAAATTCTGTCGTTTCCGCGCGCAGCGGTCGGGCTGAGCCAGTTTGGCGCCTACAAGCAGCTTGAAATCGAAGCGGGCTTTTGGGAGCGCGCGGCGGCGTCACGCCGTGCGCTGCTCGAACGCGGGCTGAAAGCAAAACTGGCCGATGCCCTGATCGCCCAGTGCTGCATCGACGCGGACGTTCCGCTGCTGTCTCACGACTCTGACTTTCGCCATTTCGCGACCCACTGCGGCCTACAGTTGGCCGTCTGATCAGGCCGCCTGCTTCTTCCGGCCGGGTGCGATCATCAGCTTCTTGGTCTCGGCGATGGCCTTGGCCGGGTTCAGGCCCTTGGGGCAGACCTGGGCGCAGTTCATGATCGTGTGGCAACGGTAGAGCTTGAACGGGTCCTCGAGGTCGTCGAGCCGCTCCTGGGTCTTGTCGTCGCGGCTGTCGGAGATCCAGCGGTAGGATTGCAGCAGGGCGGCGGGGCCGAGGTACTCGGTCTGGTTCCACCAGTAGCTGGGGCAGGACGTCGAGCAGCAGGCGCACAGGATACACTCGTAGAGACCATCGAGTTTGGCGCGGTCCTCGGGGCTCTGGCGGCGTTCCTTGGTCGGATCGGGCTCGTCGGACTGCAGGTACGGCTTGATCGAGTCGTACTGGGCGTAGAAGAGCGTCAGGTCGGTGACGAGGTCCTTGACCACCGGCTGGTGCGGCAGGGGGCCGATGGCGATGGTCGAGGACGAGCATTCGTCCCAGCCCTTGGTGCAGGCCAGGGTGTTGCGGCCGTCGATGTTCATCGAGCAGGAGCCGCAGATGCCTTCGCGGCACGACCGTCGGAAGGCCAGGGTCGGGTCGATGGTCGACTTGATGTGGATCAGGGCGTCCAGCAGCATCGGGCCGTGATCGTCGGCCGAGATCTCGTAGACGTCCCAGCGCGGATCGGCATCGACCTCGGGGTCGTAGCGATAGACCTTGTAGGTCTTGACGTTCTGGGCGCCGGCCGGAGCCTTGTGGACCTTGCCGGCCGTGGGCTTGGAGCCGCGGGGGAGGGTGAGCTGGACCATGGTTAGTACACCCGCGCCTTGGGCTCGATGTAGGCGACGTCCGAGGACATCGTGTATTTGTGGACCGGACGGTAGTCGATCTGGACCGCCTCGCCCGGACGCTTCCAGGCCAGGGTGTGCTTCATCCATTCGACGTCGTCGCGGTTCGGATAGTCCTCGCGGGCGTGGGCGCCGCGCGATTCCGTGCGGTTCAGCGCGCCCTCGATGGTGACCACGGCCTGGGCGATCAGGTTGTCGTATTCGAGGGTTTCGACCAGGTCGGTGTTCCAGATCATGCCGCGATCGGTGGTCTGGATGTCCGAGCCGGCGGCGTCGATGGCGCGCAGCTTGGCGACGCCCTCCTCCAGCGACTTGCCGGTGCGGAAGACGGCGGCGTCCGACTGCATGGCGCGCTGCATGTCGACGCGCAGCTTGGCGGTGGGGGTGGAGCCGTTGGCATGGCGGAAGCGGTCGAACCGCGCCAGGTGACCGTCGGTCGCCGAGGCCGGAGCGTCCGGCACCTTCGACGCCTTGTCGACGATCTCGCCGGAACGGAGACCGGCGGCGCGGCCAAAGACGACCAGGTCGGTCAGCGAGTTGGAGCCCAGACGGTTGGCGCCGTGCACCGAGACGCAGGCCGCCTCGCCCACCGCCATCAAGCCGGGAACGACGCTGTCGGGGTTGCCGTCACGAAGGGTGAGAACCTCGCCGTGATAGTTCGTGGGGATGCCGCCCATATTGTAGTGGACGGTCGGCAGGACCGGGATCGGCTGTTTGGTGACGTCGACGCCGGCGAAGATCTTGGCGCTCTCCGAGATGCCGGGCAGGCGCTCGTGCAGGATGGCCGGATCGAGGTGGTCCAGGTGCAGGAAGATGTGGTCCTTGTTCGGGCCCACGCCGCGGCCCTCGCGGATCTCGATGGTCATGGATCGCGAGACCATGTCGCGCGGGGCCAGATCCTTCACGGTCGGCGCATAGCGCTCCATGAAGCGTTCGCCCTCGGAGTTGGTCAGGTAGCCGCCCTCGCCGCGGGCACCCTCGGTGATCAGGCAGCCGGCGCCGTAGATGCCGGTCGGGTGGAACTGGACGAACTCCATGTCCTGAAGCGGCAGCCCTGCGCGCAGCACCATGGCGTTGCCGTCGCCCGTGCAGGTATGGGCCGAGGTCGCCGAGAAATAGGCGCGGCCGTAGCCGCCGGTGGCCAGGATGACGAGCTTGGCGCGGAAGCGGTGAAGCGTGCCGTCATCCAGCTTCCAGGCCGTGACGCCGGTGCAGGTTCCGTCCTGCATGATCAGGTCGAGACCGAAATACTCGACGAAGAATTCGACCTCGCGGCGGACCGACTGGCCGTAGAGGGTGTGCAGGATGGCGTG
>Ga0247737_1001073_pt1 | contig 11620 bp, 11 predicted proteins | sample UWRJL028104C2_FD_180937 | JGI IMG/M metagenome (GOLD analysis project Ga0247737, IMG submission 180937) | Plant litter microbial communities from Arlington Agricultural Research Station in Wisconsin, United States - UWRJ-L028-104C-2 | ecosystem: Environmental > Terrestrial > Plant litter >...
CTGTCTTCAAGGCTGGTACTCTTGACCAGTGGTTGGGATCGGGCTTACGCTCGACCTGATCACATTTTCGCAACGTTTCTTTTTGGGGATCTCGTGGGATCCGTTATTATTACAGCATCGTCAAGCATACCTATACTAATCGAACATGATAGATCTATCTTCTAACTTACGTGCCCTCCGTCGTCTCCGCACTGCTTGCGAGCGGGCTAAGCGCACTCTGTCTTCCTCCGCACAAACCTCAATCGAAATCGACTCTCTTTACGAGGGTATTGACTTCTACACCTCCATCACCCGTGCCCGTTTCGAGGAGCTCTGCCAGGATCTCTTCCGTTCCACCACCTCCCCAGTCGACCGTGTCCTCGCCGATGCTAAGCTCGACAAATCCAAGGTCCACGAAGTTGTCCTCGTCGGAGGTTCCACTCGTATTCCTAGAATCCAAAAGCTCATCACCGACTACTTCAACGGTAAGGAGCCCAACAAGTCCATCAACCCTGATGAGGCTGTTGCATACGGTGCTGCCGTCCAGGCCGCCATTCTCTCTGGTGACACCTCATCCAAGTCCACCAACGAGATTCTCCTCCTCGATGTCGCGCCATTGTCTCTCGGTATCGAGACTGCTGGTGGACAGATGACCAAGCTCATTCCCCGTAACACCACTATCCCAACCAAGAAGTCCGAGGTCTTCTCTACCTTCTCCGACAACCAACCTGGTGTGCTTATCCAAGTATTCGAGGGTGAGCGTCAACGCACCAAGGACAACAACCTCCTCGGAAAGTTCGAGCTTACAGGTATCCCACCTGCGCCTCGTGGTGTTCCTCAAATTGAGGTTACCTTCGATGTTGACGCCAACGGAATCATGAACGTCTCTGCTCTCGAGAAGGGAACCGGAAAGTCCAACAAGATTGTCATCACCAACGACAAGGGCCGTCTTTCCAAGGAGGAGATTGAGCGCATGTTGGCTGAGGCCGAGAAGTACAAGGAGGAGGATGAGGCAGAGGCTGGTCGTATCTCGGCCAAGAACGGCCTTGAGTCTTACGCATACTCACTCAAGAACACCCTCTCCGACTCTAAGGTTGACGAGAAGCTTGAGGCTGCCGACAAGGAGGCCCTCAAGGCTGAGATCGACAAAACCGTTGCCTGGTTGGATGAGAGCCAACAGGCTACCAAGGAAGAGTACGAGGAGCACCAGAAGGAGTTGGAGGCTGTCGCCAACCCCATCATGATGAAGTTCTACGGTGCTGGTGGAGAGGGAGGTGCTGGTATGCCAGGAATGCCAGGTGGTGCTGGAGGACCAGGTGGTTTCCCCGGTGCTGGAGGACCTACATCAACTCACGATGACGGACCAACTGTCGAGGAAGTCGATTAGATTGCATTTCACGAATCTCTTTAGTTGATTTCTTGCATTGGACGGTCATATTTCCTGTCGGAGCGTTTCACTGATATCTGGTGTCCATGGGGTCCTTTTTCATACCTACTAGGGCTAGACTTTTCGCGGTTTGCGTTTCATTTTTACGGCGATACACTGGAAAAGTCCGGTGTTGATCGCACCGCATATGTAGTACAGAAAAGCCTTCATATAGAGGGTGGTACAAAAATAAAATCGTAAAACTTATCTATCAATTCTCCTTATAATGTGACATTGTGACATTGTGATAGGCGTGACAAAAAAGGTACTTTAGACCAGTGTCCAATAGCAACTGCATCGACAAAACGCATAAAAATGATCCTGTTGGAACGCTCGATTTATGTGAATAAATAATCCTGGTGATCCCAATTAATTAATTGTACACCAATTCGTTCATTTCAGTGCCGGAACGCTTTTTATGACGCCTGTTCAGCGTGACGCCTTGACCCAGGCTTAAAAAGGTCCAACTTCACCTACCCAAAAAAATCTCAAAATCGTTCGATGTTCCAACCAGACAACCACAACACCACTACAATGTCTGCAAAATCTCCGCACCCCGTTACGACCAGTTCCTACTCAGCTAGGGCTGCGAAAGCTACTCATCCCCTTTCAAATTATCTACTGCGTCTCATGAGCATCAAGCATTCCAACCTATGTCTCAGTGCCGACGTCTCGAACGCGAACCAACTTCTGAACCTCGCCGATACAATCGGCCCCTCAATTGTCGTACTAAAAACGCATTACGACTTGATCAACAACTGGGACTATAATCCTACGACAGGTACCGGGGCCAAGCTTGCTCGTCTGGCCCGTCGCCATGGCTTCCTGATATTCGAGGACCGCAAATTCGGCGATATTGGAAACACGGTGCAGCTGCAGTATACAGAAGGCACCGCGAAGATTATCGAGTGGTCGCATATCACAAATGTCAATATGATACCCGGCAAGGCAGTGGTAGATAGCATGGCTGATGCAGCGGTGCGGTGGAGAGAGAGAAAACGCTACGAGGTTAAGACCGATATATCTGTTGGAACTCCTAGGGCGGAGAGTGTGGACTCTGACAATAGCGACGGCGAGGATGTTACGAAGACGCCGGTGCCAGAAATGGAGTCCGGATTAGAGGCATATAAGGGCGCGCGAGATGGAAGGAAAGCAAGCATTGTCTCGATAACTACGGTTTCGCAGCGCTTTGAGCCTGCCAATAGCCCAAGGAACTGGGAGTCATTTGGGGAGGATGAGGAAGAAGTCATCTACCCAGGCATTGAGGAGGCTCCGTTGGAGAGAGGGCTTTTAATACTGGCGCAGATGAGCAGCAAAGGAAATTTTATGACTGCAGACTACACACAGGCTTGCGTGGAAAGCGCAAGGGATCACAAGAATTATGTCATGGGCTTTGTATCTCAACAATCATTAAACTCGGTACCCGAGGACAGCTTTTTGAGCATGACGCCTGGGTGTCAATTACCTCCCGAGGATGCAGAAGAAGATGCGGTAATGGAGGGTGATGGCAAAGGACAGCAATATAACACACCGAAGAAGATTGTGGGCTTGTTAGGTAACGATATTGCGATCGTTGGGAGAGGCATTATTAAGGCTGCGAACCCCAGAGCAGAAGCTGAACGATACAGAAGAAGTGCGTGGGTAGCTTACGAGGAGAGGATTGCTGTATAAATTCTTCAATATGACTAGGGGAATCTGGAGTAGGGAGTTGGAGGAGAAATTGGTTAAGGGAAGTATACCGGATGGGATATGTCCTGACTTTTCTGTCCACTGGCTAGGCATTCAATCACGTTTCCAGACTTTGATGGCATCATTAATCTTATCTAAATATTCATTTCATCAGAGCAAGTCAGCCTATATTCTAGGATATTCACAGAGTATCGCAAGTGGCGATTTAGTCGAAAATGCAGTTCAAAACATTGCTTGATATGTCATGACGATTAACTCATTAGAGCAGCCTCGCAACCAAGTTCTATGTACAAGCGTGGCACATTGGTAAAGACAATGTTGCCAAAGATTACAATGTAAACTTTACCAAAATTGGTTGATCTGTTTTGAATGATAGACAAATCTAGAAACACTGGAGGCTTATCTTGCAAGCCTTTACTAAATCTGGATCTCACGAGTCCTCAAGTTCTAGTACTTTGAATGTTGCACTAATTACACCTCTTCTGACACCAACATCAAGACTACTCAGCCACCAAAGTTGGAACGGGTTGCACGATGCAGCTTCGACCGCATGTGTTTGCACAATAGCTCATTAACAAGGTAGTTTTGTTGTAGGAGCAGGCGCTCTCATGCAGGTGAGCATGTCCAACTTACTTCATCATAACTAGCACCAAATCAAAAACGTTCAACTCCACCAACTTGAGCAGAATCCAACATGCAATGTCCACCGATAGCGATTTAGCCAATAATGCCTTGCCACCGCTTGTAGTCTCATCTCGGCTGTATATCAATTGCGTCCCGTTTCCCAGCCCAAATTAAAGGAACCTCAAGATCACGTTGTGCTCTGATCGTAGCAATTTTGTACCTTCAAGCTTACTCGAATAGCACAATACCATCATGTGATTTCTAAAAGAAAGGGGGCTAGGCACTGTAATTTATTATCTGACGTATTGAAGGTATCAGGATGTAACCATATTGAAGTCGCGAAATATTAATAGGTCTTTTCAGCTGCTTGTTTCGAGAGAAGCAATATTGTCTGCTTTACAGACGTTCTTGAATAAGGAACTGCTCACCATATCAGCTGTTCCGCGAGTCTCACCAAGGAGTGCACATTGGATTTGAATAACATAAAGTACGTGTAAGGTATCTAGTGTAAGAAATATTCCTGAGATATATTAGAGGTCTCAGAAGCTAGTCTCGGGTAGATTTCGTTTCTTGTGAATGAGACATCCGGATGCGAAATGGACTGACAAGTGATTTAAATAGTCATTGGGTTGGTGTGAGGGACTAGAACATAAGACTAGGAATTGACTTTGCATCTAGATTAATCGCTGTTGTTCTTCAATTCTACACGTTTAGCTACATTACTTGTGTAGCTTAATTGACCAAGCTTTGCCCATATTACCAGCACATGATCATAATTGAGGTATTGTTACACTCCAATATTCATACATCGTCCACCTAGATTTTCAAGATCTTTCTGTACTACCATGTACCCTTTTCCGTTCTTCCCTGACAATCCTATTGAACTCCTCATCACTTGGGAACCCTAGAAAAGGTTTCGACATAGCCTCCCCAGGCTCTATCTTCTTATCCCGACTTCTCCACACATCCTCACTACTTCTTCCTACGTCTTCTGTTCCCTCCTTTGAATATTTCGCCCGCTCTTTGTCCCTATATCTCCCTCGTATCGCTTCAGCTTTCTCGTTTTCGGACCATGTCCGTGTGCGCATGCAAAACCAAAAATCATTCCAGGAGTCGGAACATGAGCGTACTGTGCCGTAGCGATATAAATTATTGAATTGACCACCCATAGAATTGCAATAAAAAGCGGCGTCGAAGGCGTCGCGACAAGACATCGTCTTGGGGAGCAACTGATCACTCAGTGGGAGCTTGCTCTCATCTGTGGTTGAGGATGCCGGAGTGGAGGATGACGCCGCTTTGGGTACACGGGAGTACTTGGTGCTGCTGGGTTTGGTGTCTGCCGCTATTTCCTGGAGGAAGGACTCAAGTTCTTGCTCTGCGATCTCATCTCGACTTAGAGGTTTCGAGGCTGGAGGTTTTGGAGCGGTTTGTAGAGGTTCTTGGAATGCCGGGGCGGCTTGTGATGGCAACGAGGCAGCTCCTCCTTGTTCTGGAGCTGCCGGCGAGCTGGTAAAAGGCCATACCATAATTGTGTCTGTTCACCGTGGTTTTACAGAGGTTGATGAGGCTGAATTTAGGTTTGTAGATCAATCTTGGGAAAAGTTCCATAGAAATGGAGATTGACACATGTACCCTGCCAAGAGCTATTATTACCTTATTGATGGTACCATAAACGATCTGGGAAAACTTGTAGCTTATAGAATTTCCAGATTAGACTAATCTTTTACCATACCTCCATATCAAATTCTTTCATTCATCTGCTACTATGTTGCATAGTATACAAGTGTGACAATCTTTTCGAAATGCCAAGGGTGTGTCTGGATCAATCTGCCCGTACACCTGGCGGTGATCTTGTTTTACGGTATGAGGCTGATACTTAGCCTTATGACGTCCTTCTTCACAGGTATTTTAGGGACGCGTTACCATAAATTGCTTCATCATTTGCTGCCGACATGTTATGATACAAATCTATGAGCAGTCATGAGTAGACGCGTACTTTTCAATCCGACAAGTCTTCCAGGCCTCAGGACTGCCCGGCCAAGGCGAGATTTCAGCCACGTCCCAGTCAGTCCTGCTAGATGGGCAATAAGGAATGAGTTTGGAAAATGGAAAGGAATCAGAAGGTTAGATAAGTGAATTCTTTCGTAGGTCAAATAAGTAACAAAAATTTAGGGCAAGCTCAGAGGCTGGTGAAAATGCAACCGGGCATATCTCGGCAACAGCAAATGAGGGTATTCTTTTCTTTGATAGTGAGTACATCAAACTCCATCTGGATTGTCCCAATGCCTATCAACATAGCCATTGGAAGATTTCTAGCCTCAGATTTGGGAACGTAATATTGACTGTTGGATGCTTTATCGACGTTGTCATATTCTATCTAATCTTGCTCCGCATTTTGCATCGAGTTTGGTGATTAACGGCGTAACAGATCTATTTCCCTTAAAATTGAACTGGCTGCTTCGATTGCCATGGCATGTTGACAGGAAAAACATACCTGATATTTTACGCCGGTTTAACTCTCAGACACTCTCCTCTTATGAGACCCTGAACATGGTTAAGCGGTCTATTCCTGAAACTGCTCCAATTAAAGTCACAGAGATCCTTCCAAGAATGAAAGACGGTGGAGCTTTCGTTAAATTCTCTTATGCTGCAGATGTAACGGCTAGAGATGTGGAAACTCAGATTGCAGAGCATCTGAAGCAGCACCCAATCAAGCCATGGTTCTCGCCTTTTCAACGGGTGAGAACAAGTCTCGTCGTTGGAAAGCCCTGGCTTGAGGATCTTTACCGATTTCCAAGCTCCCGAATCAAGGTGGAGTTTGTCCCTACGGCCCCTGGTGGCGAAGTCGCCGAATTGTCTCAAGAAGCACTTTATAGTCTCTTTCGAAAATATGGAAAGTTAGCTGAAATTTCATCGCAAGCTGCTGACTCAAAAATACTACCGAGATATGCTACTCTGGATTTTTCTCGCATAAGACATGCCATTATGGCCAAAAATTGTCTTCATGGTCTGAAGGTTACAGAAGAAGCAGGTGGCGGTAAATCCGGAACGATCTTACGGCTTTCGTTTGAGCCCAAAATGAAGTCACACTGGATCAAAGACTGGCTTGTCAACCATCCAAGGGTAGTTATCCCAGCAATAGCTGCTCTTGTCGCAACTGTTACTGTCGCAGTTTTTGACCCAATTCGAACATTTTTCATCAAGGCACACGTGGACCATTCATTCAGTCTCAAGGATAATAAAATTTATAAGTGGTTCAAGAGCCAAGCGACAGACTTCTTAGACTTTCGCCGGAACCACCGCTCCGAGGATATAAGCCTATCTGCTATCTGGGATGACAGAAAGTCAGTGATTGATCAGTTACATACGTGGTTGATAGAAACAGCGGATACATTTATTATCGTTCAGGGCCCTCGTGGATCAGGCAAAAAAGAGCTGGTAGTTGATCAAGCATTGAAGAATAGAAGAAATACATTGATAATTGACTGCAAGCCCATTCAAGGTATGTTATTTTCTTTAGGCTAAAGTTTCATTTTTGGATACAACAGGTCGTCGGGAATCAAGCCGCCTCATATGGGAATGAGGCAGTCTCATTTTTCACAGATACTGACTCACTTTGTTTTTAGAGGCTAGAGGTGATTCTGCAACGATCTCAGCTGCTGCAACTGCTGTTGGGTACTGGCCTGTTTTTTCATGGATGAACAGTATTAGTAGTCTGATCGATCTGGCGGCACAAGGAACCATAGGGGTGAAATCTGGGTTCTCGGAAACCCTCGACACCCAACTCGCAAAAATATGGCAAAACACAACAACAGCACTCAAACAGGTTGCACTTGCCCATCGCCACAAAGATGATAAGGACGCACAACTGGGCGACGATGATTGGCTTGAGGCCCATCCTGAATTCCGACCAGTAGTTGTCATTGACAATTTCCTACACAAGAATGACGAGAGTGGCATAGTCTATGATAAAATTGGAGAATGGGCTGCTACATTAACAACTTCCAATGTCGCCCATGTAATATTTTTGACCAATGACTTGAGTTACTCAAAATCCCTCAGTAAGGCTCTACCCGACAGAGTCTTTCGCCAAATTGCTCTAGGTGACAGTAGGTAATCACCTAAATTTTCTTGCTTGCTAGGCATATTCCTCAGGATTAATTATTGCTACATACCCTGAATGCAAAATAAGTACTGACTATATGCCCTTAGTCACCGCTGAGGTCGCCAAGAAATTTGTTATTACGCACTTAGATTCGGAAGACGAAGCTCCAGGTACAAGCAATGATGAAAAGCTAACACCCAGCCAACGACGTACAGATATGGTGGAGCTTGACGAGTGTATTGAGGTTCTTGGCGGACGTCTCACTGACCTAGAGTTCTTTGGTAGGAACGAATCAAAATACAAAACCATATCTAAGCCTGCATTCACTAACAGTATAATGTAGCACGTAGATTAAAGACCGGACAAACGCCAAATCGTGCCGTTGCAGAGATTATAGATCAAAGTGCCTCTGAGATACTCAAGATGTACTTGCTCACGATTGGTAAAACAGACATGAAGTGGTCTACAGAACAAGCATGGTATCTCAGTAAGTAAACATTGCGCTGGACGCTCACGCTTGACTAAGCAGTTCAAACTTTGGTGATCCTATTTCTGTCGAGTGCTGACCGATCATTTGCAGTAAAATCCCTTGCTAATCACGATAAACTTCGCTATAATGAGGTGTTACTTTCCAATACATTCGCATCCTCCCTTTCCCCGTCTGCCTCTAATGGGGAAGCTGTGCTTGAAGCCCTGTCTGCAGCTGAACTCATCACCATCAAGTCATACAAGGGGCGTCCACAAAGTGTACATGCGGGCAAGCCAGTCTACCAAGCCGCTTTCAAGATTCTCACCAGAGACCACGTTCTGAGAAGTCGACTTGACCTGGCAATCCTTACAGAATTAACAAAGATCGAAACTAAGAATATCGACAAATACGAAACAGAACTTAACGTACTTGGTCTTCTGCCAAAGCAACCGAGTGAGGTAGGACCAAGAGTACAGTTCCTTTTAGCCAAGCTTGCAGCAAGTCAGGTGAAGGTAGAGGCCTGGGAAAAGGAAATGGGAGTTCTTAAGAAGGTATGTGTCCAAACCAATGTCAATGTAATAGTGAACGATAAAGACAGAATGAAAGTGCTAATACTGCTGTGTAGGTCTTGACGACGGATTTGTAAACAACAATATTGTACTATAAACGACTCTGCTCTGCCAAGCGAAGAACAGCAAGATGTGAAGTAATGAGTAGCTGGCGCTAAGTCTATGATGTATATAATAATACTCAGTACATCAAAAGCAGGCATTTCTTTTAACTAAACATTGAGCATATGGGTCGAATATGTTGTATCAGGATGCAGTGATCAATCACGAAGCACAGCCATTTACCAGTGCCGTACGGTAATTCTTCCCCGACGCTAACCCTTCGTAGTCGCCAATTAACTGAAGAAGAGAAAGAAGCTTAGACAAGCATTTCTATACCACAAGATACTTCTAAGTATTACCTCACCACATGGCGCTCAGATGAAAGAACATTCATGTGTAGCTACGCGGTAACATAGGGCACCGGATAAACCAATGACCCTGTCCTGTACTGTACCGGTACTATGGTCAAGGTTTGGATCCGAGCAATCTTGATCACGTGTAGTTGCTTGTGCCTATGTTGCTATTAAAAGACTTTCTGTGGCTCTCGCTTCGCTTGATATTGCCTTCCCGTCAATACTGGACGTTGACTGCAAATTAGAACCATTTCATATAGACCCGTGCCGGCTATTCTGTTTCTGGACTCCAAGCCCTTCGGACATGTCCATATTGATTCCACATCCCAATGAAATCCCGGTCCTTCGGTAATCTCGAAAAGAAAGCAGGGTAGGAAATGTCGTAGATACTGTGGCCAAGTGCCACCGGGCTTACCATAATAGCAGTTGACCCGGCTGAAGCTGACTTCGTAATACATGGCACAATGGCAACACCAATCTTTTGTCGGCCTAGAGCTCGTTATCTGCTATTATATAGGTGCTTGCCACTGAAGAACCTGCGGAGAAAGCGGCTCACGATCATCCGATCAAGCCACCGGGGTCTTCAATATGACCAGATAGCATGGGGTATTTCACAAAGTCAACCTATCGGGCATGTTCAGGGTAGCTCAATGAATCCAGCCAGGCTTGCATTGGCCAATTCATATTTCGAGCCAGCGCTGCCCACATCGAAATCCCCTTTTTCTTGCTACACTTAATAGGCCAGATAAGTGGTAATTCAAGATGTCCAATCGGTGAAGTTCCACTTCTCAGTCGCTAAATAGTGCTATTGAATTTTACTATCACATCTTCACCTGTTTGTACCCATCTGTCCCAACCCGAGTCATTCTCTAATAAGAACCTTACTCTGTAGCTTCCCATACTCAAAGCAACTTCCTCTTGTTACTGTTTCACTTTAGGCTTTGGCTCACAATATTTTGACTGTCTGGCTAGCTTACCACATGTGAAACGCGATCACAGATATAGTACAACTCGAAAGCTATTCAATGAGGATGAAGCCCAACATGCTCACGTCGATGGGCCACCTCGCCCTCCTCATAGGGGTTCTCTTCTGTCACTTGCAAACTCTGGTATCTGCTCAAACCTCAGCCTATGCCATGTGGTTCCAGCCAGGCGTCCAAGTCACGAGAGTAAATTCCCCTAAATGCCCGGTCAGAATGTATTTAACAAATTAGATGACTAGTACCATGATTGTACCCAAGGTCTCCACCAACTCAGGGTTTCATGCTGTTTGGCCTGGTCTTGAGAACACTGCCAATAATTTTGTTTATCAGAATGTGATAGCAGATTCTAAGACTCCCGGACAGTGGAATTTCTTTGTCGAGTACTGCTGCAAGTGTGTATTTTGACGTCAAACCGAAATGAAGCATACTGATGCGAACTCTAGCCCCAACGTTGAATATCCTGCTGTCAAGGGTAAGGTGGCCAGCTCTTTCTGCGTTGCAGGCTAGGACTAAATGATGTTTAGTTCAACCTGGTGACAAGATCGTTAGCACTATGTCCTACAACACAGTTAGTAAGCTATGGACAAACACTTGGTCTATCACTGGGTCCATATCCCAGAGCGCTTCATACACCGATGAATTTAATAAGTCTCCATTCCCCTTCGCTTGAGTCCATTCAATTAACATAGATTACCAGATGCTGGCTTGATCGATAAGGTCCATAACCTCAGTTCAGGCTTATAAAAGACGTTCTAACATTGAACAGGCAGTGCTTGCTGTCGAACTACAGAATGGAGCCAAATGGGACTTTGGCCAAATTCAATGGTCAAATCTCCAAGTCACTGCGACAACCTCATCCACCGCATGGTGCGGCAATGCGTGCGTTCTCCGCTCCCATCTCCAACACCCATACTAATAAGCTCAGCTTCACAATGACAGGTTCTTTCGGCTACACCGTAAGCGGGACCTCTGCGTCCACCTCCGGCTCCAGCGTCACCTGTTCCTACGCAAACGTTCTCTTCACTGGCCCCAAATGAAATCTCGTCGCCCTCTCGCTACTAATTTCAGGCTAGTTTAGTAATTTCATATTCCTACATTTATGTAACCAAATAGGAAAAACTTGAGTGGTCCGTTAGAAAAAGAGATGGCAACATGTTAGGTGGATATACCCATTTGCTTTCTTTGCTTTCTTTGCTTTCAGAAATAGACTTTCGCTTTTGATATGGCGCGGATGATTATATGAGGGAGATATACCATTTATATGTGGCGTTCACGGCTTAGTTGCGACATACGAGAGGGATTGTAGCTATACCTGGAGTATGGGTTTTCATCTCGATATAGCAACTCGTACAAAACAATCTAATCTCTGATGCAGTTTGGC
>Ga0247737_1001078_pt1 | contig 11600 bp, 9 predicted proteins | sample UWRJL028104C2_FD_180937 | JGI IMG/M metagenome (GOLD analysis project Ga0247737, IMG submission 180937) | Plant litter microbial communities from Arlington Agricultural Research Station in Wisconsin, United States - UWRJ-L028-104C-2 | ecosystem: Environmental > Terrestrial > Plant litter >...
CTTCGCCCCGGTGGTCGAGCCGGTCTTCGGCAACGCCACCGACGGCGTCACCCACGGCATCGCGCTGGTCGTCGCCACCCTGATCTCGATGCTCTTCGGTGAACTCGTGCCGAAGAACGCCGCGCTGGCCCGGCCGATGCGCGTGGCGCTGATGACCGCGGCCCCGCTCCGCACCTTCACCCGGCCTCTCAAGTGGGTGATCGGCGGGCTCAACGGATCGGCGAACTGGCTGGTCCGCCGGCTGGGCATCGAGCCCCAGGAAGAGCTGGCCAGCGCTCGCTCGCCCGAGGAACTGGGGCTGCTCGCGGCGATCAGCGCCCGGGCCGGCGCGCTGCCGGCCGAGACCGCCACGCTGCTGCGCCGCACGATTCGCTTCGGCGAGAAACGCGCCGCCGAGGCGATGACCCCCCGGGTGGACGTGGTCGGACTCAAGACGACCGCCAGCGTGGCGGAGCTGATCAAGGTGGCACGCGAGACCGGACACACCCGCTTTCCGGTCTACGAAAATACGATCGACCTGGTCATCGGCGTGGTGGGCGTGCCCGACGCGCTGGGCGTCCCGCCCGAGCACCGGGCCGACACCCAAGTCGCGACGGTCGCCCGGGAGCCGGTGTACGTCCCCGAGAGCCTCAGCCTCGACAAGGTGCTCGCGGCGCTCCGCGAGGCCGACGCCGACCTGGCGATCGTGGTGGACGAGTACGGCGGCACCGACGGCGTCGTCACCGCCGAGGATCTGATCGAGGAACTGGTCGGGGAGATCGCCGACGAGTACGACGCCGAGCCGATCGAGACCTCGACGGAGGAGCTCACGGCGCCCGGCGGCGAGAAGACCTACCTGGTGGACGGCCTGCTCCGCGAGGACGAGCTGATCGAGCAGACCGGTTTCACGCTGCCCGAGGGACCGTACGAGACGCTCGCCGGTTACCTGCTTTCCCGGCTCGGCCACATCCCGGTGGTCGGCGAGTCCTACGAGTCCGACGGGTGGGAGTTCACCGTGATGGCCGTCGACCGGCACCGCATCGAAGAGGTGCGCGTGGCCGCCCCGCCGGAGCCCGTCGATGACTGAGCTGCTGGTCACCGTGGCCCTGCTGATCGGCAACGGGCTCTTCGTGGGCGGGGAGTTCGCGTTGATCGCGTCCCGGCGGACGGTCCTGGAACCGCTCGCCGCGACCAGCAAGCGCGCCCGCTGGGCCCTCGCGGCGATGAGCCAGATCCCGCTGATGATCGCCGGAGCTCAGCTCGGCATCACGATCTGCTCGCTCGGCCTGGGCGCGCTCGCCGAACCCGCGCTGGCGCACTTCCTCGAGGGCCCGTTCCACTCGATCGGCCTGCCCGAGAACGCGGTGCACCCGGTCGCGTTCGTGTTCGCCCTGGGCATCGTCGTCTACCTGCACACGGTCATCGGCGAGATGGTGCCGAAGAACATCACGCTGGCCGGGCCCGAGCGGGCCGCGCTCATCCTCGGGCCGTTCATGCTCGCCTTCTGCACGGCCACGAAGCCGCTGCTCAACGCGATGCGCTGGGCGGCGCGCGTGGTGCTGAAGATCTGGTCGATCGAGGCGACGGACTCGGTCAAGACCGTCTTCACGGCCGAGGAACTGGCCGGCATGGTCACCCAGGCCCGCAGCGAGGGCCTGCTCGGCACCGAGCAGTACGCCCGGATCCGCGCCGCCCTGGAACTGCACGGGCGCACTGCCGCCGACACGCTGCGCCCCTGGTCGAGCGTGACGACGATCGCCGACGACGTCTCCCCCGCGACCGTCGAGACGGTCGCGACCCGCACCGGCCGGTCGCGATTCCCGGTCGTGCAGCGCGAGACCCGGCGGGTGCTGGGCTTCGTGCACGTCAAGGACATCCTGGGGTACGCCGCCGAGCGCCGCACGATGCCCATCCCGCACGAGATCATCCGGCCGCTGGCCGTGGTCTCGCCGGACCGCACGCTGGCCGACCTGCTGCTGATGATGCGCCGCGACCGCCTGCACATCGTGCTGGTGAGCGACGGCCGGCGGCCTCTCGGCGTGATCACTTTGGACGACGTGGTCCACGCCGTCGTGGGCGAACCGGGTCACCCGATTCTGCCCGCCGCGGTGGGACAATCTCGGACGGTCGGCTGACCGCCTTCGGGTTGTTCGCCGGGTTTTGTCCATTCGGTGCAGGGTGGCGCGCGCTCAATAGCCCACAGTTTTCGGACAATAGCCCTATGTCTCGCAAACGGTGGTGGCTGGCCCTGGTGGGTTCGCTGGTCCTCGTGGGTGCCCTCGCCTACTCGCAGCGGCCGTCGTCCGCGCCGGTCTTTGCCGTGAGTAAGCACTCCACGGTTCCGTCGTCCCCACCCGCTTTCCCGCCACCGGCAGCCGAAGGGCGAGCTCAGCGCCAGGTCAGCGCCCGAACCGGACTGCTGGCGAATCGGCTGTCAGCGTCGTCCAAGCCACCCGGCCAGATCGCAGTCGCGTCCGGGCCGGTGACGGTGCGCTATGACTTCGACGCCGGTGTCGGTCGCCCGATCACCGACCATCGCGGCCGGCGCGCGCTGCGCCCCCTTGGCGAGAACGGCGGCGCGCTCCGCCTCGTACGGCAGGGGTCCGGCCTGGCCGTTTCCTATCCCGATCGGTGCCGGTTGGCGCGTCCGCGAGACTGCCCACGGGCGATTCTGGAAGGTGAGCGCGACGACAGCCTCAACCCCGGGACCAACCGGCTGCGGTACGGAGCCTCGGTGCGCATGACGCATGCGGACCTGGCCGACGGGGCGAACGTGGTGCAGAAGGGGTACTCGGTCGGCAAGGTCAGCCAGTACAAGCTGCAGGTCGACCACCGGCTGGGTCATCCGAGCTGCGTGCTGGCGGGCGGCGACCGGATCTACCGGGCCGAGCCTTCCGTCGACGTGGCGGACGGCCGCTGGCACAACCTGGAGTGCACCCGCACTCGGGACACGCTGACCCTCTCGGTCGACGGCGCGTCGACCGTCACAGTGGCCGTCCCGGTGAAGCTGTCGATCGCCAACGCCGAACCGCTGCGGGTCGGCGGCAAGGGCACGAGCAAGTCGAACGACCAGTTCGCCGGCGAGATCGACAACGTCTTCGTCATGATCGGCTGAGCCAGGCTCCAGCCGCAGCCCTCGTCGAGCTGCTCGGCGTGGTCGGCCCGCGCACCGGCCGGGGCGGAGCCGGACATCTTCACCAGCGCGATCCTGGGCAGCTATCGAGCCTCGGACTGCCCGGAGACGTGCTGCAGCGAGATCTTCTGCGCCGACAGGTATCCACGGAGCTCGTCGGGCGGTGAGTCCTGAAGCTTGTCGACGGCTCGTTGGATGGCCTCCTCGGGGGTCAACCGTGGGTCCTTGCTCCCGAACTTCGTGAAGTACGCGGTATGCCGCCTCAGGAAGTCGGTGTGCTTTCCGGCGGGCTCGAGGTCGGTGACCAGGCCGACCACGCCGCCGAGCGCGTCGACCCAGATGCGGTCCTTGTTCTGTTTGTGCAAGTTGGTCAGACCCACTCCCATGCCGAGCAGGGCCCGGATGATCTCTTTGTCCGTGTCTCGCAGCGTTCCGATGGCCTGCAGTGCCAGCGCGTCGAGCAGGACGTTGAGCGAAGGCATGCCCGCTTGCCCCGCCGCGGTGGCCCATTCGCCCAGGAAGCCGACGATCGACTCGCGGTCGTTCACCTCCGTCTGCGTCCGCCAGGCGGCGGCAGCCACCGTCAATGCCTCGTCGTACCGTCGGAAATTGCGCAGTGTCGCGATCAGACTCGTTCGGTAGCTCATCCGTTTCGGTGCCGCGTCAACCGCTGCCTCGGCGGCGGCCACGGCTTCGCTCTCCCGCTCTAGATACCGCGAGAGATAAGCCACGGAGTACAGGTCGTCATCGAGGCGTCCGTTGCTGGGCGCCAGCTTCACCGCAGTCTGGACCAGGCCGGTGAGGATGCGGGGCAGTTCCTCCGCGTCGCGCTCCCGGCTGACCTCCAAGGCGGTGCGGGCGACCGATTCGTGTCTCGTCCAGACATCGCCGGCGTGAGCCGTCACCGCCGCCTCTTTCCCCAGCGGGTCCAGGACGACATACTCGACGGCCGATGTGGGCAGGTTCAGCGCCTCGGCGAGCACCCGCACTGACAACGGGCTGGACCCTGCCCGAAATGTGGCGTGCGAGATCGCGATCATCAGGAACGCACTGACCAACGAACCGGTGCCGACCTCGCCGAAGTTGCTGAGGCGGTTCAGGAGGTCGGCCACCCGGTCCTTCAACCCGGAGCCGAATCGCACGCTGAGCATCGCGCCGATCAGCGATTCACTCGGCGGCCCGGCCGGATCGCCCGCCAGGTCGACGAGACGCTTCGCTCGGGCATCGCTGTCCACCGACGCGAGCTCGCCGAGTCCGTCCGCCCCGAGCTCTTCCCAGGCCGTCACGATGGCTTGGGCGTCGGTCAGCGAGAGACCGCCGACGCCGATCACCTCGGCGTCACGGCGCAGCCGGTTGAAACCATTCCGGTTCCGCCAGTCCCTGTCCTGGGCGACCAGGAGGACCGAGATGTCGCTCCGCGCCTCCGAACGGCATCGCCCGGCGAGCTTCGCGAGGTCGCCGACGAGTAGGTCCCCGTCATCGCTGACGAGCACGATGCCACCGTCGGGACGATGCGGCAGCCTGAGGATGTCGTCGACGGCCAGGGTGGTCCCGGGTTCCCGCCAGAACACGGTCAGCTCGGGATGGCTTCGGGCGATCGAGATCGCGGCCTGCCGCAGGGCGATCGACTTGCCTTCGCCCATCGGGCCCACCGCTGCGACGATCATCTTGTCGATAGCCCGGGTCTGGCATCGGTTCAATGCCTCGGTGAGGTTGCCGGCCAGCGCGAGGCGAGGAACCGACGGATCCAGGGCGGTGGCCCAGTCGGGTTGGACACCGTTGAAGAAGTTGAGGCGGTCGTTCCTGTTCGGCGGATGGGGTGTTCGCAAGCTCAGATATCGTTCGTCGAGGAGGGTCCACCCCCGAAGAGCACTGAAGGACGGTGTCGCGCCGCCCGGAAGGCTCTGTTTGTAGGACTGCAGCAGGGTCGGCAGGGCCAGGTTGCTGTCGATGCCCTGGTAGAAGGTGGCCGAATTCCCCTCGGCCAGCTCGGCGAAGAGCCCGGAGGCGAGCTGGGCCTCGGTGAGCATCGCGTAGGAACACCATGCCACGTCCATACCGTTGAACTCGTGTTGCTTGGCGCTTCCCAGGAGTGATTTCGAGAACGCATCGCTCCAGCCGCTGTAACCGAGGACGACCACCAGATGCCCGCGCAGCCTTTCCCGAAGGCTGCCGTCCAGCAGAGGTCGCTCTCTGGACAGTTGGTGGACCGTGTGGAGAGTGTCGCCGCGCCGCCAATACCCGTGCACGTGGATGACGTCGATGACGCCGGTGTCGTCACCGCGGACGATCTTGCCGTCGGTGTCGATGAACTGGGCGGCCGGTTTGCCGCCGGCCTTCCGGACGGCGACCTCGATGAGAGGGTCGAAGTTGGTGGTGATGATCGGCCCTCGGACATCGGACGGGAGGATGGTCAGCAGTTCCCCGAGCGCGGCGACCCCGGGATCCAACGCCCAGTTGGCCTCCTGCTCCAAGCGCCTCAACTCGGATTCGTTCTCGACCAACGTCCGGGCCTCCGGTAAGGAGAGGGACTTGCATGAACCCAGGACGGCCAACCGGATCACCCGATTGAGTAGTTTCTGATCGCGGTTCAGGATGAGAAACTCGGACGCACGTTGGTAACGCTCGCCACCGGCCTTCGAACCCACAGCGATGTCGAAACGCTGGTAGTCGGCCTCGTTCTGAAGCGCGGAGCGCATCGATTGGACAAGAAGGTCGACGTCGGCAACCGTGCCACGCGTCAGCCCCGACCCGATCATGAAGGCGATCGGCCGACTCCCGGAGCCGATCGAGTAGCGAACCTTCGAAACAAGATCATCCAGTGAACCGACGGGCAACATCCGTCCGGACTACCGTGCCTCGCCTTCAAGTGCAAGCGAAACGCTTCAATCATCCCAACCTGCCCGACGGCCAGGACCTTCCAGTCCTCTAGAGACTGTCGATCTTGGACGGCCTCAAGCATCGCGCCGCCCGGCACGCTCAGTAGCCAGCACATTGCCTGGCGGCACTGCGACCTCCTGTCATGATTTGATCAACTCACCGGCTACGCCCGCGAGAAGTGGTTCCTCTGGACCAGCGGCGTTGGTGATCACGGAGACTGCGCTTGGACCGAACCATCCCAACGTCGCCAGCTGCCTGGGCAACCTCGGAGCCAGCTACTTCGATCAGAGGCAGTTCAGAGAAGCTGCCTCCGTGTTTCTGCGGGCGTTGACGATCACTGAGGCTGCCTATGGGGCGGACCACCCTGACGTCGCCGTCCGCCTGGGTAACCTCGCCGCTGGATACCACAACGTGGGCCGGATCAGGCGAAACTTCGTGGTCGAGTGCCTCTTGCTGTCCGATGTTGCTGAATGCTGGTTCGCTGCGAATGGACAACAGTAATTAGGCCCGTTGCTAGGGCGGAGCGTCGGCTCAACCGACCGGCTGGTCGTCTAGGTTGTACCCGGCGACCAAATTGAGTATCTCGGGCATCAGGCGGGGGTTCGCTGCGATTGACGCCCCGGAAGTCGAGTTGTGTGGGTAACCATTGCTGTCGACCACCTCGGCGCCGGCCTCACGAGCGATGATGACGCCGGCCGCTGTGTCCCACGGTTTGTTGGCGAGCATGGCGATAGCGTCGACGTTCCCAGCCGCGAGCCAGGCCAAGTCGATGGCGGCGGAGCCATGCATGCGGATTCGCTGTACCTTGGCGGCCAGACGCTGCGTCATAGCGAACCGTTGCCGATTCTTCTCCACGGCGTCCTCGCCAACGGCGTAGTCACCGATCGCGACGACGGCTTCGGATACGTCGGTCACCCTGCTGACGCTGATGCGCTGACCGTCGAGTTGAGCCCCGTGCCCTTCGGCTGCTGTGTACCGGCCGCCGAAGAACGGCAGATCGATGACTCCGAGGACAGACCGCTCCTCGATGATGAGGCCGAGGGAGATGGCGCAGAGCGGAGAGCCATGGACAAAATTGACTGTCCCGTCCACCGGGTCGAGTGCCCACATCAGTCCGTCGGTGCCACCACTGGTGCCGTTCTCTTCGCCCAAGAAGCCGATGTTCGGTGTCTCCTCGGCGAGGAAGGCCCGCACGCGCTCCTCGATCGCGTAGTCGACCTCCGACGCCATGTCCCGGTCGCCCTTGGCGGTGAGCACGCCAGGCTGCATGGTTCGCATGATGTCGCGGGCCAGGTCGACGGCTTGGTGGGCGATGAGCAGGAGATCGGCGTAGTTGGTCATCGGGGCTGTCCACCGTCCCAGAGTTCGTCGAAGGTGCGCTCGAAGGCGGAGTAGAGACCGCCGTTGGGCCACCGCTTCTTGATCACCATTGTGGGGGACTCGACCCCTCGTGCGTGGGGCAGGTACGGCTGGGCGATGCACAGTGCGTCGTTGATGAGCGTGATGTTGACTCGCACGGTCTGGTCGTAGGTGGCGACCTCGATACGGTCCCGCAGGTCGGCCGGTAGCCGATCGCGGACGCGTAGGACTCCTTGCAGGTTGAGGGTGGTGAGCGCGCCGAGGTGGCCGGCCGTGTGGCCCTCTTCGTCTTCCCGTTGGCGGATCCCGCTGCCCGCAGGGTCGAGGAAGAGCAGCCGTAGCCGGGCGCCGTTCTGCACCAGCTGGGCGAGCTGGGTGTCGGCGTACTGCTGGCAGATGAGGTTGAGGGAGAGGCCGGCGGCCCGGATGTCGGTCGCACCGTCGAACAGGTGCCCTCGCAGGCGCGGCAGACGGTCTGACGGTCGGGCAGCCCCCTGGCCCATCGGCTGCCGTTCTGGCGCCCTCGATGACATCGCCCTTCCTGAACCTGCTGGCTGGAGGGGAAGCGATCACCGTGGCTTTGTTGCCCTTCGACGCTAACGATCCGCCGGCCCGGCCGCCGTCGGCGTGCGCGGACTACCTGATGTGGACCTGGCACAGCTGAGGTTCCCATGCACACGACTAGTGCTCTATGGTGTCGACAAGTCAAGTTGTCGTCCCGACAAGCGCAGGCGGAGGGTTCGCGGTGCCTATCAAGGCCAAGAAGAAGGCCAGCGGCAAGCGCTAGAAGGACAAGGCCGAGCCGGCCGACGAGTGAGCTAATGGCCCGCGGATGGCCCAAGCGCCGTCCGTGGCCCGGAACGACGAAGGCCCAGGTCCGGTGATCATGTCCCTGGCCTGGGCCTTTGCGTTGGAGCGGGTGACGGGAATCGAACCCGCACTGTCAGCTTGGGAACCGTACAAGGTGCGCCAGTAGCCTCCCCGAGGGGCAGCTCAAAGGGGGATCGAAGTGGCCTGGAGTGACCTCCAGCGGCCCGCCGTAATGGCACGCTTATGGCACGGACATCGAACGCTGTTGCTGAGCCTTCGCCACACCGGAGGGGGCGGCCGGACAGGCTCCCTGACCCCCTAGTTTTCGCAGCTTAATGCCCTTCGGGGGACAGCGGGGACAGGGGGGACAGCAGAGGCAAGTTAGTCGGCTGCTGGCGTGTCCTGACTCCGCCTCGGCATCCGTAGTAATTTGCGAGCCAAGTCGAGCGCACGAGATTTCAAGTCGCCTCGAAATTCCTCGAACTTGTACGAAAACTCGGACCGTCTGACGAAGCCATTCGTCTCCTGTGGAACAAACATCGCTTCACCAAAGATCTTTCTTTCGCCAAGTCCGGCATATCCGGAATTAACGCATGAATACATAAAGGCAAGCGATTCACGCAGTCTATTCGTTCCGGCTCTGTAGATGCTGCCGCTGATGACGATTGCCGTGATTGCCGGAATCGTAAGGTTCTGAGTTTCAACCGGTATCGAAAGACTCTTCAGGGCAGCAATTGAGACAACAGCAATAAGGCCCAGCAGGGGGATTGCTACACCTCTGCGGAACTCGCCTTCAGCGACCATGCGGTCATATTCTTGATAAAGCTCATTGTTTTCTTTGCGCAGGTAAACCTTAGCGTCCTCTATGCGGCCCTGGAGGCTTTCATGCATCGGGCCAAGGTTGAATACTTGGGTAGTGAACTGAAACCGTGCGTTACTGTCGGTCTTCAGTTGTTCAATTACGATTTGGCGAGCAAGCTCAGTGACCTCGGGAATCCTGCGCACCCGGTACTGGAGCATCGTTTCATGCGGTGTGGTCTCAATCATCTTTTTCTGCTCGTCATTCGCTAAATGGTGCATCCTTTCCAGTGAGATGTTCATGGAAACAGCGACGTTGCTGAGGAGATTCGGACTGATGTTCTCGGCGGCATCCAGCAGAGTTTGGGGCTCAGCTGCGTAGTAATCTTCGACCTCACGCTTCAGGATCTCTTGGTACGGGAGATGTTCGGGACCGAGCAGAACGCGTATCCGTTCCCCGAACGACATCAGCGGATGTCGCACGCTGTCGACCGCAGATGAAAATACGTCGGCAAGATTATCTGTCGAGAGCGTCTTATCTGATCGTAGGTAGCTGCGAGCTACGGACCATACGAAGTACACCAAAGCGCATGCAATAACGAGCCCGAGGGCGCCGGTGAATCCTCCGTATTGCACGACTCGACGAGCCGTCGCCGGGCGAACTGTCCGCGATCGAGGCCGAGTGGTCGCTGATCGACGCCGAGCTGACGGTGTTGGACGCGGAAATCGCTCTCATCAACGCCACCGACCAGGGCGGCCCGTCGCCGCTGGACTGGCGGCGGCTGCGCCGGGCCGAGGCCCGCGTCACCCGCGTTGCCGCCGAGCTGGCCGCGCGTCCCGCCGCCCGGAAGGTGGCCGCGTGATGACCCAGGACCTCAAGCGCCTCAAGCGCATCGGGTGGGGCGTCCGGACCGTGTTCGCCCTCGGCATCGCCGCCTCGCTGGCGGGCAACGTGCTGCACGCCGACGACAACGTGATCAGTCAGGCCATCTCCGCGTGGTCGCCGGTGGCGCTGCTGCTGGCGGTCGAGCTGATCTCCCGGATCCCGGCCCGACGCGGCGCGTTGTCGGCCGTCCGGCTGGGAGCCACCGCCGTCATCGCGGGCATCGCCGCATGGGTGTCGTACTGGCACATGGTCGGCGTCGCCACCCACTACGGCGAGGCCGACTCGTCGGCCTACTTGCTGCCGTTCAGCGTGGACGGCCTGATCGTGGTCGCGTCGATCAGCCTGGTCGAGATCGGCGGCCGGATCCGCGCCCTCGCCGACACCGCCACCGAGGCCGCCTCGGTCGCCGAGTCCGCTCCGGTCGCCGCCGAGGTGACCGCTCCGGCCGCGCCCGCCGCTTCGGCGACCGCCGTTGAGCCCGCCCCGGTTCCGACGCTCAAGAAGGCCCCCGCCAAGCGGGTCACGCCGCGCCCCGCGTCAGCCGAGAAGGTCGCTAAGGCCGCCGCCAAGCTGCCCGACGCGAGCGTCTCCGAGATCGCCGCCAAGGCCGGTGTCTCAATCTCGACCGCGCGCCGTCACCTCACCGCGCTGCGCGTCACCGACGCGTCATCATCTGCCCCGGTTCCTGCGCAAACGCCCGAGTTGATCGCAGCCTAGCTCCGCCCGGTGACGCGGCCACCAGCCGCCAAGCAAGCGCCGCGCCACCGGCCTCCACCCCCTCAGTCCCATCGAGACCTCAAGGAGAGGCCCTCATCATGCTCCGCCACAACACGTCCGGTGAAGACCCCGTTGCCAACGCCTCCCGCAAGGCCGAGATCGCCGCTCAGCAGGCCGCCGCCAAGGCCGCCGACGCCGCCCGGATCCGCGCTGCCGCTGCCGCCGGTCGCGACCGCCGCTCGATCGGCGTCAACCGGTGACCGCCGCCGACCACGCGGCCACGTTCGCCACCGTCTTCGTTGCCCTCTACGTGGCGCACCAGGTCGCCGACCACTGGATCCAGACCCAGCACCAGGCCGACTGCAAGGGCCGCCCCGGCTGGCCCGGCCGCCTCGCCTGCGCCGCGCACGTGACCACCTACACCCTGACCGCGATCGCCGCCCTCGCCGCCGTGGCGCTGGTTCTGGGCCTGCCGCTCGGCCTCGGCAAGGTCGCCGCCGGACTCGCGATTTCCGCGGTGACCCACTACATCGCCGACCGACGCGCGCCGCTCAAGCGCCTCGCTGACCTGTTGGGCGCGGGCCGGTTCTACGTGCTCGGTTGCCCGCGTCCGGGCCGCGACGACAACCCGTCGCTCGGTACCGGCTCGTACGCCCTCGATCAGTCCTTCCACTACCTGTTCCTGTTCTACCTGTTCCTGTTCGTCGCCGCCCTCGTGATCGCCGCCTGAGACCGGAGGACAGTCATCGTGAACACGCCCAACCCGAACCCCGAGAACTTCGACTGGACCGCCGCCGAGGCCGACGTCGCCGAGGTCGTCGACCTGGACGCCGAGCGCACCCGTCGCGCCGAGGCGGGCACCCACTTCGAGCACAACCTGGACGAGGCCCCGCAGCGCGGCGGGATGCCGGTCGAGCCGCCGCCGGTCGACGCCTCGGGTAAGCGGCCCATCGTGCCGGCCAACTGGTCGACGTGGCCGAACGCCCGGCACAGCATCGCGCAGGCCGCCGCCCTGACCGGCTACCGCGTCGGGTTCCA
>Ga0247737_1001079_pt1 | contig 11599 bp, 19 predicted proteins | sample UWRJL028104C2_FD_180937 | JGI IMG/M metagenome (GOLD analysis project Ga0247737, IMG submission 180937) | Plant litter microbial communities from Arlington Agricultural Research Station in Wisconsin, United States - UWRJ-L028-104C-2 | ecosystem: Environmental > Terrestrial > Plant litter >...
GCCAAATGTCAGAGAAGTCTGTTTAACGGTGGAAGAGTACTGGGAATTACATGGCGACTTTTTCTGTGAGAGGTGGGGATGTGATGCTGGGGACAAGGCGAAGGTTATGGAAACTTTGAAAGCGCGATCTGGAGGTGATTTTGTACGTGGTATTTTTTTTCTTTCTGACCTTCAGCAAACGTGATTGACGATGACCCCTACTCCCACAGGTTAATTCGTACTTTCGGCCCTTCCGCGCTGCCATATTCAGTAAATGGGTCAATCCTGAAACGAAAATATGGGTAAGAAGTGTTTGCAGTCAACACAATGGGTGACCAACCTCACCTGGTTTACTAGGGATGGTGCGACTTGGACATCATGTTGGGAAAGTGAGTTTTGACTCCCCGAACCTCCCTATTATTGCCATTGACTCGCGTCCCTTCTAGCTTTGACCGCGCTTGTACGTATGCATCCTGACTTGGCTGTTCACCTGTGCTTATACTTTTTTCCTGCAGTCCCATGGGATGTAGCAGAGGACTACGATCTCATTGTTCCTGGCGGACCCATCAACGGAGATGACGTCCTGCTCTACCTCCCTGGCCATCTCATGTTCTTTAAACACGCAAAATCCGTGGTCGACGAGTTCATGGACTTCCCCAATTTGAAGACGATGCACGCATTCCTCAACCTGCCTTGGATCGGTCACGACGCCGGTACGCCAACCAGTTCATCTTTCTATTACCTAGTTGATCAGTTGTTCATGACGAATAGAAGAATCAGAGTATTCCCATTTTGCATTCACGAATCCTCGCATTACTTTTCTTCGCTTCGACGCCATGGTCACAACCCCCTACCACATTTCATCAACAGACACGGGGATTTACAACATTGGGAACCACTTTCAGTGGGATCTATGGACAAAGAAGCCGTGGCCCACAACCGCGGAATCACGCACGGCCATCACTACTGTTGTTCGCGATTATGTCCGCGATTGGGAACGCAAGCCGACGTTTTCTAAGGAAGGCACCGAGTACGAAGTCAAGCTCCGAGAAGGAGAATGGCCACTTAACGTGTGGTTCCTGAAGAAATATGCGGTCGATTTCGTGACTGATCATGAGAAGTTCCAGTTCCGTGGCAAGAGGTCAGTAGCATCGCATTTTTTGCCCTTTTCAAATTCGGCGCTGACCAACGACCCAGATACGTGTATCGTCAAGTGCCAGGGGGTCCTATATTCGACCGCCAAGAGGAAGACGAAGTTCCACTATTTCTGCCACCCACTCCTTCCGATGCGTTCAAGAATCGTCACAGCCGCCCATTCCTCCAGGAGATGCTATACAATCATTTCCAGATTGAGAAGTATCAAGGTGAACTTGCTTGTCGTTGTTGTCATCGAATTTTAATCTCACAAATTTCCTCGCTAGATTGGTGGGCTTTACCTGATGAGACCCTCAAACCCAACGAGCTTCTTCTGGTTGACAAATTCAACGGTGCTCAAATGTGGGACTTCGATGGCAATGTCTATTTCGAAACAAGCCCTGAAAGTGAGTAATCACTGCGTAAGGGCATCATCTTCAGTTCTCGAGTTCATTGCTACATGTGTATCCTGAGCAATATCTGTAAAGGGTCTTCATTTAGACGACACAAACTTGTGTCCTTGTCTGTGACAACAATGTTGTACTACCCATGATGGAGGGAAGCTTATAGGAGTTGCAGAAGATTAGCTATAGTTATTATATATATACATAGATTCCCGCCATAGACGTAGATAGACATTTTTATACCAGGACGGATGTCAACTGGGCCAACACACTTTGAGCGCCTATCACCGTATCGTACTTATACAAGCCAGTGGATTATAAGGGACTCATACATGCCATGAGTAGCGACGGCCCTCACCTCAAGTGAGTCATAGATTGCGTCCACCGGTGGAGTTTATTCTCCCCAATGTTAACAGATTTTAGCTTCCGGGAAGATCAGCACTGTTCGGTCCATAGGCATTGTGCATTCGAGGACCATATTTTGCTTCTGTTGTCCCTGAATGAAATCTGGTTGCTTTTCAGAACGCTCAAGTTATGGCTCTCGGTCAAGAATTTCCCCCCAATGAGACGGCTTCGAGTCTACCAGTGTGACGATGATCACGCAGTGTGGTAAAACCTTGGTAATGCTGGCTAGCAAAAAAATTCTTGTTTATCTACATTCATGCTGGGTCAGCATTTCAGCATACTCATACTCAAGCTACCTCAAGTCTCAAGCCTCCCACTCGGACTTGCGACAGGTTTGTACCAACCACGATCGATATGCACCCTTCTGTATCTGCACTCTGTAACCCAAAATCAGAAGCACATGGATGCCAGGGAAGACGTCGGGACGGGTACCAACAATACTGACTCGAATAGCCCCAGTTGGAACGTGTAGATTCGTTTATCAGAACTCTCATGCAGCCTTGTGTCGTTTAGTTTATCCGCCTCTCGGTCCTTCTTTGGGGGAAAGACTAGTCACAATCTCATGGCCACCTCCCACTTGTTCAGACAGCAGTCGTACGGCTACTACAATGCTTTTACGGAAAGCAAACTCAAGTGCGTTCTTTGCCCTTTGCGTAGTTGGATGTCTCCAAACACACACGAAGACCTCAGTATGACTTTCGTCTCGTCCCATTTGCGATTGCAAGCCTCTCCTTCACGATTGAGGTTCTCTACGCTGTTGTCTGTGCTCTCCTCCGCGCGAGGCACGCAAATAATGAAGAGGCGGAAGAGACCCCTAGAACTACGCGCCTACAGAAGATAAAGCAACACTTTCAATACTATGGTGGATACACGATCTACGGGTTCATGTTGGCTCGTCTAGTTGGGACTCTACTCCTTCTACATTTATCCAGAGATAATGTGTCGGAATGCCATCCACCAAAAGAACGGTCAGATTTCAAAAACCTCCCCACCGAATGCCCAGATTATATTCTCACCTTGACCTTTGTGAGTTGTCGCTTCAAACCTCGTGCAGTGTAGTCGCTGAGGCATTACACCAGCTCTACACCTCTGTCCTGTCCGTTATCGCACTCGTTTCAAAGACGTGGAGCTCGGCTGCTACAAGATCCAACATAACCACCCTTCTAGCAGTGTTATTCGTTTATGTATATCGCGACTTGTGGCCGCTTGCGACATACACTCAAAAGCCTGCCGATGACGCCGAAGGGGGTGTTTTGTGGGCAAAGATCTCAATTTTAGCAGTGACTGCTGTTTTCATCCCTCTCTTCATTCCTCGGCGCTACGTACCAGTTGATCCCAAGGTATTTCCTTTGCCTTGCTTCTGGCAAAAGTAACAGCTAATAACTGGGGTGACGCTGTAGGACCCGATGCCTGTACCCAACGCTGAATTGACCTCGTCTTGGATTTCGAGGCTCACTTTCTCTTACATAGACTCTGTCATCCTCTTAGGTTCACGGCTAGCACATATATCTCGGGATCAGCTACCTCCCCTCGTTGACGAAGACTGGGCGAGAATACAAGCAAAATGGGCTCTACCGGTATGGCGGATGTTTTGCTGCCAACCAGTCATTTTTGGCTCATTCCATCTAGAACCTTGATCGCTTTTCTGGTGCTAGACAGAGACATGTCTTCTTTGGATGTGTGAAAACTTTCCGTAAGTCATGCCTTTTCGATGACGTTCAGATCTTTGACGCCGGAGGTAGAAAAGCAATATTTTATCATGGTTGTTAGTTTGGCCCTAAGTGCCCTTGCGGCCTTCGTCGCTCCTATCGGAATCTACCAGGTATTGAAGTCAGTCATTCGGCTTTCAATATCGATTGGGGCATTTGAAACACTGACGCCTTTACAGTTATCTCGAGACAGGCGGGACAAACTCGGATATCAAGCCCTGGCTATGGATTGTGTTGTTGCTCGTCGGCCCAGTTGTAGAATCCATGTGTTCACACTGGTACATGTTCACTAGTTCCGTAGTCCGCGTACGTCTGGAGGTCGTCATCACCCAACTGGTCTTTGAGCACAGTCTACGTATTCGTCTCAAAGCGGAAGCTTCTGGTGATGGAACAGTCACAATGCCTGGCCAGCCTGTTCCAATGGCAGCTTCGGTGACGAGTCCTGACGAAACTGACGATGAGACTGTTGAAAGCAAACACTCTGCCAGGAACGAAAATGGCTGTGCTTCCACTGTTGTTGGGTCATCGAGGACTGCTTCGGAATCAACGCAGGCGACTACCAAAGGAAAAAGGAAAGCGACACCAGAGAATGCTCCACCAGAGAATGTTCAAGCACAATCAGAAAAGAGTGGCGGTGATACCGAAAATCTAATGGGAAAAATCAACAGCTTCGTAACATCGGATCTGAGGAACATTCTCGATGGCAGCGACTTTCTCAGCTTTAGTATGGCTTACGTCTTTTTCGCGACCGAGTCTTTGCTCACCAGTTGTTTAGTATTCTATGTGCCTGTTCAAATCATTATTTGTTCCATCTTTCTCTACAAGATCCTTGGCTGGAGGTAGTATCGCCACCTCGTATTGGATCGATAGGCGTTTACTTATTATCTGAAAATCCAGCTCACTGGTTGGTCTTGCCGGCACCATCGCACTCAGTCCGGCCGTTGGATATACCGGGAAGAAGGTTCAAGACGTAGGGGTTGTCAAACTGGAATTAGTGAGCCTGTCCTTTCGCGATGAACGCCTGTTGTGTTTACCCACCGTCCTTCGTAGACTGACGCACGAGTACAAGCAATCACTGAGACTGTTAGCGTCCTGCGTATGATCAAGCTATTCGGATGGGAAGAGAAGATAACCAAACGTCTTGAGGAGAAACGCGAGGAGGAGCTGACTTGGCTCTGGAAAATCCAGGTATGTAAGAAGTTGTTCTACGGCCTCTGTCAACTTATGATATTGGTAAGCTCCTCAAATTGCTCAACGGTATCATCAGGTAGTTCTATCCATCAGTTGGTGAATCCTCCGTCATAATACTTTTTCTCAGCATGTTCATCCCTACACTCACGATGTTGATGACATACGCGACATTTGCTCTCATCATGAAAGAAGAACTTAATGGTAAGTACGCTAATTTGGGCTGTGAGCGCACGACTTGACTCCGGAATAGCTTCCACCATCTTTTCGAGTATGGCGGGTTTCTCTATCTTGAGAGAAAATCTCCATCGCCTCGCGTGGCAAGCCACCGACATGATTGAAGGCAAAGTTTCGCTGGATCGGATCAACGACTTCATTCAGAACGCAGAACTTCTCGACGCATTTGTCAAGCCTACAGACCCTAAGATGGGAACACATCTTGCGGTGGGCGACCAACCCCACCAGGACAAAGAAAAGATTGGGTTCAGGAACGCCACATTTGCGTGGTCTGTTAACGACGACGACGGCGCTCTGACACCATCAAGCCGTAAATACCGCCTTCATATTGATGAGGAATTGCTTTTCAAACGGGGGTGTATCAACTTGATCATTGGTCCTACGTAAGTTTATATGATTCACAATGTACATGTCATTATGTAGACTAACCTTTGTCACCAGTGGATCGGGGAAAACATCAATGCTGATGGCACTTCTAGGTAAGTTATAGTTTTCTACCAAAGGCTTATCGCTTAACATGACGAATCAGGTGAAATGCATTGCTTACCCTCAAGTCCCTCTTCATGGTTCAATCTTCCTCGCTCGGGAGGCGTCGCGTATGCTGCTCAAGAGTCGTGGGTGCAGAATGCAACGATACGGGAAAATATTGTCTTTGAATCTCCTTTTGACCAGGCTCGATACGAGAAAGGTATGCACATTCGATGCATGGCCAGCCCATTTACTCATAACTTACTACTCCCAGCCATCTATGAATGTGCCTTACAACACGATCTTGAACTCTTTGAAGCCGGAGATGCAACTGAAGTTGGCGAAAGAGGCTTAACTTTGAGGTTCTGTGCACCATTTATCCCATCACACAGAAGATCTCCCCTGATGATATGAGACAGTGGCGGACAAAAAGCGCGGGTGACTCTCGCTCGGGCGGTCTATTCACAAGCCAAAATTATTCTCCTCGACGACGTTCTCGCTGCTCTTGATGTCCATACGTAAGTTTCGAAGCTCCTTTGTCTTAGCTGGAAATACTTGTCTAACGACATTGGTTCCAGCGCTGCTTGGATCGTTGAAAAATGCTTCAAAGGCGAGCTACTGAAAGGACGGACTGTCCTTCTCGTTGTAAGTCGCACTTACATAATTTCCTTTCGCCAGTATCAGTACTCAAGCCCTTTTTAGACTCACAATGTTGCATTGGCTGGTCCTATTGCCAACTTCACAATTTCTTTGGGTCTCGATGGGAGTGTGAAGACCCAAGGTGCTGGGGTATCAGCTGCGATCGATGAAGACACTGCCCCAGTCTCAGACGCAGAAAAAGACAAAGAGAGGCTTGAAACCTCAAAGGCTAGCGTGCCAGAATCTGCCAAATCCTCCGCTGATGGGAAGCTCATCATGGCGGAAGAGATTGCACATGGGCATATTACATGGAAATCGATGAACTTGCTTCTGACTGGTCTTGCTGGTCAACATCCTGTTATTTTCACCCTAATTTTGGTTGGAGGGCTTACTATCGCGTCCATGGCTTACACTCTTGTACCGTGGTGGTTGGGCGTCTGGGGTGCGCAGTATGAGACTCACAACCCTGCAGATGTGGATGTCACATAGTAAGTACGTTCTTCCGTACCCCAATTGAGGTGCTGACCTCTCGTAGCTATATCTCCATCTTCACAATCCTCATCTTTGGTCACATCATCTTATTCACCATAATCAACGCGTACTATTACCATCGTGCGGTCGCTGCGTCACGGACAATCCACAAGAAGCTCATTGCTTCTGTCTTCGGGAGCACCTTGCGGTCTGTCCAATAGTTTCTGCCACCTCATACACCTCTCAAACAATATCACACTAACTAGATGGTTGGATGAAACACCAACGGCTCGTATTATTGCAAGATGCACACAAGATATTCGTACCGTTGATGGAAAAATAATAGGGTCCCTTTGGTGGGTCCTTGATCAAGTCATTGGGATCATCATGAAACTCAGCGTCATCGTAATCTTCACCCCAAATTTCTTGGTGCCTGGAGTTTTTGTTGGCTTCATTGGGTTCTCCGTTGGGAATTTGTATCTCAAATCACAGCTCTCAGTCAAGCGAGAGATGAGGTAATCATGGTATTCACCCTTACTAGTTGGTACAACTAACCCTCTGAAAGTAATGCACGTTCTCCATTACTCGCACATTTGAATGCCGCCATTCACGGGCTCGGTAGGTCCTTAGTTCAATGGACTTTCGCCGTTGACTAACTTATGCAATCACTTGAAAGTTTCGGTGCGTGCTTATGGAGCACAGCAATCATTCAAAGAAGAATCAATGAAACGACTCGACATGTACGCTCGCACTGCTCGCACGTCCTGGAATCTCAACCGATGGGTTGGCTTCCGTGTCGATTCATTGGGAGCAGGGTTTACTGCGGCTCTTGCCACGTATCTCGTCTACGGAAAGCCCACTGGCGCGTCAAACACAGGACTGTCTCTTAACATGGCCGTCAGCTTCTGCATTTATATCTTCCACCTAATTAGGGTCTACAACGATCTTGAAGTGGAAGCCAACAGGTAGCGTCCGGAGTTTTTGTGCAGAACAGTCTAATGACTCATCCTATATCAGTCTGGAACGCATCCAGGACTACATCGACATCGACCACGAGCCTTCTAGGTCTGAATCTGGCGTCCCGCCGGCTGCATGGCCTACGTGCGGCGATGTCCGTGTGGAAAAGCTTTCTGCACGTTATTCGCAAGTAAGTGACAGACGAATTCGTCTTGCCTGGCCCTGGTTGATCTATTGTACAGACAGGACCTCGGGTTTTGCACGAAATTTCATTCCATATCAAATCCGGAGAACGAGTAGGAATTGTTGGGAGAACGGGAAGTGGCAAGGTGCATGTGTTGTGTCTCCTTCACGGTGATACATTCTAATCGGAATTTAGAGCTCGTTAACTCTGGCGCTCTTAAGGTGTATCCTGACTGAGGGCACGGTCTATTTCGATGGTATTGCGACCAATACAATCAACTTGGATGGTCTAAGATCGAACATCACTATCATTCCGCAGGCCGTAAGTTTCCGGTCTTGTTCTGATAAACGTAGTGCTCATCATCCACATCTAGCCCGAATTGATAAGTGGTAAATATCCTAACTGAGTCCTCTCTGATCCGGGTCCGCTCTAATCATTCCCTGTCACTCAGGTACTCTGCGTCAAAACTTGGACCCATTCGACCAGAACGACGATCATATCTTGAACGATGCCCTTCGATCCGCTGGTCTCTTTTCTCTTCAAGAAGAAGCCGGCGAGGCGCGCATCACGCTGGATACCAAAATTTCAGGTGGTGGAGGAAACTTGTCTGTCGGACAGAGGCAAATCCTTGCCTTGGCCCGCGCGATGGTGCGCGGTAGCAAGCTCTTGATCCTCGATGAAGCCACTTCTGCAATCGGTTTGTCTTCCAGTTCCACGATAATTCCATTTGGAGCTGATAAACTATTGCAACGACCCTAGACTACAAGACGGATGCTGTGATTCAAAGCACCCTCCGGAGTCAGTTTGCAAACGACATTACGGTTATTACGATTGCTCATCGGCTGCAGACCATCATGGATGCTGATAAGATTGTGAGTTCTGGGGCTCCCTCCTTATGTGCTCAGACTGACCACAACGTAGATGGTTCTCGACGGTGGTCGTATTGTAAGTGACGTTTTTCTCCTTCTCTGCTCATATGCTGATCGTGTTTGTCCAGGCCGAGTTTGATAGTCCAAGGGTATTATTGAAGAACGAAAAGGGTTTCTTAAAAGCCTTGGTTGACGGAAGCGGCGACAAGCAAGCGCTCTACGCACTCGCTCAAGCCTAAACATCTTCGCCAAAGGTCTCTGAGCAGAAACTTTACACATTCATTTCAGCACCATCTGTACAGATTCTCGCAGATTTTTATTTGTGTCCAACAGAGGAAAGGAAGTTAAGCCGCGTTCGTACCTAATACTTCAATGGAATTGACGTACCCAGTCAAATCTCCTCTTCATTTGTAGCAGCTTCAAATTTTGGACTTACAAGCTGACTCTGGAACAATACAGTTCTTATAAAAGGGTGGGAAAATAAATGTTTCCTCTACCCAGGCCTAGTCTTGTAAGCCAGACCCATGTCCCATCTAACGCGAGTTGTTGACTCTTTCGCACGGTCGGTACCTCGACGATCTGCGAGCGCTTCAGCGTTTGCACATTTCACCCCATAGACATTCTCACACCGCCCGCCTCTCGATGCCGACATCGGATCTACGAAACAGACAAACAATCACATAGACGAAAACCATGGACATTAAATCATTGACACAGACCCGACCACGCATCTTGCCAGCCTCTATTAGGCCGGGTACGAGAAACGAGGATATCATCTACAGACTGTAACAGACAACCAGGCAAGATAGAGACACGACACCAACGCGCAACCGACATAAGAAGTTACTCGAAACAAGGGTTTCCGTCCGTTGGGTTCTGAAGGAGAGGGAGCACTCAGAGTGCGCTCCACAGAATGCACGAGTTTTTCTTGGGCTAACGACGCGTGAACCGACATTGGAGTCGGGAGGCTAGTGTACACGAATGTAAAGTCTAATATGGGGCCCAGCCCTCAGCGACTATAAACCTCACTCAAAAAAATAAAATAAAATAAAATAAATAAATAAATAAATTCGCCACGCATATCAAAATTATCTATGGTATATGAATATAATTGCTTCTTCACTCCAAGCTGCTCTCTATATGCACTGCGTATTTGTAGAGGACGCGTCTTAGCGCATCCCCGTGTATCCCCCAATGTCCGCATATGGTGCCTTGGGGCACAAAAATCGCAATCGCACTGCAGGGAAAATCCCAGACGATGCTTTCAGGAAATTAAGTGGCACAGTTCCTTCGGATCAAGTGGCCCCGATGTCTTCATTGCGAGGGTCTGCTGGGCGCTTGCGAATCGCGAAAATAGGATCCTCAAGGGTTCGAAGCAAAAATATATCATCTCTGCAGGCTACGGTGAGATTTATGGTCTAGGTATATTGCGATCTGAACACTCACTTGGGAGGCTTTACTTCAGGAATCATTAGTCCGTGTACAGCTCGACAGAATGCTTCCGCCTTTCGTTGGGCGTTCAGTGCAGCTCTGACAACCTGTTTCTTGAGTGGGGGCTTTGTATCTTGTTCAATGAAACGAGGAATTCCGTTTAGAGATATCGCCGTTGGCTCAAAAATAGGGTCTTCCAAGGCGCGAAGCAGAAAAATGTCCTCTCTGTATTACGATAAGAATTATGGCCTAGATACTACGGAGATAAGAGGACTCACTTGGGAGGCTTTCCTTCGGGAACTACTAGCTCGTGTGCACCCCGATAAAATGCTTCCATTTTCCGTTGTGATTTCAAAGCAACCCTGACAATTTGTTTCTTGAGAGGGGGCCTTACATCCAGTTCAATGAAACGCAGCGGACGAGAGTGGTCGACCTCAAAACCTTGCGGCAATTTTGTTGGTAAAGCCAGAACTGACAAGATTGACGCGAGGAAAAGGAGGACATAGATCGAGCTTTGCATCGTAACAACTTCAACGTCTTCGAAACGACAATGGTTGTTCTAACCCATCAATACAGATATAGAATGAGCGTTAATGAGGCCTAGAACAGACGGAAGGCGTACATTGATTCAACGTGTCCAGCACCTGGCGCAACAAACTTGAAAGTAGGGAAGACGCGAAACTTACTATCGAGCTCCCATATTTATAGACCTGTGGTGCGGGTCGCATACCAAGCCCAGTGAAATCCGCAGCAATCGTCGCTTATATTTTGTCCACGAGTGTTCAGCTCGACTCGAAATTCCTACAAGGATTTATAGCCGAGGTAATCCGACACATCAAAAGATTGGCGGTGCCAGCAGTCCGCCATTCATAACATTTGGAACACGCAGCAGTTCTCGACTGGCATTCTTTACCTGGAGTTGATAACTGTAAAAAAAAGTGTAGATATCTAGGACCTTGGAATTACATAGCGCACAGAAGGCTCATCAAAAATTTTCTATGACATGGGATCATCACAGAACCAATGACACACAGTTGGGCTTTGCAGTGAGAGGAAATCGGGAGGCTTGCTGGGGGATTGCAACAAAGGCACGTTGCGTTTATACGCGCTTGCACTTTTACTGTGCACCCAGCTTCGAGTATGTGTGTGTTGAGATGCGATCTGATGCGATATGGTTGTTCGGTCAGTGCTCCAGCGCTAATTATTCTCTGGGCATTCTGTATTTGGAAGACGGACTGCTGGCACCGCCAGACGGGGGTTGTGGACTCCGATCCGCAGCTCCAACTCCAGATCACAAGTTGTTGTCTAACCTATCTCCATGAGGATAGGCTTCGGACAAAGATTTCGTCCCGCAGTCTGCTTCAAGTTCTTCAATTCCTCTTGGTACTGACAAAGACGCTATGGGTTGGTACTGCCGCCATACCGAAGTAAGTGTCTCTATTTTGACCACCTCTGGGTCTGCTTTGATGCACATAGCAGAATAGTGCTCTTATCGTGTCTGTTTCTAAGGCGGCAGATTGGAGG
>Ga0247737_1001080_pt1 | contig 11599 bp, 10 predicted proteins | sample UWRJL028104C2_FD_180937 | JGI IMG/M metagenome (GOLD analysis project Ga0247737, IMG submission 180937) | Plant litter microbial communities from Arlington Agricultural Research Station in Wisconsin, United States - UWRJ-L028-104C-2 | ecosystem: Environmental > Terrestrial > Plant litter >...
GCGCGGTCTCCAGCGCCAATAGGCCTGCTGGTTTGCCCACGGGCGCGCGGATGAAGCGGACGCCGGCCCCGCCCTGGCCGGTGCGGCAGGTCTGTTCCAGGGTCGTGACGTTGCGGGTCGGCCCGTCCTGGAAGGCGCTGAGGAAGGCCGACATGTATGCCGCGTCGCCCTCGGTCAGGTCGCCGGCGTCCATCGAGGTGTCGGCCGGCAGCTTGGACGCCATGGCGCCGAAATCGGCCAGGGCCGAAAGCGCGGCCTGCTGGCGCTGGTCCAGCCGCGCCGCCTGGCCGGTGACCAGCAAGGACCCGGTAAGGGCGACGGCCGCCAGGATCGCCAGGCCCGAGGCGAGCTGGGTCAGCGTCCGCCGCGCCATCCAGGCCATCAGGCCTTCCGGGCGGACCTTTCGCCAGATCGCGGCCAGACGACTCAAACGGTCACGCGGCGTCCAGGTCGCGGAAGATCAGGCTCTGGCTGCGGGCCGAGACGATCAGGGGATGCAGGTCCTCGCCCAGCTCCGGCGCCTGTTCCTTCAGCCGACGACGCAGGGCCGAGATTCGGGCGTCGATGATGTTGACGAAGTTGTCGGGCAGGAAGGTCCATTCGACCCAGCAGCGGTCCCACAACATGGTCTTGGTCACCGGCTGGCCGCGCGCGGTCATCAGCTCCGAGACGATGGCGAACTCCAGCGGCGACAGGTCGATCAGCCGCTCGCTCCCTTCGACCATCAGCTTCAGGGTGCGGGCGCCCGGCGAAAGGCGGAACGGGCCGTTGATCAGGTCGGCGTTGGCCGGCTTGGCGCGGCGGGCCACGCGACGCAGCTGGGCCGCGATCCGGGCCAGCAGCTCCTCGTCGCCGACAGGCTTGGACAGATAGTCGTCGGCCCCGCCTAGCAGGCCCTCGACCCGCTGGCGCTCGCCGGTCAGGGCGGTCAGCATCAGGGCGGGCGCGTCCGACGACGGCCCCGCCGAGGTGCGCAGCCGCTTGAGCGTCTCCAGTCCGTCCAGTCCTTTGGTCAGCCGGTCCAGGATCAGCAGGTCATAGGGATGGGCTGCGGCGGCGATCAGGGCGGCCTCACCGGCCTCGAAACAGTCCACCGCCTCGAACCCGGCGCGCAGCAGACGGTCGGAGACGTGCTCGGCCAGGGCCGGATCGTCTTCCAGCACCAGGGCGCGGCGACCCGCGAACACCTCGGCCAGGGCCGCGAAGGGGTCGGCGCCCGCCGCCTGTTCGATGTCCGTCGTGCTCATACGCGTCTTCCCCGACCCGACTTTCCCGCCAGCTTAGTCCGCACGGGCGCCGAGGCAATGCGCACGGCTGTCCGATCCATAAGCCTTTGGGGGGAATGCGCCGCTGATCCTTCCTGACGGCGTCTGACTTGCCGCTCCCGGACGCCGTGATAGCGTCGCCGCGGCGCATGGTGCGTCGCCCGGGAAAGACGCCATGTCCATGATCGCACTCTTCGCCGCCCTCGCCGTCCAGGCCACCACGCCCGCCGACCCCGCCTCGGCTGAGGCCGTCGCCGTCATGGGCCCGGTCAACGCCACCTTCGCCGCGCTCGCCGCCCGCGACGGCGCGCTGCTGGCGCCCCATTTCGATCCGGACGCGAGCATGATCGTCGCCCTGGAGCGCCCCGATGGAACCCGCGCCATCCGCCGCCTGACGGCCCAGGAGTTCGCCGCCGGCCTGCGCCCCGGCGCCGAGACCTACGAGGAGGTCATGCCCGACCCGGTCATCGCCATCGACGGCGACGTGGCGGTGGTCTTCGGCCGCTATCTGTTCAAGGTCGACGGCGCGGTCGCCCACTGCGGCGCCAACCATTTCGAGATGGTCAGGAAGGACGGCGTCTGGACCATCGCCGGCATCACCTGGAGCCAGCGCACGACGGGCTGCGAGGGGTAGGTATACGCTTTGCCGTCAGGCGAATTCCGACAATCTTCCTTCCGCTAATTTCTCCACCATGGCGGATCTGGAAATCCCCAATCGACCCGCAGTCGCGTCGATCTCAGCAAGAATGCCTGAGTCGAGCGATAAATTGGCCTTCACGGATCTCCCAAGCTTTCGAACAAGAGGCACGCTTCCAAGCGTTGCTCCTCCCGCGAAGTCATCAGCGAACCGCTCATCGGCCCGGATCGCGTCGGGCGAGCGAGGATCTGGAATGGCCCTGCCTCGGGCGCTTACAATTTCCACCCAATGACGAAGAGACTCGACGGCATTGTTCAGAGCTTCGTCGATTGTTTCGCCCATAGCGTTGCAGCCCGGAAGATCGGGAAAAATAACTCCATAGTTCCCTGCCTTGCCATCGATCAAAACTGTATATCGGCTCATGATTAGATCTCTGATTACTGGAAGACCCCGTCTTCCCCGGAGATGATTAAGGCGACGAGCTTACCAGCCCGCCACGGCCGCGATGTCCCGAGCGACGCCCGACGAAAGGACTTTGTGTCTTGGCACGATGGCCGGAAAATCGAAATCTGGATGCGTATAGGCGTCGTGCTTCTTGCCGCCTTCGTTCGTCCATCCCTCCTTCGAGAGTCGCCGAACGATCTTGGCGCGGTTGACTTCAAGCATCGAATAACCGTCCTTTCGTGCGCACGATAATGCGCCCAAAAGTTAAGGGTGTCAATGCTGGGCGCAATTTTTTGCGCACATCTCACACGAAAGGTTGCGTGTTGGCGAGCCGCCCGTGCCGGGCCTAGCCTGGCCTTAAAACGCGCTCTCACCCGTGATTGCCCGACCCAGGATCAGGGCATGCACGTCATGCGCCCCCTCATAGGTGTTGACCGTCTCCAGGTTCATCGCGTGGCGCATCACATGCAGCTCGCCCGTGATGCCCGCTCCGCCGTGCATGTCGCGGGCCTCGCGAGCGATGGCCAGGGCCTTGCCGCAGTTGTTGCGCTTCATCAGGCTGATCGCCTCCGGCACCCAGGCGCCGGTGTCGAGCAGACGACCCAGGGCATAGGCGCCTTCCAGCCCGAGGAAGATCTCGGTCTGCATATCGGCCAGCTTCTTCTGCACCAGCTGGCGCGACGACAACGGCCGGCCGAACAGCATACGCTCGCCGACATAGTCCCGCGTCGCATGCAGGCAGAACTCGGCCGCGCCCATCGCGCCCCAGCTGATGCCGTAGCGGGCCTTGTTCAGGCAGGAGAATGGCCCGCGCAGCCCCTTCACGCCGGGCAGTATATTGGCCTCCGGCACGAAAACGTCGTTCAGCCCGATGTCCCCGGTGATCGAGGCGCGCAGCGACAGCTTGTCGCCGATCTTGCCGGTGGTAAACCCCTCCATGCCCCGCTCGACGATGAAGCCGCGGATGACCCCGTCCAGCTTGGCCCAGACGACGGCCAGGTCGGCGATCGGCGAGTTGGTGATCCAGTACTTCCCGCCGTTGAGTTTGTAGCCGCCGTCCACGGCCACGGCGTTGGTCTTCATCGACGCCGGATCCGAACCGCCGTCCGCCTCGGTCAGGCCGAAACAGCCGACTAGTTCGCCCGCCGCCATCCGAGGCAGGAAGCGCATCTTCTGCTCTTCGGAGCCGAAGGCGTAGATCGGGTACATAGCCAGCGACGACTGCACCGACATGGCCGAGCGATAGCCGCTGTCGACCGCCTCGATCTCGCGCGCGATCAGGCCGTAGGCGACATGGCTGACGCCCGAGCCGCCGTACTGTTCGGGCAGCATGGCGCCGAGGAAGCCCATCTCGCCCATCTCGGTCATGATCGTCCGGTCGAAGACCTCGTCGCGGAAGGCGGCGACGACGCGGGGCAACAGCCGTTCGCGGGCATAGGACCGGGCCGCATCGCGGATGGCGCGTTCGTCCTCCGTGAGCCGGCTCTCCATGTCGAACGGGTCGTCCCACTTGAAGGTCTGGGTCACGGGTGCGGCGCCGTCGGCCATGGGGGATCCTCAATATGTCGCGGGCTTCTCACGCGAGAGTGACGCGCAGGCCCTGTTTCGAGCGCCGGTTTAGGCCAGAATGCGCGCGACGGGTAGAGACCACGCCCGAGCCAAGCTAGGCTGTCAGGATGATCCGCGCCTTGAAACACCTGTTCATCGACCATCCGCGCGAGGTCGAGGAGAGCTATCTGCACCACGCCGGGGTGGCGACGCGCATGGGGCTGAGACTGGCCAGGTTGTCGGGGTGCGCTTTCATCCACGCCGTGGTTCCGGGCCTGCACAAGACGACGGTGTCGGCGGACATCAAGCGGATGGCCGACGACCTGGGCTACCGCGCCGACGTCGCGCGCGAGACCCGCATGAAGGACGCCGGGGCCTTCGATCCGGGCCTCTAACCTTCCCGGAACATCTTTCCGGAGACCGCGTATCTCTCCTCAGAGGAGACGCAGATGAAAATCCAGGGACTGTATGCGGCCGTCGCGGTGCGCGATTTCGAGGTTGCGGTCGATTGGTATTCTCGCCTGTTTGGTCGCCTGCCCGACGACCGGCCGATGGAGGGGCTGGTCCAATGGCGCTGGGGCTCGGCCGGGGTGCAGATTTTCAAGGATGAAGGCAAATCGGGCGGCGGTCGTATGACCCTCGTTACGCCGGTCATGGCCGAGACGCGTCGCCAACTGGCCGAGGTCGGACTGGAGCCCGAGCCGGACATCAAGGGCGACTTCGGCGTCATCGCCCAGATTCTCGATCCTGAAGGCAACCGCGTAACCCTGGCGGAACCTCCCAAGACCTGATCGGCTTTGCGAGCCGCGCCGGGGGCGGCTAGACCTGTCGCATGATCCAGCCTCAAGCCCTTTCCGGCGTCCGCGTCCTTGATCTTTCGCGCGTGCTGGCCGGCCCGTGGGCGACCCAGACTCTTGCCGATCTCGGGGCCGAGGTGATCAAGATCGAACGCCCCGGCGTCGGCGACGACACCCGCGCCTGGGGCCCGCCCTTCACCACGAAGACCGACGGCACGCGCGGCGACAGCGCCTATTTCCTCTGCGCCAACCGGGGCAAGAAGTCGGTCGAACTGGACATCGCCTCCCCCGAAGGCGCCGAGACGATCCGCAAGCTGGCCGCGACCTGCGATGTCGTGGTCGAGAACTTCAAGGTCGGCGGCCTGGCCAAATACGGCCTCGACTACGCCTCGCTGTCGAAGGCCAATCCGCGCCTCGTCTATTGCTCCATCACCGGCTTCGGCCAGTCGGGCCCCCGCGCCTCACAGGCCGGCTACGACTATATGATCCAGGCCATGGGCGGCCTGATGAGCGTCACCGGCCAGCCCGACGGCGCGCCGGGCGCCGAGCCGATGAAGGTCGGCGTCGCCTTCGTCGATCTCGCCACCGGCCTCTACGCCTCCAACGCCATCCTCGCCGCCCTGCTGCATGCGCGTGGGACAGGTCAGGGCCAGCACGTCGACATCGCCCTGTTCGACGTCCAGGCCGCCATGCTGGCCAACCAGGCGACCAACTATTTCGTCTCCGGCGTGGCGCCGACCCGGATGGGCAACGCTCACCCGAACCTCGTGCCCTATCAGCCCTTCCCCTGTTCCGACGGGATGGTGGTGATCGCGGTCGGCAATGACGGCCAGTACCGGACCCTGTGCGGCGTGCTGGGCGTCGAGGCGCTGGCGAACGATCCGCGCTACGCCGCCAACGCCGGCCGCATCGAGCACCGCGCCGAACTGGTCTCGGCGATCTCGGCGATCACCTCGGGCTGGACCATGGCCGAACTTATGGCGCGGCTGGAGCCGGTGGGCGTGCCTTGCGGCCCGGTCAACACCATCGATCAGGTCTTCGACGAGCCCCAAGCCAGGCATCGCGGGCTGGAGATCGCTCTGGATCGGGCTGATTTGTCGGTGCCGACGAAGACAGTCGCCTCGCCGATCCGGCTGTCCAAAACGCCTGTGCGGTACGCCGCCGCCCCGCCCGCCCTGGGAGCGGATACCGAAGCGGTGCTGGCCGGGCTGAAGGACGACTAGCCGAACATCGTCAGCAGGCAGCCCGCCAGCGGGAAGACCACGAAGAACAACACGACGACTAGAACGCCGGCCTTTTTGGCATGGCTCATCACGCCCGTGATCTCGGCTTCTTCCAATTCTCCGACCCTGCCCGGCGTGGCGTCGGCCATCCATTCGCCGGTGTCGGCGTCATCGCCGGCGAATTCACCAGAGCGCATGCGGGCGATCAGCTTGCGAGCCTCGACGATCTGGGTGTCGCGCGTGACGACGCGCACGCCGCCGAGCGCGAACAGCAGGTCGGGATTCATCGTGGCCATATCGCGATCCGGCAGCCGAGCACTGATGCCGTGCTGGCCGAGGAACGACACCGCAAGTTCGCCTTCCGGAAGCGTCGCGAACCGGGCCACTTCCAACTCGTCGGAGGGCCCGGCCATGTCGCGACTACAGGTCCAGCAGCGCCCGCGCCGGGTCTTCCAGCAGTTGCTTCACGCGCACCAGGAAGGTCACGGCCTCCTTGCCGTCGACGATCCGGTGGTCGTAGCTCAGGGCGACGTACATCATCGGCCGGATCTCGACCTGGCCGTTCACCGCCATCGGCCGCTGGACGATGTTGTGCATGCCCAGGATGCCCGACTGGGGCGCGTTCAGGATCGGCGTCGACATCAGCGACCCATAGGTGCCGCCGTTGGTGATGGTGAAGGTGCCGCCCTGAAGCTGGTCCAGCGTCAGGTTTCCGTCGCGGGCGTCCTTGCCCAGCGCCCCGATGCCCTTCTCGATGCCCGCCAGCGACAGCACGTCGGCGTCGCGCAGGACCGGAACGACCAGACCCTTCTCGGTGCCGACGGCGACGCCGATATCATAGTGGTTCTTGTAGATGATGTCCGTGCCGTCGATCTCGGCGTTGACCGCCGGGATCTCCTTCAGGGCCGCCACGACCGCCTTGGTGAAGAAGGACATGAAGCCCAGCTTCACGCCGTGGCTCTTCTCGAAGGCTTCCTTGTACTGGTTCCGCAGGGCCATGACGTTGGTCATGTCCACCTCGTTGAAGGTGGTCAGCTGGGCGGCGGTGTTCTGCGATTCCTTCAGGCGACGCGCGATCGTCTGGCGCAGACGGGTCATCTTGACCCGCTCCTCGCGCGGCTGATCGGCGCGCGGAGCCACGGGCGCGGCGGCGACGGGCGCCGGCGCCGTGAAGGCCTGGGCCGCGACGGTCGGGGCGGGAGCCGCAGCAGCAGCCAGCGCGTCGCCCTTGGTGATGTTGCCCTTCGGACCGGTCGGCGCGATGGCCTTCGGATCGAGGTTGTTCTCGGCGACCACGCGCTGGACGGCCGGCGACAGGGTGTCGTTCGAGACCTGGGCCGAACCCGCATTGGCGCTGGCGGCCTTGGGCGCTTCGGCCGCCGGAGCCGGAGCCGGGGCCGCAGCGGCGCCCGAGCCCGAGCCCGAGATCGAGCCGATGGCCTGGCCCGGGGTCACGGTCGCGCCTTCGCCGACGCTGATCGTCAGCACGCCGTCGGCGGGGGCGGAGATTTCGACGGCGACCTTGTCGGTCTCGATCTCGACCAGCAGTTCGTCCTTCTTGACCGCGTCGCCGGTCTTCTTGGCCCATTTGCCCAGCGAGCCTTCGGCGACGCTCTCGCCCATGGCCGGGACGGTGATGGTCAGGGCCGAGGCGGCGGGAGCCGGAGCCGGAGCGGCAGTAGCCGGAGCGGCTTCAGCCTTCGCAGCCGGGGCGGGGGCGGCCGGAGCAGGCGCGGCAGCGGCGGCCGGCTTGGCTCCGGCGGCGCCTTCGGTCACGGAGCCCAGGATCGCGCCTGGCGTCACGGTATCGCCCTCGCCGAACTTGATGTCGCCGAGCGTGCCGTCGGACGGCGAGACGACTTCCAGCGAGACCTTGTCGGTCTCCAGCTCGACCAGGACCTCGTCCTTCTTGACCGGGTCCCCGACCTTCTTGCTCCACTTGGCGATGGTCGCCTCGGAGACGGATTCGCCAAGGGTTGGGGTCAGGATGTCGGCCATGTGTCGTTTTCCGGTCGGTGTCGTGCGTGGCGGTATATAGGCGAAGCTCGCCCGTTAGGGGAGCCGGGTCAGTCGTTTGTCATCCCGCAAGCCGCGATACGGCTCTCCGGGACGTCAGGCGAGGGCTTCGGAGGTGAAGGTCTCGAGTTCCTTGAGGTGTCGGCTCATCAGCCCTGCGGCGGTCGAGGCCGAGGCCGGGCGACCGACATAGCGGGCGCGCTTGGCCTTGATGTCCATCTTCTCCAGCGTCAGCTCCAGCCACGGATCGACGAAGGTCCAGCCGCCCATGTTCTTCGGCTCTTCCTGGCACCAGACCAGTTCGGCGTTGGGGAAGCGGGCCAGTTCGGTCGACAGCGACTTGATCGGCCACGGATAGAACTGCTCCAGGCGCAGGATGTAGACGTCGTTGACGCCCTTCTTCTCGCGCGCGTCGAGCAGGTCGTAATAGACCTTGCCCGAGCACAGGATCACCCGGCGGATATCCTTGTCGCCCTTGATCGTGATGCCCGAGATGTCCGGACGCGTCTGGGCGTCGTCGTGCAGGACGCGGTGGAAAGACGAACCCTCGGCCATGTCCTTCAGCGTCGAGACCGCCTTCTTGTGACGCAGCAGGCTCTTCGGCGTCATGATGACCAGGGGCTTGCGGAACGGCCGGTGCATCTGGCGACGCAGGATGTGGAAATAGTTGGCCGGGGTCGTGCAGTTGGCGACCTGCATATTGTCCTCGGCGCACTGCTGCAGGAACCGCTCGAGGCGGGCCGAGGAATGTTCCGGGCCCTGACCCTCGTAGCCGTGGGGCAGCAGCATGGTCAGGCCGCACATGCGCAGCCATTTGCGTTCGCCCGAGCTGATGAACTGGTCGATGACCACCTGGGCGCCGTTCACGAAGTCGCCGAACTGGGCCTCCCACAGGACCAGGGTGTTGGGGTCCGACAGGGCGTAGCCATACTCGAAACCGAGCACCGCCTCTTCGGACAGGGCCGAGTCGATGACCTCGAAATTCTGCTGATCGGCGCTCAGGTTGTTGAGCGGGACGTAGCGGTCCTCGGTGGTCTGGTCGATGACGCCGGAGTGGCGCTGGCTGAACGTACCGCGCACCGAATCCTGGCCCGACAGGCGCACCGGGAAGCCCTCGGTCAGCAGCGAGCCGAAGGCCAGGCTCTCGGCCGTGGCCCAGTCGATGTTGGCGCCGCTGTCGATCATCTCGCGGCGGGCCTCGATGACCCGCTTCAGCGTCTTGTGGATGTCGACCTGGTTCGGAACGGTCGTCAGCCGGTGGCCCATGTCCCTGAGCTTGGCTTCCGGCACGGCCGTGTCGCCGCGACGGTCCTCGCCCTCGGGCAGGCCCACGCCCTTCCAGTGGCCGTCGAGCCAGTCGGCCTTGTCGGCCTTGAAGGTCTTGCCGGCCTCAAACTGCTCGTCGAGGTACTGCTCGAAGCGCGCCACTTCGGCGTCGACATCGGCCTGCGTCAGCACGCCTTCCTCGACCAGCCGCTTGGCGTAGACCTCGCGCGTCGAGGGCAGGGCGCGGATCTTCGAATACATGATCGGCTGGGTGAAGGTCGGATCGTCGCCTTCGTTGTGTCCGAAGCGGCGGTAGCAGAACATGTCCACCACCACGTCCTTGTGGAACTTCTGGCGGTATTCCGTGGCCACCTTGGCGGCGAAGACGACCGCTTCAGGATCGTCGCCGTTCACGTGGAAGATCGGCGCCTGCACCATCAGGGCGACGTCCGAGCAGTAGGGCGTCGAGCGCGAGTTACGCGGCGAGGTCGTGAAGCCGATCTGGTTGTTGATGACGAAATGCATCGACCCGCCGGTGCGATAGCCCTTCAGTCCCATCAGGGCGAAGCATTCGGCCACGACGCCCTGGCCGGCGAAGGCCGCGTCGCCGTGGATCAGCAGCGGCATGACCTTGGAGCGGTCCAGCGCCCACTGGCCTTCCGGCAGCCCCTTGTTGGCCTCGCGGATGTCGAACGCCTGTTTGGCGCGCGCCTTTCCGAGCACGACCGGGTTGACGATCTCCAGGTGCGACGGGTTGGCGGTCAGCGACAGGTGGACGTGGTTGCCGTCGAACGTGCGGTCCGACGAGGCGCCCATGTGGTATTTGACGTCGCCCGATCCCTCGATGTCCGACGGCACCGACGAGCCGCCCTGGAACTCGTGGAAGATGGTCTTGTAGGGCTTGCCCATCACGGCCGCGAGCGTGTTCAGGCGGCCCCGGTGGGCCATGCCGATGACGATCTCGTCGACGCCCAGGGCGCCGCCGCGCTTGATCATCTGCTCCAGCGCCGGGACCATGGCCTCGCCGCCGTCCAGGCCGAAACGCTTGGTGCCTGGGAAACGCTTGTGCAGGAAGCGTTCGAAGCCCTCGGCCTCGATCAGCTTGTTCAGGATGGCGATCTTGCCTTCCTTGGTGAAGCCGTTCTTCTCGAAGGCGTCAGGTCCCTCGAACCGCTGCTGGAGCCAGGATTTCTCCTCCGGCTCAGCGATATGCATGAACTGGATGCCGATATTGCCGCAGTAGGTCCGCTTCAGGACGGCCATGACCTCGCGGATGGTGCCGGTGTCCATGCCCAGAACGCCGTCCAGATAGATCGGACGGTCCAGATCGGCCTCGGTGAAGCCGTAGAATTCGGGCGTCAGCTCGGGATTGTTGGTCGCCGCCTCGATGCCCAGCGGGTCCAGCGTCGCCTGCAGGTGACCGCGCACGCGATAGCTGCGGATCAGCATCAGGACGCGGATGGAATCGTGGGCCGCGGCGCGAACCTCGGCGGCCGAGGCTCCCGAAGGCGCGGGGGAGGCGACGGCCGGAGCGGCGGCTGCGGTCGGCTTCGCTTTCGGATCGGGCTTCGGCGCGGGCCAGCGGCCGTCGAAGACGCCGGTCTCTTCGGTCGGCTCGGAGACCTGCGAACGGCCCCAAGATCCGGCGGCGGCGGACGCCTGCACGGTCGCGGCGGTGTCGCGCAGCTGATCGAAGAAGCCGCGCCACTCGGCCGAGACGCTGGACGGATCGGCCGCCCATTTGTCGTGGAGTCCTTCGATGAAGGCGGCATTGGAGCCGTAGAGGAAGCTGGTCTCGGCAAAGACCTGGTTCAGCCGACCGGCATCGTCCGCCATTGTATTCGTCGTCCCGACTCGGCCTCGGGTTTCTGAGCGGTCACATCCGCGTGAGGCCGGCGCGGATCATATAGGCGCTGTTTCCTTATGGGTCATGACCGAACCGGGGCGCCGGGCGAAGAAATTCGCTGAAACCCCAAAGAAAAACGCCTCCAGCGCGAACCGGAGGCGTCTTCGATGTCATTTCGCCGCATGATTGATGCTGGCGCGGCCGGTTTTTAGCCCTTCAGCACTTCAACAAGCGTTTTACCCAAGCGCGCCGGGGATTCCGACATGCGGATGCCGGCGGCTTCCATGGCGGCGATCTTGGATTCCGCATCGCCCTTGCCGCCCGAGACGACAGCGCCGGCGTGGCCCATCGTGCGGCCCTTCGGAGCGGTCCGACCGGCGATGAAGCCGGCCATCGGCTTCTTGCGGCCCTTCTTGGCCTCGTCGATCAGGAACTGGGCGGCGTCTTCTTCCGCGCCGCCGCCGATTTCGCCGATCATGATGATCGAGGTGGTTTCGTCGTCGGCCAGGAACAGCTCCAGCATGTCGATGAACTCGGTGCCCTTGACCGGGTCGCCG
>Ga0247737_1001081_pt1 | contig 11594 bp, 11 predicted proteins | sample UWRJL028104C2_FD_180937 | JGI IMG/M metagenome (GOLD analysis project Ga0247737, IMG submission 180937) | Plant litter microbial communities from Arlington Agricultural Research Station in Wisconsin, United States - UWRJ-L028-104C-2 | ecosystem: Environmental > Terrestrial > Plant litter >...
GAGATATCCAGCAGGTCGTTCAGGACGGACAACAGCGTCTCACCGGAGCGACGAATGGTCCGCAGATGCTCTTTCTGTCGGTCCGTCACCGTGTCGGCCAGCATCACCTGGACCATGCCGAGCACGCCATTCAACGGCGTCCGGATCTCGTGGCTCATATTGGTCAGGAAATCCGACTGGGCCCGATTCGCGTCTTCTGCGGCCGTCAACGCTAGGTGCAGCGCGGCCTTCGCATCCTTGGCTTCAGTGATGTCCTCGGCCACGGCGATCAGATATTTTGCGCCTCCCAGGCCGTCGACCGCGCTCTTGCGAGTCCGGCTCCAGCGATGCTGGCCGTGACCCGAGGTCACCTCTTCCTCTTCGATCAAGGTCACCCCACCGGCCGCGATGACCTGGCGATCGATCCCGGTGAAGAAATCGGCCTGGGCCTCGGGGAAGAGCTCATGATCGACGCGTCCGATCATCTCCTCGCGCGAAAATCCGAGCATGTCTTCGGCAGCGCGGTTGGCCAGCAGGTAGCGTCCAGAGGCGCCATCCTTGACAAACAAGGCCGTTGGGGTGGCCTCCACGATGGCGCCCAGGAAGTGAAGGCGCTCGATCTCTTCCGTCACATCCCTGGAACGAGTGAAAAGACGTCTGCACGTTGCCCCGCCGTGACCCGCGATCGGGGAGAGAACCGTCTCCCAGCACCGCGACGAACCGTCCGGTATCGCGCAGACCGTGCGAAAGGACCGAACCTCGCCTGCCGCCGCATTCCGGAGGGCGGACCTCGCGCCAACCGGCGCGTCCGTCGGCCACAGATCCTTCCAAAGACGTGTGTGATCCGAACCATCCCCGAACTGGGTCAAACATGCGCCGTTGGCGAACTCAACATGCCCCTCAAGGTCGATGATGCGAATGCAGTCGGGACTGGCTTCGATAACATCAACGAAATATGCGGCCCCGCGGGGTTCGCCGTCCTCAGATGCGGCTATCACAACCTGAGGCCGATAAGCGGGTCCGGCGCGCGTACGCCCCTCCGGACGAAGAGTCGCTGGGTAGCGTCAACCATCGGGCGATTTTCGGTGGGAGGGCCATGGCTCCTACGATCGATCGCAAGGGGCGACTCGCAGGCACCGGCTCTGGACAACCTATGCGCTGCTCACGCCCTCCAGACAAGCGCCGCTTCAGTTTCCCGCTCGGAAGCGGATGGCTGCCCGCCCACCTCGCAAACCGGGACACGCTTCGATGTGTTTGTACGGCTCGCATCGCGCCAGGTCGATTTGTGATACAGGGTTCCTGGCCAGGCACGGACGCTCCCACCACGCTTACGGTGATGGGCCGCGCTAGCCTAGAGAGTTGGACACTCCGCCGCTCAACGCTGAGCGGAAGCGAGCGACTTGCTCCTTGTTCCGACCGATGGCGAACGTGCCGTCATTCGAGCGAGCAATACGAACGTCAGGAAAATCGTCACAACCCGCAAGCTGCTCGGCGATTGCTAACTGCTCCGCATTCAATCGCACACTGTATTCGTTAGCCATTCCACCCTCGCTGAGCGGAAGGCGTTAGAAAACCGCTGATAGCCAGTCAAGCTGAGCCGGGTGTCTTTCGCCCTTCCGCAGGACGGTAAATCTTGAGGATGCTTACCCATGTCGATGACGACCAAGGGTGCGTAACCCTGTGATCCGACAGAGCCACGACAGGCGTGACGGTCAAGCTAGAGGCCTGAGTGTGGACCACAATGCCGCTTCGTCGGCAGAATCCTCCAACGGCCTCGCCGTCGCCAGCGGAGCATTATGATCGAGCAGAGGCTTCAGGCTGTGAACTGACGCCTTTGAATGTAGAGAGCCGCACCTCCTGCGAGGATTAGGCCGAACACGATCATGGCCCATTCCGATAGCGTAGGGACTGGCTGAGGCAGTGGCGGCGAACTGTAGGATCCCGCTGAGGGCCTGATCGTGGAGGCGTTGGGATTGCCTCCGTTACTGCCTCCGCCAACACAGTTGTCCGTCATACTGGTGGCGGCCGGTCCCTTGCCTAGGGAAATACATGGAGCGTTCACGTAAGCCACCGCCACGGACCCGCCGGTGGTGTAGATGTTGTCCAATGGCTGCCCAGCCAGTTTCGCGCCATGCCACCGGTAGATGTCGATCCTGGACGATGTGACTTGTCCTAGACCATTCGTGCTGACTGAAAAGGTGTTTACGGACACCTGAGGATCGGTCGACGCCATGGTGGTGATGCCGTCGGTCAACACGAAGCTCGTAACCAGTGTCGATATATCGGTCGCGACGAGACCCGCAGGCAAGTTCGTTGCGGTTGTGAAGTTGATGTTGATTACGGCGTTCGCTGGATAGCTCGAGCAGGTTCCAACGGTGCACGTTGTGTGGTTCGTCGTCTGAGCCGGAGTGGCCGGCGCAGATGTGAAAGAATAGGTCGCTTGCGCTGTGGCCTGACCGGCCAAAAAACAGAAAGCGACCGCCACCGTGCGAACGGCAACCTTCAGAAAGCCCATAGTCCGGTCCCAGGTCGAAAACGATCATGGCTGCGTGACCATGTGCTCCGACAAGGCATATGACTGAGCGTAGGGTCAAGCGGGTTTAGGCGGACCGAGCGTTGAACGTCCCCAATGGGTCGAAAGCAGCCATTGGCAGCCCTCGCCTAAGCGCTATTCCTGGAAGGCGCATTCCGCCGGCGCGCCGGATCCCAAAGGTTCGACGGCTAGGGCGGAACGCCCGCCGCGAATGACGCTGGGGCTGCGCTCAGCGTAACTCGCGGCGAGTGTTGGGTTTGACGATCAGGCCGGCCAAACCACCGACCAAAACGAGCGCTGTCATCCCATAGAGTAAAAGGTCCCACGGGCGCCGGTCCGCCTGGACGACGTTCAGGAAGTCCATGGCGATGACGGACAGGCTGATGGCGATGAGAGCGAGGACGCCCCGTCGCAGCCGCAGCGCCGCCTGCGACGAAACCTGACTCAGGAGGAAGCTCATGCCAGCCAATCCGATCACCGAAACGGCGACCGCCAGGGGTTGCTGTTCGGCGAGCGCCGCCAGGCTTGGAAGCGTGTCCGTCCTGGCGCCAGCTACGAGCGCCCCCTGTCCAAGAGAACAGGCGGCGACGATGCGGGGGTCGTGGATGATGGATTGCACGGCATTGTCGCCCTTCATGGGTTTGAGGCGCCTAAGCTCGGTCAACCTGACGCGCGACGCCACCGTATGTCCGGCCAAAATGGCGGGAGCCTTCGCCACCAGATCCGTCGTCTCGGCGGGCCAATAATGGCGAAGTTGGCGCAGATCCTGTCCAAATCCGCTCTGGCGCTCTCGCCGTCCGCGCCGAAACTCGGCGCGCTGCAGCGGCCGACGCTCGATGAACGTCGGAGCGGCCCCTGGCCACGACGGCCGAGGGCGTGCAGCCGCCCGTCTCTCGCCGCGTGGAATTGAACCCATGACAGTCCGCTTGGTCCTGCCCCTGTTCCTAGCAATGATCATGGCGGGACCGCTCAGCTCCCAGCCCGTCGCCGCCAGAGAGTCGGCGCAGGCGGCTGCCTCGCTTACGGTGCGGGACTATGAAATCCGCGAGGTCATGGTCCGCATGCGCGATGGCGTGGGCCTGCACACGGTCATCATCTTGCCGCTTGGAGCAAACGAGGCGCCCATCCTGCTGACGCGAACGCCGTTCGACGCCTCGCGGCGGGTCGCAAACCGAAGCGCGCCGACCCGCGCCGCGCTACTTCAACCGGGAGAGGCCCTGTTCGCGTCCGACAACTATATCCGGGTGTTTCAGGACATTCGCGGGACCGGTCGTTCGCAGGGCGATCCGAGCGTTGCGCGACCGGTGCGCGGCCCCCTGAACGCGAGCCGAACCGACGAAACGACCGACGCCTTCGACACCATCGACTGGCTCGTTCGACACGTGCCCGAGTCGAACGGCCGGGTGGGGATGATCGGCTCATCCTTCGAGGGCTTGATGGTGGTCATGGCGTTGCTCGAACCCCACGCCGCGCTCAAGGCCGCCGTAGCCGAAAATCCTATGATCGACGGATGGAGGGGCGATGACTGGTTCCACAACGGCGCATTCCGACAAACAAGCACTCTGGATTTCATCAGCTTTGATATGCGTGGCGACCTCATCGCGCGGGGGGAACGCGATGACTACGACACCTATCTCGACGCCGGCTCGGCCGGCGTGATGGCTGAGCGAACTGGGCTTGAAGGCCATCCCTTCTGGCAGGCGATCACCGCCCATCCAGCCTATGACGACTACTGGCGCGCCCAGGCCATGGACCGTCTCTTGTCGGCGCGGTCTCTGACCGTGCCGACGCTTTGGGTCGGCGCCCTCTGGGACCAGGAGGACGGCTACGGAACGATAAACGGCTACAAGGCGCTGGAGCCGCAGGACACCGCGAACGATCTGAACTTCCTCGTTCTTGGGCCCTGGCGGCACGGGGGGATGAGGGATGAGGGCTCAGCACTGGGGGCTCTGGAGTTTGGCGAGGACACCGCCCTCGCCTATCGCCGCGATATCTTGAAGCCCTTCCTGGATCGGAGGCTCAAAGCCGGTCTGTCTTCACCGTCTGATATTGCTCCCGTCACCACGTTCGAGACCGGAGAGAACCGCTGGCGGCACGGCGCCGCCTGGCCCAGTCAATGCCCGTCGTCCTGCGAGCCGTACCAGCGCCTGTATCTTCATGCCGCCGGGGCCGCGTCGTTTGCGCCACCCGAAGACCCCGCCGCATCCGATCGATTCGTTTCAAATCCGGCGCAGCCGGCGCCTTACGCGCCGCGCCCCATTCACGCCGACGATCCCGGCCAATGGTGGACCTGGATGGCTGCGGATCAGCGCTTCCTGTCGGGCCGCGAAGATGTGCTCAACTATGCGACCACCCCTCTGCAATCCCCCTCGCTGCTGGCGGGCGAGCCCAAGGCGCATCTGTATGCGTCCACCACCGGCAGTGACGCCGATTGGGTGGTGAAGGTGATCGATGTCTACCCCGATGACGTATCAGTGCCCGAGGCTCTGCGCGGCTACGAACTCATCGTCTCGGCGGAGATTTTCAGGGGGCGCTACCGCCGCGATCCGGGGGCGGCCGAACCGATCGGGCCAGGCGATGTCTCGCTATATGAATTCACGCTTCCGGCCGTGAACCACGTCCTTCTGCCGGGGCATCGCTTGAAGGTTCAGATCCAGTCCAGCTGGTTTCCGCTCTATGATCGCAACCCTCAAACCTTCACCGACTCGATCTTCTTCGCTCCGTCCGCCGCCTACCGACCGGCGACTCATTCGGTGCATCGATCCAGGGATGCGGCCAGCTCCGTCGATCTGCCGCTGCGCCCCTGGACGCAATAAGCCCCAAGGCACCGTGAGGTGTTGGCGAGATCGATCCAATTACTGTCCATTTCGGCGCTTGGTCCGTTTCTCTTCGCAATGCACCTTCGCGGGGTGACGGAGTGATGATGGACAATGAGCGTGTTACAGCCTGACGATCTCTCCGATTTCATTCGCCGGCCGACCACCGTGCTCGGCGAGCAGAAGATTGTGCAGGTCAGCGGGTCGGGTCCGGCCGTCATCGTCATGGCCGAAATGCCGGGCATCAGCCCGCACGTGGCGCGGTTCGCCCGGTGGGTCCGCGATGCCGGATTCACGGTCTATATGCCGTCCCTGTTCGGAACCGACGGCGCCGTACCCAGCGCCGAGGACGGCGTGGCCGTGTTTCGTCGAGCCTGCGTCAGCGCGGAGTTCCGGGCCTTGGGCCGCGGCGTGACCAGTCCGGTCACGCTCTGGCTTCGTGGTCTGGCGCGGCTCGCTCACGGTGAGTGCGGCGGTCCAGGCGTCGGAGCCATCGGCATGTGCTTCACCGGCAATTTCGCCCTCACCATGATGCTGGAGCCGTCGGTGCTGGCCCCGGTCGTCTGCCAGCCCTCCCTGCCGCTGGACGACCCGGCCGGCCTGGAACTCTCCAGCGAAGATCTCGGTGAGATCGCCGAGCGGCTGGAGCGGGAGGATCTGAGTGTGCTCGCCTACCGGTTCCAGGGCGATGCTTTCTGTCGCGCCGAGCGCTTCGCCGCCTATGCTGAGGCGCTCGGGCCGCGTTTCGACGGCCGCGTCCTGCCGGATCCCGTCGACAACCCGGAGCCCCGTCCGCCCTTCTTCGAACACCATGTCCCCGCCCCCCATAGCGTCCTGACCGTCGACCTCATCGATCGCGACGGCGAACCGACGCTGCAGGCCCGCGACGAGATCCTTGCCTTCTTCCGCCGGCGTCTTCAAGGCGGCTGATCGGTTTCGCCATGGAAGACGTCGCCAGACCCGTGCGGGATCAACTCGTCGCCTACAATGCGCGCGACCTGGACGCCTTCGTCCGCTGCTGGGCGGACGACTGCCTCTACTATGCGTTTCCCGACGCGCTCCTGGCGGAAGGCGCTGACGCGCTGCGAGCGCGTCACGCGGTGCGGTTCCAGGATCCATACCTGCACGGTGACCTGATCGCCCGCCGCGTCATCGGCGACCTCGTCGTCGACCAGGAAGTCGTGACCCGGCTCTACGAGGGGCGGCTGGGTCAGGCGGATGTGGTCGCCATCTATCAGGTGACGGATGGATTGATCGCCAAGGCGTGGTTCATCCAATCCCCGGCCCGCCCGCTCGACGACTGGGGCGTTCGCCCTTGAACCGTCCCGTGCTTCGCGCGCCGAGCGCCCCGATGCGCACGGTAATCGTCGGCGGTCTCATCCTGAGCGCCGCCGCCGGGGTGCGTCAGACCTTCGGTCTCTACATTGCGCCGTTCGCTACGGATCACGGCCTGCCGGTCACCGAGATCGCCTTCGCGATCGCGCTCCATAATCTGGTGTGGGGCCTGTCGCAGCCCGTGATCGGCGCCCTGTCGGATCGATTGGGACCGGGCCCGATCGTGGCCTTCGGGGCGCTGCTCTACGCCCTCGCTCTCGGGCTCGCCGCCCTTGAACCCACAGGCGGCTTCCTGATCCTGAGCATGGGGATCATGGTCGGTCTTGGCATCAGTTGCACCTCGTTCGGCGTGGTCACCACGGCCGTGGGGCGCGCAGCGCCGCCTGAGACGCGCAGCATGGCCCTGGGTCTGGCCAGCGCCGGCGGATCGGTGGGTCAGGTGTTGCTGGTTCCACTGGCCCAGGGTGTCAACGACCATGCCGGCCTGTCCATGTCATTGCTGACCCTCGCAGCCTGCCTTCTGGCCGTCGCGCCCCTCGGCTTTCTGCTGGCCCCCGCGCCGACGGGCCGCGCCGCCGTCACGCCTCTGACGGTGCAACCGCTGCGCGCCGCCCTGAGCGAGGCGTCACGCCACCCAGGCTATCGCCTGCTGACGCTGGGATTTTTCACCTGCGGCTTCCAGCTGGCCTTCATCGCGACCCACCTCCCGCCCTATCTGGCGTTCTGCCACATGCCGTCTGGACTGGGAGCGACGGTGCTGGCGCTGATCGGGCTGTTCAACATCTTCGGCAGCTGGGGATGCGGATGGCTGGGCTCGCGCTTTCCGCAACAGTATGTGCTGAGCTGGCTCTATCTCCTGCGCGCGCTCACCATCCTGGCTTTTCTCGCCTTGCCCAAGTCGAGCGTCAGCGTGATGGCCTTCGCCGCCCTCATGGGGTTGACATGGCTTGGGACCCTCCCCCTCACCAGCGGTCTCGTCGCCAGAGTATTCGGCGTCGGCCACCTGGGCGCCCTCTTCGGGATTTGCTTCCTCAGCCATCAGGTCGGATCGTTCCTGGGGGCCTGGGCCGGCGGCTATCTATTCGACGTCACGGGATCCTACAGCCTGATCTGGACCCTCACGGTAATCCTCGGCTTCGGCGCCGCCGCCCTGAACTTCTTCATCAGGGAGGATCGCGTTCTGGATCTCCGCGGCGGGGTCGCCAGCTAGCTGCGTCAGTTGGCGAAACACCGCGTTCAATGTCGTTTTCGCCGCTCACGACAGAGCCCTGCAGTCGACTACAGAAGCGGCGTGGCTCGAAAGATCAATGCTGATGCGCTCTGATATGCAAGTTGCGGTGACCGCTGAACACGCGCCCGAAAGGACGTTCGCCAACCCCCCATCCCTTTTCGCCGACCGCGTTCATGGCCGCCGGAGACAGGCGCTCGAGCATCTGATGGCCCTGACCGACTTCGAGGTCAGTCTGACCGCCTTGGCGTGCGGCGCCCAGACCTCCGTCCGCCACAGACACGCCGTCGAGGACGAGTTCGTCCATGGGCTCTCCGACGTGGTCGTGCGGGTGCGCGACGACGGCGAAATCCTCCGCCGCTCAGGCGGGCGCTGCGGCCACGGCGGCGCGAGCCATCATCTGGTCAACCGCTTAAAGGCGTCCGCTGCCTACATTGATGTCGGCGATCGCACGCCTGGAGATAAGGCGGACCATACCGACGATGATCTCTGTGCGGTGGCGATGCCGACAGGGTGGCGGTTCACGCACAAGAATCGCGATCCGGATGTCTGCAGGTCTGAGCCGCCCCAAACGCCTCGCGGCGTGGGATGAGCTTATGACGCGGACAACCATCATCGCCCTGGACGGCGCCCTGGCCACCAGCGTGGCCATCACCATCGATGTGCTGGCGATGGCCAACCGCATCTGCGACGCGCAGAACCAGCCCATGCCGTTCGACGTGCGCCTCAGTGGATCCGGCGCCAAATATTTCAGGCCCTTCCTCGCCTTTCCGGAGTCTCAGCACGCCAGTCCCGACCTGCTGATCATCCCTGCCCAAGGCCTGTCCAAGGCCAGATCCTACGCACGGCGGCTTGCGGAAGACGACGCTGAAGCGGCGCGCGCCGAGATCGTGCAGGCGGCCGCAGCCGGGGCTCACGTGGCCAGTTCCTGCACCGGCACCCTTTTGCTGGCCAGCACCGGCCTCCTCGCCTCTCGCAATGCGACCACGGCCTGGTGGCTGGCGCCGACGTTCCGCGAGATGTTCCCGGAGGTCACCCTGGACACCAGCGAGCTCGTGCTCGCCGACGGCCTCTTCACGACGGCGGGGGCGGCGATGGCCCAAATGGACCTCACGGTCGGCCTCGTCGCTCGCTACGCCGGCGCGGATATCGCCGACGCCTGTGCGCGCCGTATGGTGTTGGATGAGCGACGTTCTCAGGTCCCCTATATGGCGATCGGCCTTCTGGCCGCATCCGATGCGACTGTGGCGCGCGCGGCCGACTGGGCGCGAAGCCGGCTCGGGGAGCAGGTCTCGGTCAATGATCTCGCCCGCGCCGCCGGCCTGACGCCGCGAACCTTCGCTCGCCGGGTCAGCGCCGCGACAGGCCTGTCGCCGATCCAGTTCCTTCAGCAGATGCGGCTCGAGAAGGCGGTCCAACTCATCGAGACGACGAGCCTGGCCTTCGAAGAGATCGCCTACCAAGTCGGCTATTCCGATCAGTCCACCCTGCGGGGGCTGCTGAGACGCACCCTGGGCGCAGGCCCCCGCGAGATCCGGGCCAAAGCCCGCCCCGCGCCCAAGCGCCAGTGGCGCCGCGCTCTCATTCAGGCGTGATCGGTGAGTGATACGCGGATGCTCCCCCGCCTTGTCCGCCCCCGGTCACCGTCGCCCCGACCCCGCCGCCCGAACAGGCGCTCTCCCCTGACGTCCCTTGAATGAGGCCCCCATGCGTATTGCCGTCATCGCCTACGAAGAGTTCACCGATGTAGACCTCTTCCTCCCCTTCGACTTCTTTCATCGGGTGAAAGTCCCTTACGGCGCGGACTATCAGGGCGACTGGTCGGTGCGGCTGCTCAGCGACCAGTCGCGGCTCGTCTCCTACTCCGGCGTGACCATCGAAGCCCACGGCGGTCTCGCGGAGGCCGCCGACGCCGACGCCGTGTTCGTCGTCAGCGGCGATGGGAGCCGGGCGAAGCTGGCGGACCCCGCCTTCATGCAGTCGCTGCGGTTGGACCCGGAGAGGCAGATCATCGGCGCGATCGATTCCGGTGCGCTCATCCTCGGGGGTCTTGGCCTGCTGGATGGGCTGTCGGCGACGACCTACCCGACCATCCTGCACGAACTCGAAGCGATGGGCGTGCGCTCCGAGATGCAGGCGCTTGTGGTGCACGGCAATATCGCCACCGCAGGGGCTGCCTTGCGACGCTGGATCTCTGTTCGTGGATGGTGGGGCGGCTGATCGGCGCAGACGCCGCCGCCAAGGTCAGGGCGTCCTTCGCGCCGAACAGCTGAGCCGACCGCAACAGCGTGTCACGGCGTCGGAGCGACCGCCGCGCCTTGGATCATGTACCAGGGCGCGGGTCCGGCATTGTAGGGCGGCGCGGGGAAGAGCCAACGCAAGGCCTCTTCGGCCGCGCCATGGTAGACCGTCGCGTGCGTGGCGATCGCGCTGCGGTCAGAGTAACGCCAGGCGATCTTCGCCTGAGGAACATCCGCCAGCGCGCGCCTCAGGATATCCGTCCCGTCCTGCATCGTCCCGCCCTCATCGGCCATCGCGATATAAAGCCGGCGGCCCATCGCTTCGCCCTGGGTCAAGCGGGCGTCCGCGTGTCGCAGCGGTCGACGATCGTCCCACCACAGGCTCGGGCTGATCGCGACATAGTCGTCGAAGAGGGAGGGCTGGGTCAGCAGGGTGTCAACGACGAACAGCCCCGCGAGCGACTCGCCCATCACGGCTCTACGGCCGCCCGTTCGAAAGCGCCCTTCGACAAAGGGCATGACCTCCGTCTCAAGGAACCGCCGGAACCGGTCGGCCCCGCCGCTCTCCGGAAAAGCCGCAAGGTAGCGGGCGTCGGTAGGGCGAGCGGTGAGCTCCGCCCGTCGGTTCTCGGTCTGCACCCCGACCACGATCAGGGGCCCGAATGTCCAGCTTAAGGACCCCAGCTGAGCGAGCCCCGCGATGTGTTGGAAATCCTGATTTTGCCCCCCGTCCAGGAGATAGAGGACCGGGTATGAGATCCCACTCTCGGCATAGTCCGGTGGGATCCAGATGTTGATCTCCCGGTCGTCGCTGAGCACCGTCGAGTGGAGCGTGAAGGACGTCCCGGCCTGGATCGGCGTACCTATCACAGACTGCCCGGGCGCCGTCTGCGCGTGAGCGAGCGTCGGCAGACCGTGCAAGCCGAGACATGCGAGCAGAACAAGACGTTTGATCATGGCGCGATGATAGCAGGGCGCGCCGGGGCGTCAGCAGAGGACCCGCCAAAGTCGCTGACGCTTTCGCCAATCCACCTCTGCGCGCCGAGAGCGCCCCCTCGCCGGGCCCAACTCCCCGGGTCAGGTCGACGCCCCTCCGTTGGGCGAATGTCTCCCGGATTTTGTCCGCCGGGGCCCCTGCCGCGACAGGCCTGACCGCCGATGATCAGCCCTGATGAGGTCCGCGTCACGCGGGCGTCGCAACCCATTTCGTGGAGGCTTCACGTGCGCCAATGGACTGTCGATGCTTTCACGCCGAGGCTGTTCGGCGGCAACCAGGCTTGCGTGGTCGAGCCCTTCTCCTGTTGGCCATCCGAAGCGCTGATGCAGTCCATCGCCAGCGAAAACAACGTCGGCGCGACCGCGTTCATCGTCGCGGACCCGGGGGGCGGTCCCTTCGGATTGCGCTGGTTCACACCTGCCGTGGAGGTGCCCCTCTGCGGACACGCGACCCTGGCGGCCGCCCA
>Ga0247737_1001082_pt1 | contig 11590 bp, 10 predicted proteins | sample UWRJL028104C2_FD_180937 | JGI IMG/M metagenome (GOLD analysis project Ga0247737, IMG submission 180937) | Plant litter microbial communities from Arlington Agricultural Research Station in Wisconsin, United States - UWRJ-L028-104C-2 | ecosystem: Environmental > Terrestrial > Plant litter >...
TGCAGGCCGAGATAGCTCAACTCGTCGCGATCACCGGCGGCACAGCAGATCAGGTAACGACCACCCTCGTGCCGAGCATCAACGCTGCCGCCTCGGGTGCAGCCCAGGTGGCCGCCGGCGCCGCCACGCTGAACGGCTCCGCGCCGGCCCTGGCCTCCGCGGTGCACAGTGCCGCAACCGGAGCCGCGAGCCTCTCGACCGGGGCCGCGCAGGCGTCGACCGGGGCATCCGAGCTGTCTTCCGGCGTCGGCCAGCTGGCGTCCGGCTCGTCGGAGCTCTCCAGTTCACTCGGCGAGGCGGTGCAGAAGATCCCGTCGACGACGGCCGATGGCCGCAAGACCGCCGCCAACCTCATCGCCTCACCGTTGACGGTGAAGCAGGACGCGATCACCGAGGCGGCCGACTACGGCGCCGGCCTCGCGCCATTCTTCCTCAGCCTCGCCTCGTGGATCGGCATCTACGCGCTGTTCCTGATCGTGCGCCCGCTCTCCCGCCGGGCGCTCACCGCGGTGCGCCGCCCGATCCGCACCATGCTGGCGGGCTGGGCGACACCCGCGGTGCTCGGCGTCGTGCAGATGGTGGCACTGTTCGCCATCGTCACTCTGGCGCTGGGCCTGCCGGTCGCGAATCCGATCGGCATGCTGGGCTTCATGGCCTTCGTCGCCCTCACGTTCGCGGCAATCGTGCTCGCGTTGAACGTGCTGCTGGGCAGCGTCGGACAGTTCCTCGCGCTGATCTTCATGGTCGTGCAGCTGGTCGTCGCCGGCGGCACGTTCCCCTGGCAGACGCTGCCCGGGCCGCTTCGGTCGCTGCACGAGGTGCTGCCGATGAGTCATGCGGTGGAGGGGATCCGCCAGCTCATGTACGGCGGACTCGGCATCGACGTCTGGCAGGCAGCCTGGCCGCTGCTGCTCTGGCTGATCGGTGCCCTCGCCCTCGCCACGCTCGGCGCACGCCGCCAGGGCAAGTTCCGGATGCTGCGCGAGCTGCGGCCCTCGGCGATCGGCGGCTGAGCGCCCACCCCTCACCCACGTTTGCCCGAATATGCAGGTTTCAGCACCGCTGGGACTGCATTTTCGGGCAAACGTGTCGTGACGGCCTGCTCAACCAGAGGCGGAGGCGTGTTGGAGTATCCAGCTGTGCATGGCGACGGCGGCGGCGGCAGACGCGTTGAGGCTGCGAGTGCTGCCGTACTGGGTGATCTCCACGACAACCGTCGCTGCGGCCACGGCGGCCTCCGACAGCCCCGGGCCCTCCTGCCCGAACAGCAGCACGCAGCGCTCGGGGAAGTCGAAGTGCTCGATGGGGACGGAACCGGGAACGTTGTCCAGGGCGATGATCGGGAGCCGAGCATCCGTCGCCCACTCAGTGAACGCGGCGACATCGGGGTGATAGAGCACGTGCTGGTAGCGATCGGTGACCATGGCGCCCCGCTTGTTCCAGCGCTTGCGGCCGATGATGTGCACGGTGTCGGCAGCGAAGGCGTTCGCGCTGCGCACGATCGACCCGATGTTCATGTCGTGCTGCCAGTTCTCGATGGCGACATGGAACGGGAAGCGACGCTCGTCGAGGTCGGCGACGATCGCCTCCATCGTCCAATAGCGGTAGCGGTCGATCACGTTGCGGCTGTCGCCGCGGGCCAGAAGCTCGGGGTCGTAGTACGGCTCGATGGGGAGCTCGCCCTTCCAGGGTCCGACGCCGTGCGTGGTCAGCTCGTCGCTCGGGTCGGGGGTTTCGCTCACCCGTCTACGCTAGCCGCCGTTCAGGTCTCGTCGTCGTGGTCGCCGCGCACCCACGACGCATACCGCTCGGCCGAACGGATGACCGCGGCTCGCGCATCGGTACGGATCGCGTTACCGAAATTGCCGTAGGCCCGGTCGAACGCGCGCTCGGCGACTCTCTCCGCCACGCGCTGCACCACGGCCGCCGACATCGGGATGCCATTCGGGAAGCTGCGCATGAACGTCACCCAGCGCTCGGACGGACCGGGGAAGAACGTATCGCCGGCGAGCACCACGCCTCGGCCGTCGGCGCCGGCCCAGTGCGCGACCGCGCTGCCCGGGAAGTGCCCGCCGATGGTGCGCAGGGTGACACCGGGGAGCACCTCGACGTCGCCGCTCCAGCTCTCGATGGCCGGGTCGTCGCGCTGCACCCACTCGCGATCGGCGGCGTTCACCAGCACCGGCACCCCGCCGAGCGCCCGCGACCACTCCACCTGCGCGCCGAACATGTGCGGGTGGCTTGCCGCGATCGCGACGACATCGCCCACGAGCTGAGCGGCCGCCTCATCGACGAAGCCGATCGGGTCCCAGAGAAGGCTGCCGGCATCCGTCTGCACCAGCATCGCCTGCTGTCCGATGCCGACGGCGGCGGCGGAACGCAGCCCGAACAGCCGCGGTTCGAGCTGCTGCAGTTCGACCGTCGTGCCCTCTGCGCGGAGACGCTCGAGCGTCGTCCAGGCCTGCCCGCTCGGCGGGACGAACTGCCGCTCATCCGCGCAGATCGCGCAGACGACCGGCGGATGCTCGGTGTCCGCATGCTCGACGGCACACGCCGCGCAGATCCAGACCGTCATCCGTCCCCTCCTCGTTGCGACAGAGGTTACCCGCATCGAGTCGGCGAAAAGCGCTGCTACCGCGCGCTCATAACGACACTTTTCGCCAAATGGATGCGTCGCGCTCGCTACCCGCCGAGCAGGGCGGCGACCACGAGCAGCACCGGGATCGACCCGAGCGTGGTGATGAGCACGGCGTCGCGGGCGATGATCTCGCCGCGGCCGTAGCGCGAGGCGTAGTTGAACACGTTCTGCGCGGCCGGCAGCGCCGCCAGGGCGACGACCACGAAGAGCGGATGCCCGTCCAGCCCGAACACGAAACGCCCGAGCAGCCAGGCCGCCGTCGGCATCACGACCAGCTTTATCGCGGAGGCGAGCAGCACATCCCGCCGCCCGCTGCCGGGCTGCAGCAGCTTCTGCCCGTGCAGCGACATGCCGAACGCGAGCAGCACGACCGGCACGGCAGCGCTGCCGAGCAACGTGAACGGGGCGAGCACGGGCTCGGGCAGGTGCACACCGGTGACGGCGAACAGCACCCCGAGGGCCGAACCGATGATGAGCGGATTCGTCACCAGGCCGCGCAGGATGCGCCGGAAGGAGACCCGACCGGTGGTGCTCGCGTCGAGGATGGTGAGGGCGATCGGCGAGAAGATCAGCAGCTGCAACAGCACGACCGGCGCCGAGAACGCGGCGCTGCCGAGCACGTAGACCGCGACCGGGATGCCGATGTTGTTCGCGTTGACGTACCCGGCGGCGAGCGAGCCGATCACGAGCTCGGGAGTGCTGCGATGCCAGATCGGTCCGGCGATCAGCAGGTAGAGCGCGAACGCGACCAGTGCCGTGACCAGAGACACCACCGTGAGCGAGGAGAACAGCTCGTGCACGGGAGCCGACTCGAGCACAGTGAACAGCAGGGCTGGCGACAGCACGAAGAAGACGATGCGGCCCAGCACGAAGCCCGCGTTCGGCCCGAGGATGCCGAGCCGGCCGACCAGGTAGCCCACCGCGATGATGACGGCGATGATGGCGAAGCCGACCAGTACTCCACCCACCGTCGAACTCCCCCGCTCCCCTCAAGACTACTGACCGGGCGGTTACCATGGCCCCATGAGTGATCGCGGCGAAATCGAGTGCTGGCTGACCGACATGGACGGCGTGCTGGTGCACGAGAACCACCCGCTGCCCGGCGCCTCCGACCTGTTGCAGCAGTGGCGTGACCAGGGCAAGCCGTATCTCGTGCTCACCAACAACTCCATCTTCACGCCGCGCGATCTGAGCGCGCGGCTCAAAGCGTCCGGCCTGGACGTGCCCGAGGACCGCATCTGGACCTCGGCCCTCGCCACAGCGGACTTCCTCGCGTCGCAGATGCCCGGCGGCTCCGCCTTCGTGATCGGCGAGGCCGGCATCACCACCGCGTTGCACGAGGCCGGCTTCATCATGACCGACACCGATCCCGACTACGTGGTCGTCGGCGAGACGCGCAACTACTCCTTCGAGGCGATCACCCGCGCCATCCGTTTGATCGGGGCCGGCGCCCGCTTCATCGTCACCAATCCGGATGCGACGGGGCCGAGCTCCGAGGGACCACTGCCGGCCACGGGCGCGGTCGCCGCGCTCATCACCAAGGCCACCGGCAAGGAGCCCTACGTGGTGGGCAAGCCGAACCCGATGATGTTCCGTTCGGCGATGAACAAGATCGGTGCGCACTCGGAGAACACCGGCATGATCGGCGACCGCATGGACACCGACATCGTGGCGGGCATCGAGGCCGGGCTGCACACCATCCTCGTACTCACCGGCATCAGCGATCAGGCGGAGATCGAGCGCTACCCCTTCCGCCCGGACGAGATCCTGAACGGCGTGCACGACCTGCTCGAGAAAGAGCCGATCGAGACCGAGCTGTAGCGCCCTGGGCGGTCGCGCGGCGCGCTAGTGGCCGGCATCCCCGCTGAGGTTTGTCATCCGCGCGTCTGGTCATCGCCCCTGGTCGCCATCCCCGCTGACGTTTGTTAACCGCGCGTCTGGTTGTTATCCGCGCGGGGGTTGTAACCGGCGCGGGGATAACACGCAGGCGCGCTGGTGCGGGCGGGGCAGCGCGGCGCTCCGTTGTGCAGCAACTCCTGCATAACGGGGACAGGGGTGGGGGACCGTGGGCGGCGAGTGGCTCGAGTTGTCACAGATCGACCGAATGTGTCGCGTTCAAGGTCGATCCGTGACAACTCGGCGGGGGGATTGTCGAGGTGCCACTCTGGCGCGCTGGTGCGGGCGGGGCAGCGCGGCGCTGCGGGTCAGCCCGCGGCGGCGACGCTGCCCGTCAGCGGTTCCCCACCGGCCCGGCTGATGAAGCAGAAGTAGTCGTGCTGGCCTTCGGCCCACTCCGCCGTGTCGGCCGCGTACGAGGCCGAGACCTGGATGTTCGCGTACGCCCCGGCCGCGGCCAGGTTGACGACGGTCGGCGAGCCGCAGAGCAGGTTGATCCGCGCCTGGAGCGCGGGCGCCCCGGGGTATGCGGCAGGGGCATCCGGGAACGTGCCGCGGAACACCATCTGCGCGGGATGCGGCGCGGCGCAGTCGACCACGGTGAACGTCTCCGCCCAGACCGAGGTGAACGGGTCGACGCACTCGCCGCCGCGGAGCTCATTCCACTTGTGCGGACCCGCGGCGGCCGGGCCGGTCACGACCGGAGCCGCCGTCGGCGTAGGCGTCGGGGTGGGGGTCGGCGTGGCCGTGGCGGTCTTCGTGGGCGCGGGCACCGGCGCGGCGCTCGATGACAGACGGGTTCCGAGGAAGAACAGGCCGACCAGCAGCAGCACCGCGACGAGCGTGCTGCCGGTCCAGATCAGGATGCGCGGGTTGCGCCAGATCGGCACGGTCCCGTCCCGGCGCGGGTGGGTCGGCTCCACGGTCTCGGGCACCGCGGAAGGGATCGCCACAGTCGGGGTCTCGGTGGCGGACGTCGCGCCGAGCGGCGGGAAGAACTCGATCGGAACGGTTGCGCCCGTCGGCGCCTCCTGGCCGAGGATCCCGGTCTGTGCCTGGGCGTCGGTCGCGCTGACCGGCGCGGGCAGCGACTCCCAGGGGAAGATGACGCGCGGCGGGTCGGCCGACAGGGGCGGCGCACCGGCGAGCGCCGCGTCGGGCGCGGGCGGGAGGTCATCCGTCGGCCCTTCGACGGGCTCAGGGACCGAAGGCTCGACAGGCCCTTCAACGGGCTCAGGGACCGAAGGCTGCACGGGCCCTTCGGCGGGCTCAGGGACCGAAGGCTGCACAGGCCCTTCGACGGGCTCAGGGACCGAAGGCTGCACAGGCACCTCGGTTGCTGAGCCTGTCGAAGCATCGGGCAGCTCGGGCGGCCCGTCGACGCTCTCAGGGACCGACTCCTCCGACGGTGTGCCGAAACCCCAGTCGAAGGCGGCTGGCACGCTGCTCGGCGGCATGTCGGTGGCGAGCGGGATGCCGAGGGTCGGCGGCGCGCCCTCTGACGGCTCAGCCGTGTCTGGCGTCTCGGCGGGATCCTCCGGGAGGGCGAACTGCCGCGCGAGCCAGTCCTGCGGGTCCGTGTCGTTCGGCCCGGTCGGCTCGTCGTCCCGGCCGCCGGTCATCGTGACCGTCCGGGCGTGCGAAGGTCAGCCACGAAGGCCGAGATCGTCCAGGCCGATGGCCGCGAAGTACGGGTAGCCCGCCGCCTCGATCTTCTCGCGCGCTCCGGTGTCACGGTCGACGACGACGGCGACGCCGGCGATGATCGCGCCGACCTTCTCCAGCGCAGCGATGGCGGCGAGCGGCGAACCGCCGGTGGTGGAGGTGTCCTCGAGCACGATGACGCGTTTGCCCGCGAGCTCCGGCCCCTCGACCTGGCGTCCGCGGCCGTGGTCCTTCGGCTCCTTGCGCACGACGAAGGCGTCGTAGGCCGCACCTCGCGCAGCACCCTGGTGCAGGATGGCGGTCGCGACGGGGTCGGCGCCCATGGTCATGCCACCGACGGCCACGACATCCGGAACCTCGGCGATCAGGTCGAGCATGACCTGACCGATGAGCGGCGCCACCCGATGGTCGAGGCTCACCTTGCGCAGGTCGACGTAGTAGGTCGCCTTCTTGCCGCTGGTGAGGGTGAAGTCCCCGTGGAACACCGCGTCAGACGAGATGTAGTCGATGAGCTGCTGGCGCGCGGATGCTGGGGTCTCTTCTGGCACGGATTCACTGTAGCCGAGGGCCCACTGCCGCATCCGTCGGCTACAGCAACTAGCGTTGACCGCATGCGCGTCGCCACCTGGAATGTGAACTCGATCCGTACCCGTGTCGGCAGGGTCGTCGACTGGTTGGTGCGAGCCGACATCGACGTGCTCGCGATGCAGGAGCTGAAGTGCAAGGAGAACCAGTTTCCCTTCGATGCCTTCGAGGCCGCGGGCTATGAGGTGCAGATGCACGGCCTCAACCAATGGAACGGGGTCGGCTTCGCCAGCCGTCTGCCGATGGAGGAGGTCACGGTCGGATTCCCGTCCGCACCCGGCTTCGGCAAGCCCGAGCAGGACGGCGCGCTGCCGCTCGAGGCCCGGTCGATGGGTGTGACGGTCGACGGTGTGCGGCTGTGGAGCCTGTATGTTCCGAACGGCCGGGCGCTGGGCGACCCGCATTACACCTACAAGCTGGAGTGGCTGGCGAAACTCGCCTCCGACACGAAAGCCTGGATGACGCAGCATCCGTCGACCCCGCTCGCGCTCATGGGCGACTGGAACATCGCCCCGCTGGACACGGATGTCTGGCCCAGCTGGGACTTCGCGAACAACACCCATACCTCGGCTCCCGAGCGCGCCGCCCTCGCCGAGTTCCAGGCCATCGGACTCACGGATGTCGTGCGCCCGCTCGTTCCGGAGGGCTACACCTTCTGGGATTACCAGCAGCTGCGATTCCCCCGCAACGAGGGCATGCGGATCGACTTCATCCTCGGATCGAAGGATTTCGCCGATCTGGTGACCGGTGCCGAGATCGTGCGCGAGGAGCGCAAGGGTGACGGCCCGAGCGATCACGTGCCCGTGGTCGTCGACCTCGATGTGGCCGCGGACGACGACGATCGGCCGATGATCTTCTAGCCGGCTCCGCGCCCGCCGAGCGGCAGCTCGGTGCCTCCCACAGGGGCGGGTACCCTGATGAGGGATGTCCGATATATCCGAGCCGGAACTGCCGCAGGCGGAGTCATTCGCCACGAGCAGCGTCGTCACGACAGTCTTCGATGCGATCCTGCGTGACGTGCACGAGGGGCGCCTGCTTCCCGGAACCCGGATCAGCGACTCCGACCTCGCCGAGAAGCTCGGAGTCTCGCGCACCCCGGTGCGGGAGGCCCTGCAGCGTCTGCGCGAGATCGGCATCATCGAGGCCTCACCGAATCGCTTCACCCGCATCGCGGTCATCAGCCCGCAACAGACGGCAGACGCGATGGTGGTCTGGGTTGCGCTGTACGGCGCCCTGGTCTCCGAGGTCATCTCCCTGGTGCCACCGGAGATGGTGCTCAACATGCGTGCCGACCACGATCGTTTCGTCGAGCACCTGACGACGCCCGACCCGCAGAAGTTGGCCACCGCCAACGCCGACTTCTTCGCCCACCTGGTCACCCTCTCGACGAACTCCGCGCTGCAACGCGGCATCACCTCGGTCGTGCATCAGGTACGCCTCGGCAGCCAATACCTGCCGGAATACATCGACCTGCGCGCGGTGAGCGTCGCCCAGGACCTGCTGGTGCACGCGGCACGCGACCACGACCGGGCCGCCGCCCTCGGATCGATGCGGATGCTCGGACTCATCGAGATCCCCACCGAGCCCGCAGAGCCCGCGGCTGAAACGGTGCCGACGGAATCCTGAGTCACCCCCACTTTTGGGGCCGCGTGTCCCCCACAATGCGGACCGATATACTGGTAACTTCAATTCGAAGGCATGGAGATGGTGGAACGTCTAAGTGCCGGCCCGAACGGCTGAATCAGTTACCCCGCTCGATAACCCCCGTACGTCGAGTGCTGTGAATGCCACACACGAGCCATGACATCACATACCCAGATGTCAGCAGCGGATCGGCCCACCCGAGGGCCGGTCCGCTGGCTTAGTTAAGGGGTAACTTCGAGGTCATGCCAGAACTCGATGTTCCCGGGGCCACCCTCTACTACGAGACCGAGGGTCGCGTCACCGATCCCGCCGTGCTGCTCATCCATGCCGGGCTGGCGAGCCTGCGGATGTGGGATCCTCTCGCGCCTGAGCTCGCGGTCGACCACTACGTCATCCGCTTCGACACCCGCGGCTACGGCAGCACCGTCTCGACCGACGCCGAATACTCCAACCGCGCCGACGCGATCGCGCTCCTCGACCACCTCGGCGTCGCGCGTGCGACGGTGATCGGGTGCTCCCGCGGCGGCTCCATCGGAATCGACCTGGCCCTGGAGTACCCCGATCGCATCGCGGGGCTGGTCACGATCGGCTCCGGCCCGGGCGGATTTCCGGAACAGCCGCTCACCGAACGCGAGGAGCAGCTGTTCGCCGCGATGGATCAGGCCTGGGAGGCCGGTGACCTCGCGCGGGTCTACGACCTCGAGGTCGAGGCGTGGGCGTTCGGCCCCACCCGGAGCGCCGACGACCTGTCGCCCACCTTCGTGCGCACCGCCTACGACCTGAACCGGGGCAACCTGGTGCGCGTGGCCGAGCGTCCGCAGCCTATTCCGCTCGACCCGCCGGCCTATGAGCGCGTGCGCGCGCTCGACCTGCCCGCGCTGGTGCTGGTCGGAGACCGCGACCTGAGCGCCGCGATCACCCAGTACGACTATCTGGTCGAGGCGATCCCCGGCGCCGACGGCTGCCGCTTCGTGGAGGCTGGGCACCTGCCGAGCGTCGAGCATCCGGCCGAATTCGAAGCCGTGTTGCGCAGCTGGCTGGCCGACAAGCAGCTCTGAGCGGACATCCGCCCTCACTCGCGATTGTGCGCGCAACGTGCGTGCATGTGACGGATATCTGCGTCTAGAGCAAAGAAACGCTCGGTACCCGTCGGCTAGCCTGGATATCACACAACTTTTGTGACCCACCCACGTCTGGAATCGGAGGTCGAACCATGAGCATCGCAGACACCCACGTTGACGCAATCGTCGGGGAGCCCGAGGTTCTCGAAGACGCTGTTCTCGAAGAGACCGCGCAGTGGAAGGCCATCAAGGCGGCTGCGATCGCGCTGCAGCCGCTGCAGGCGAAGGATGGCAGCATCCCGAACGCGGCCGACCACGCCGAGGCCCGCGAGCACGCGGCCACGATCGCCCGGGGCGTCCTCGCGTTCACCCGCGTGCTGCCCCACGATGCCGGCTACCTCGAGGCGCTCAGCGTCGACTTCACGCGCTGGGCGGCGCAGGACTTCGGCGTGCCGGACTTCTACGACTCGCTCATCGCCTTCCAGCCGCAGCTCGACCGCGTCGACGGACTGCGCCACCTGGTGGTCTTCCCGATGCTCACCCAGAACGGCAGCAGCAGCCGCCTCGTCGAGGCCGTGCTGATCGAGGTGCTCTGGCCCGAGTTCGTCTCCGAGCTCGAGGCCGGCGACTACTCGAACGCGCTGTTCGTGCCGATCCGCTTCGTCGACTTCACCCCCGGGTACGACACCAACTCCGCGGTGCTGTTTCCCGAGACCGTCGCCATGCGCGAGATCCCGACCTTCACCTGGGGTGCGATCTTCGCCGACCGCGAAGCCGCACGGTTCCGTCGCGTCGTGCGCGCGGCATCCGAGATCACGAAGCTCGAACTGCCGGCCGACGCCGCGCGCCTGCTCGACGACCAGAAGCTGACCGAAGAGACCTTCGTGATGTGGGACCTCATCCACGACCGCACGCACATGCGCGGTGACCTGCCCTTCGATCCGTTCATGATCAAGCAGCGGATGCCGTTCTTCCTCTACTCGCTCGAGGAGCTGCGCTGCGACCTGACCGCCTTCCGCGAGGCCGTGAAGATCGAGCACGCGGAGGAGACGGATGCCGTCACCCGCGAGCGCGCCAAGCTGGTTCAGTACGCGGTGATCTTCGATCGCATCTTCCGCTTCGCCATCACCGGGTCGCGCGTGCGCAACTACGACGGCCTCGGCGGTCAGCTGCTGTTCGCCTGGCTGCACCAGCACCACGTGCTGCACTGGACCGACACCCGGCTGACGATCGACTGGGAGGACGTTCCCGAGGTGGTGATCGCCCTCGGCCGCGAGATCGAGGACCTGTACTGGCGCTCGATCGATCGCCCGAAGACCGCACACTGGCTCGCCGCGTACGAGCTGGTCTCGGCGACCGTCACCCCGCACCCGGCGTCGAACTGGGCCACGCGTGACCTGCCGCTCGACGGGCCACCGAAGGGGTTCACCGACGCCGTGCTCGACGACGAGTTTCCGCTCTCGATGTTCTACGAGGCCCTCTCCAAGAAGATGGCCGGCGTGATCGAGTCGACCGAGGGCATCACCGGCCGCGGCTGATCCCGTCGGGTTCCTCAAGCCCCTTCCCATCGTTACGGTGGGGAGGGACGAGAGGGAGCGCCGATGCTGCAGGTCGACCATGTGTCCAGGAGGTTCGGCGAGCGGCAAGCGCTCGACGACGTGAGCTTCGGGGTCGGCAGTGGCCGCATCACCGGGTTCGTCGGGGCCAACGGCGCCGGCAAGACGACGGCGATGCGGATCATCCTCGGCGTGCTCACCCCCGACTCCGGATCGGTCACCGTCGACGGGCGGCCCATCGACGCCGACGACCGCCACTCGATCGGCTACATGCCCGAAGAACGCGGGCTGTACCCCAAGATGAAGGTCGCCGAGCAGGTCGCCTACCTCGGCATGTTGCACGGGATGTCGAAGAAGGCCGCAGAGGACAGCACCGCCCGCCTGCTCGACCGCCTCGCCATCGCGGAGCGCTCGAACGACGCCGTCGAGACCCTGTCCCTCGGCAACCAGCAGCGCGCGCAGATCGCCGCGGCGCTTGTGCACGAACCGACGGCGCTCGTTCTCGACGAACCGTTCTCCGGGCTCGACCCGATCGGTGTGGAGAT
>Ga0247737_1001083_pt1 | contig 11584 bp, 10 predicted proteins | sample UWRJL028104C2_FD_180937 | JGI IMG/M metagenome (GOLD analysis project Ga0247737, IMG submission 180937) | Plant litter microbial communities from Arlington Agricultural Research Station in Wisconsin, United States - UWRJ-L028-104C-2 | ecosystem: Environmental > Terrestrial > Plant litter >...
TACGGTGGTAGCAAGCATCAACTCCAAATTTCCAATTCAAATCTCAACAAGCTCTTATTCGGTCGTTTATTTCCAAACGAAATATTCAGTGTTTGACTCGCTGCATGTCCAATCGCCCATCTAAAGAGAAATACGCTACCATGGCCTGCGAAGGCCTGTGAAGGCAACACAATGTGGATCCTGAACGAAGTCCGATAAATCGCGCCCTGATTGATTCTTTCGGATCCCTGAAATCATAAAGATTCCTGGTGCTCCTTGGCGCGAATTAGGTCCCTTCCGCGAACCTGATTATACAGCACACCTAGTGGATGGCACGTCACATTTGGAGTCTGTGTCTAAACAGAACTACTGTCCAAGACCAGTATTGGATGATGAAATTTTGGAAATCTGTTCTCGTGCTCGTCCACAATCTCATCAAACGAAGGCGTTCTACATTTATCTTCGAAGCATGCTATGTCTAAATCCTCACTGATAATTGTCCTCGACTTACACGCTTCATATCTTCCTTTATTTCTCTACCTCTTTGTGGTTCTCCTCGTATCTCCACTCGGGTCCCTTCTAGTCAACTACTTCACGAAAACTAGTAGCAAAACGATTCAGAGGTCCAAGACTCTAAACCATCTGTTATGCACTTGAACGTGCACACTAGTAGACGTTTACCACAATCGGTTGTCGTCAAACACTGCCGGTCGCCTAGTACAGCAAATTCTAGCTCGACCGGGTATTGTAGTGAGCCAGCAGCGAAGTGCTTTAGCCAAAGCCCGCATCGCTAACTGTCTCATAGATTGCTCCTGGTATCTGTGATGGTATAAGTGCGCAATGTTCATTGGAAGCCGACTTTTCTTGTCTTTATCAAAGGTAAGTATTATCACATTGAGTTTCGTTCCTTAATTCATCTTGTTTAAATTTCCTTCGATAGCGGTAGGCCAACCGGACCTAGCAGTCACGACCTCAAATGACTTTGTTGGCCCAGCGAGTATCACCCTTACGGTCAAACAATACGCACGCGCAGGTGTTGCAGCTCTGCATATTGAAGATCAAGTACAACCAAAACGATGCGGTCACTTACTCGTTTAAAAAAAGGTAGTTTCCCGAGAGGAATTTTTAACCCGTGTACGGTCCGCAGTTTTGGTTCGCAATTCTATTCCAGGTGGATCTGACTTAGTGCGTCGCGTTGAGATATCATCGCTTCTGCCAAGATACTAATCGTGATTTTGTAGGTTATAATTGCACGAACTGATTCTGCTCAGGTTTCAGGTATGGAAGAAGCGGTTCTGCGGCTCAAAATAGCAGCTAACGCTGGAGCCGATGTTTGCTTTATCGAGCGGCTGCGAACAAAGGGGCACTTGGAGTCTACAGTGGTCGCTCTGGCGCCCAAACCTGTGTGTGATGTTCTGGTAACCGAAATTGAGATTAATATTGCTGATCATTCAGGTTCCTGTTAATGTAATCTCCGGAGGTCTGACCCCCTCTTTTACCAGTAACGAGGCCGAGGAAATGGGAGGCAAAATTATCAGTACAAGCCCTTCTCGGATTGACGTATTCTCCATGGCTGACATCATTGACACGATATGTCAATATTTTCCCTGGTCTCAGGTGTTGCAATAATGGTGCACGCTTCCTGAGCGGCGATGGCGTCCCTCAAAAAAACTGGAACTGACCTTTCCTCTTCCTAAGGGACTGGTCCTAAGCAGTTTTGAAGTGATGGGTCGTTTCTTTCTAAAGAAGGCAATGTGTTTGAATGTTCACTTTTCTTCAACGCAGAACTAAGCGATCATAGACTTTGATGCCCATGCTGGTGGCTCTTCTTTCTAGGTCATAAAGCATCTTAAAGGTTACTTTATTGGCCTCTCTTTGAGACACCTGGGTTAATATGAAATCGGGTGATCGTGTCTACACTCAGGTATTCGCTATCTGTTTCTGCCTACCTGTTGTAATCCACTGTGGGACCCGGTCCCAAAAAAGAGATGCTGTGACCTTTACATTTCGCCGCGGATAGACTGAACAGACTTGAATTGACTATCAGCGCTTTCCACTTGCAGGACTCAATTCCTGCCGCCTTACCTCCGAGGAACTTATTGAACGGCGAGCGTTAGGTTGGGAATGTGTTACCAAGCCTGTTGGTAGAAAGTAGGAACTTTTTTGACATCACCGTTGTGTATTTTTATCTATTCTTTGAGATTTAATCTGCTTTATCCTACCCTTCTATGTTATATCCAGATTACCAAGGTTGTGCGGACCACGGTGACATTCGCCGCCATCGTGAGAAGCATTGAGATCGTCTCTGTGCGTTTAATGAACTCATCATATACACCGAGGCTTTAACGTGCCTTGGCGCTCGCTTTCGATTCCAGCGGGAGTGCGGCGCTGATTTGCGTACTACGATGGCCATCTGAATCTTATCTTTTTTCTCGCCTCTCTACGCGAATTCACATATAACAGGCCGAAAGATTCCACGTCCTCTATACCTTGCGACCTCATCTCAAAATGCCTATTGAAATATCTCGTGCACAACCTTCTGTCGAGGAACTCGACTTCACCAGAACGGATGAGCCTTATCACAACGCCCGCCTGGATCCTAAAAATTATCTCGAAGGTCCTTTATCTCCGAACCCCGCAACTCGGCTTCGACAGCTGTTGGCACGACCAGGCATTATTGTACGTTCATCCCAGCTTATAGAAAAATAATGAAAACCGACACCCTTTCAGGTTGCTCCAGGAATCTGTGATGGTATAAGCGCCCGATGCGCTATTGAAGAGGGCTTCACATGTCTCTATCAAAGGTGTGTCACAGACCATTTACCCATATAGAAGCTTCTGAACTTCTTTGAAGTGGAGCTGCTACTACTGCTTCACGGTTGGGTCAACCCGACCTTGCTATTGCTACCTTGAACGACTTCGTCGAGGCCGGGCAAATGGTCGCCAGTCTCGATGCCACAATGCCAGTTATCGCCGACGCAGATACAGGGCGAGTTCTCCCCCGCACTTCACCGCATTATCTAACCGATATTTCAAATTGCTCTATATTAGCTTTGGCGGTCCCGCGAATGTTGCTCGAACAGTGCAACAGTACATCCAAGCTGGAATCGCCGGCTTACATATCGAAGATCAAGTACAGACCAAGCGATGTGGCCATCTGATGGGAAAGCAAGTTGTATCTCGTGAGGAGTTCCTGACACGCATTCATGCTGCTGTCCTGGCCCGCGATTCGGTTCCGGGAGGGTCTGATTTCGTATGTGGCGCACTTTCCTTTTTTGGGCACCATCTGATCTTGGATGCAGGTCATCATCGGAAGAACTGATTCCGCACAAGTATTGGGCATGGAGGAAGCTGTCACTCGTCTCAAGCTTGCTGCTAAAGCAGGCGCTGATGTGTGCTTCATCGAAGGCGTTAAGACGGAGGAGCTCCTCCGCGACACGGTTGCTGCGCTCGCCCCGAAACCAGTTCTTGTGAACGTTATTTCCGGAGGTCTTACACCATCCTTCACCAGTGACGAAGCCGAACGCATGGGCGCCAAAATTATTAGTAAGTTTGGAGCTCTACTCTTAATCTCTTACTAACGAGTGTCCTGTGATCTAGTCTTCTCACTGGTGTCATGCGTTGCCATGGTCCACGGCGTTCGGGCTGCAATGCAGTCGTTAAAAGTCACTGGCACCGACTGGAGCACAGCAAAGGGAATGGATCCCAAAAAATTCTTCGAAGTCATGGGTATGTCACAGGTTCTTCGATATTACTTACTGTCAACTCACAAGGCGGTCTTAGGCCTGAACGAGGTTGTAACTCTGGACGCTTCTGCAGGTGGTTCGGCATTCCAGGTCGTTTAATTGTATCTGTCTACGTGGACAAAAAGAGTTGTAAAGAGACTGTATTAGTATTTTAACAGTAGCCACTGGCAGGTTTGGCAGCTACTGTTTGTATTGGTTTTACAGAATTTGTATAATGGACCTTAAATAGAGCGAGCTATGATGGGAATGCATGACTTTCAGTACAATATGCTCACCACCAACTTCAATATTGTCGGACATTCATTAGGCGGTCAATTACGATTGATGACCAGGTCTTATTTTCGGGAGGCGGTCCGTAATTGTCATCTGCCCCAGCCGGGAGCCGGTCCGCTATTGGACCGTTACCCCACAAAGTAACCCGAATTGCCGGTCGGTGAAGCGTCTTTTTCATTCTCACCACGACTTGACCTGCTCGAAGCCTGCTGGCCCTGCTCACTGTTGGTTTGTTTCTCGTTTCTAAACATCTCGTTTATCGTTAAACCGATAAATCAACTGCAACACCATTTGAATTCTCATGGCTGGCGAAAGCACGTTATCAGGAAAGGAAGTGGCGAAGCACAACAGCAGGGAGAGTTGTTGGATTATTGTACATGGTTGGATCCAGGTGTTATAGTCCTCATGTCCTCTATCTAACATACTCGCATTCTCGTAGGCAAGGTCTACGATGTGACTGAATTCCTCGACGGTATGCCGTACCTCCTGTCTCTACCTATGCAGCCAACGAACGGACCGTTGTTCAGAGCATCCTGGTACGTACGACTTGCGGCATGGGGTTTGGATAACCTACTTATTCCAGTTTGCCTTATTAGGTGGCAGTAAAATTATTTTGAAATATGCTGGGAAGGACGCAACGTACATTGTGCACATCTTCAACGTTTACCTGTTGATGACATTTGACATAGCCAGGAGTATGAACCCATACACCCCCCAGATGCAATCACAACTAATCTCCCCAAAGAGAAACAGTGCGCTTAATCTAGCATCTTTATCATAAGAGACACCCATTCACACTAATTTCTATTTAGCCTTGGTTTGGTTGAGCCAGATACTGTGGAGAAGGTAGAAGTTGTCATTACCGATGAAGAGAAGGCTCGACAGGAAAGGATGGCCAACAAGCCATCACTGGATGAAATTCTCAATCTGCATGACTTTGAGGTACGATTCGAACACACATACTGTTTACTTTACTGAGTCATTGCAGGCCATTGCGAAACAAGTGATGCCAGAGAAGGCCTGGGCATATTACTCATCTGCTGCAGACGACGAAATTACCAACCGCGAAAATCACGCTGCATATCATAGGTGCTTTGGATGTCTTGAATAACAGGAAAATGATACTTAAGCGCTGTTCTATCAGAATATGGTTCCGTCCACAGATTTTAATAGATGTCACGAAGGTAGATTGGTCGACCACCATCCTTGGGCATAAGACGAGCATGCCTGTATATATCGTATGACCCACTTTTATTCCCGAATGAACCGCTTGACTTATGTGGATATTAGACTGCAACGGCTCTCGGAAAACTTGGCCACCCAGATGGAGAATTGAATCTCACTAGAGCAGCTGCCAAACACGGGGTGATACAAATGGTACTGCATTTCTCGCTCGCTCTTCGGGAGGGGCTTACACTGATGACTGCGTCAAGATACCTACACTAGCATCATGCTCGTTTGATGAAATTGTGGATGCTGCCCAACCTGGACAAGTCCAGTTCTTACAGCTGTGAGATTTCGGTCTTCTGATGTTATGATCTGCGCTGACCTGGTCCTAAGATACGTGAATAAGGATCGAAGTATCACCAAACGCATTGTTCAACATGCAGAGAAGCGTGGCATCAAGGGATTGTTCATCACGGTCGACGCACCCCAACTTGGCCGTCGCGAGAAAGTAGACCATCCTCATCGTTTCTGGGTCGTCCAGTCATCTAATCCTACAAATAGGACATGAGGATGAAATTCACTGATGAAGACCCTTCAGAAGTCAAAAAGACCGGAGCGGACAAAGTCGACCGGTCCCAAGGAGCAGCAAGAGCAATCAGTGTATGTTTCCGATCACCATCACTGCACCCTCGTACTAATTTATATGTATATATCTAAGTCCTTCATTGATCCCGGTCTGCAGTGGAGTGACCTCGAATGGTTCAAGAGCATCACAAACAGTAAGTCGGTGTCTCATATGCGCTTATAGTCATATATCTAACTAAGAATGTTACTTCAGTGCCTCTCATTCTCAAAGGGGTCCAACGATGGGAGGTCAGTGCCATTTCCGGATCAGTGTGACCGTCAACTCAGATTATTATGTCTATAGGATGCACTTAAAGCTTATGACCTAGGTGTAGCTGGCGTAGTGCTATCAAACCATGGTGGTCGCCAACTTGACTTTGCACGTTCTGGAATCGAAGTTTTGGTGGAAGTTGTCACCAAATTGAAGGAGAAGCGCGGTATCACCTTCCCCAACCCAAAATTCCAACTATTCGTAGACGGTGGTGTCCGGCGAGCAACCGATGTTCTGAAGGCTATTGCTCTTGGTGCGACCGCCGGTGCGTCTGCAGAAAGAACTACATCGTGTCTAAGTATTTCTGACCAATCGACTTGCAGTCGGTGTTGGGCGGCCATTCATATACGCCTCCTCATCATACGGACAAGACGGAGTCGACAAAGCTCTAAGAATTCTGCATGTAGGTAGCCTTTCCTTGGATGAAGGGATTGCTCTCTGATTCTACTGCATTTAGGATGAGTTTGAAATGAACATGCGGTTACTTGGGGCAAAGACCATACATGATATAACTCCTGACATGGTCGATGCCTCGAATATTGGTAGTCATGCCGCAGCAACCCCTGGAGATAGACTGTATGACAGTAACTGTGCGTTATTTGTCCTTTACCATGAAACGTTCCTGAAATACCCCTTCAGACGAAAGTATGCAGCACGCGCAGCTCAGGGTGCTGAAAAACAAGTCGAAACTATAGATCTTGTGGAGTTTGTAGCTTCAGCGTCATAAAATCTTCTGTGCGTCTAGGTATATGTATTGATTTGTTGATGCATGTCTAAGCTATGTATACAATTCAAATGTAAGGAAACCCACAAGGCCCCCAAAAAATTGAGCAGGCGGAAAAATAGGTAGGGGCGGGTATATCGCAGTTAGACCACTTGGAATGCCGAACCACCGGCTTGTGCGTCTAGATCGATGACTTCCTTCAATCCCATCACTTCGAAGAATGACTTGGGGTCCATGCCCTTGGCAGAGGTGAAGTCGGTGCCGGTCTTCTTCAGCGAGCGCATAGCATCGCGGACGGAGTGCACCATAGCCACGCAAGAGACGAGGGAGAAAACTGCAGAAATTTTTTAGCGAGCGGACTTTCGCTGAACATGGAATGGGCTCACTGATGATCTTGGCGCCCATAGCCTCGGCTTCTGCGCAAGTGAAGGATGGGGTCAGACCACCAGAGATAACGTTGACCAATACTGGCTTGGGTGCAAGCGCAGCAACAGTCGAACGAAGGAGTTCTTCTGTCTTGACGCCCTCGATGAAGCAGACATCGGCGCCAGCGTCGGCAGCAAGCTTCAGACGGGTGACGGCCTCTTCCATTCCCAAGACTTGTGCAGAATCAGTACGGCCGATAATAACCTGAGCCAAGCAATGTAAGCGTTGGTGCCATTGAGCGGCAAAGAGACGACATACGAAATCCGAGCCTCCAGGGACCGAGTCACGAGCAATGACTGCCGCGCGAATGCGAGTCAAAAACTCCTCGCGGGAGACAACCTGTTTGCCCATGAGGTGACCGCATCGCTTGGTTTGGACCTGATCTTCGATGTGGAGGCCAGCGACGCCGGCAGTGATGTATTGCTTCACAGTACGAGCCACGTTTGCAGGTCCACCGAAACTAAAAGAAAATAACTATGAGATGATTGCTCTAATCGAAAAAGGGATTGAAAACACACCCTGTATCTGCGTCGGCGATGACTGGAACAGAGGGGTTCAGGCTGCAGACCATCTGGGCAGCTCCGACAAAGTCGTTCATCGTTGCAATGGCAAGATCGGGCTGGCCGAGACGAGATGCAGTAGTAGCAGCACCGCTATTGCATTACTTTAGTATGCAGAAGGCGTATGTGTGTACCTAGCGACAAACCTCTGGTACATGCAGTCAAATCCAGCTTCAAGGGCGCATCGAGCACTGATACCATCGCAGATACCAGGGGCAACCTATGGGCTGTAGTTAAGTATCTTTCGGATGCGTCTAGGAGAATAAAACCTACCACGATGCCTGGGCGGGCGAGCATTTGACGCAGACGAGTGGAAGCAATCGGGGAGAGCGGGCCTTCGAGGTAGTTCTTGGGGTCAAGGCGAGCATTGTAATAGACACCAGGCCGTGTCTCGGGGGCAGCCTCAGTGACGTGGACGGGGGTGTTGCTGAAGAAGTCGAGGCCGGGCATCTTGGAGAGGATAGAGAACTAGAGAAGTAAGATGAAGATGAGGCTAGGGAAACTGTACCAGAGGAGCAGTGAAGTTCTATACAGCAAATGTCAGGCCTTTATGTAGAAATTTTAGGCGCTATAAATTTCTAAGCTCAAGGTGTTTCCTTAGGAAGAAAGGCAGGCGTTTCCCGACATATTCTGGATATCCCGTCAGCGGCACCGCATAAGGCAAAAGCGACAACCACACACCACAGCATAATAACACCAATAGTCTACCGGAGGCAAGCTTCTGAAAGTTGTTGCTAGGTACCACCGCCAAATTCAGGTCGATGCCCTGGTCTCCAGATGCAGGAGCCTCTGAGGAGCCCTCGGTGTCTTGGTTCGTGACCCCGGACCAGCAAGACTTTCGGGGTGGATCTCATGAGTGTCCGAGGCTTGTAGCGGAGTCTTGGCAGGAAGGGAAGAAACATAGTATGGAGCGAGCAGTAAGAATAACTTCGGTAGAGGGGACACGCGTATCTGTGTCCTGCAATAGCTCGGGTAAGGCAAGCGTTGAACAGCGGTAGAAACCTGGCGTACTTTCTAGATTTCGGCGCTAGGGCGGATATGCTTGGAGATCAACATGAAATGTACATGGATGCTTCATATCGTTCCAAATAGACGTTATCGCTTCGACGCGAATGTCGATCCAACGTCAAGTTCACAGGGGTCACACCAAAGGCTAAAGCCTCGGGAAGTTGGTCAGCTGAGGAGATTGATTGTAATTCATGCGTCGTACTGCCACGGTAGAGACTAGATTCACTCCCTAGGCCTCATACATCATGACCAAGGAAGCCTAGGGCACTCTGGTTCTGCTTGTAAGCGGGTATTGCGGAGTTGGGTAGCAGATATTAAAACACACATCAGCGGTAGGGATCGTACCGTACTCCTGTCTTGTGCTCTTGCAATCCACTTTGAACGAGGCCGCTTCGTCAGTACAGATAGACCGCATACTATCTATGAAAGGATATCAGTGAAATGGTGTGTTGACTTGATGTAGGAAACGCCAGAACCCGGCACTGCTTGGCTCTGATGAAGTTTCAGATTCTATTAGGAGTGCAAGAATAGAGCAAGATTCTTGAATTCACTCAGGCTATCCTGAGGCAAATTCGCATAGGATAGACACCAAATATTCCGGGAAGTGAAAAGAGTGGGGGTCTACACCGAGCAGAATTGATAGTCTCTACTGCAACAGTTCTTGATGAACGTTAAAGTACCTGGCGATAATAGTGTTGAGATGGCGTCATCCACGAGTGTCATATCACTCACCGTACAACATGGCCCATCTCATGGCATTTGCCTACTCCATCTGCTTCCCACCTCACAATCCATCTTCCCAATATGTCTCCCTTCTCGTCTCTAGTTTCTGCGACAGTTTCTTCCAAGCCCACTTCCGTGTGTACGTTTGATCCAACTGTCTCCCTTCGGTTCGCTGTAAGGTGTATTTTGCTTGCCAACTCCCATTTTGCCAGTGGCCGTCGGGTTTCAATCAGGAAAGAAGGGTCATAAACCTGGCCATAGTTAGGTTAGGCAGGTGTGTAGTGAGATGGAAGACATACCTTGGTGATTCGAGGTTTGAGGAATATTGACCGAGTCGTCAGTTCGATTTCCTCGGCGCTCCCGGAAATATTGGGTCGGAAGCGACGCATCGTGGTCACGTATGGCTTTGCGCAATATGCTACTAGGCCTGTACTAAGGCCAGAGGTTCCGAGGGCGATACCGGCAAGCGCAAATCGTGCACTCATGGGAAGGCCAGATTCCACCACAAAGAGGATGGGGGTCAATGAGATCGAGAGGCCGATGGAAGCAAGGGAAAATATTTTTAGATTGCGGAAAGGTGTAGTCAATGGCCCGTTGTACACATATTTGTCTTCAGTGAGCTGGATATCTTCCGCAACTGCTGCTGCTGCTGCGATATTGGGTTTGGGTGACGTTGATGAGAAATGACGAGCCAGGCTGTGCTTTGAGGTGCCATTTGAGCACAGTCGAAGACCAATGCCAGCAGTTGTTGGCGACAGCGAACAAGCACGAATGAGGGGGCGGAGGGCACTGCCAGTGTGTCGAAGACCTGCCTGCATCGTGGTTATGGTGCAAAGACGCTCTACAAGTTGCCCAAAAGCGCGTTTTTGACTTTACTTGTGGTGGCCGGGATGAGGAAGCGTACCGGCAGGAAAAGTGGCCAAACACGGAAGGTATTACCAAATTAGTACAGTACCTCCAGGCTTTCAACAAGACTTTCATCACGATTCCAAAAAGGTCCTCATGGAGGCCCCTATATTCTACTCAAAGGCTGAATTTATAGAAACAGTCTGCACTCTTTTCATTATCAAGCACGAGCGTCGTACTCACGTTTGTCCAGGACACGGGAAACAAAGTGTCGCGTCGTGCCACTATTGCTGGGCCACAGAACATCATTCTCGGCGGCAAGACCATCATCTCGAGTGGTGCCATAATTCGTGGTGATTTAAGACGTACAAACCCTGGACATGCTGTTGTAATCTCACTGGGTCGGTACTGTGTGGTGGGTGAAAACTGTGTCATGAGGTACGTTCTGAATCAACTTGTCTGAATCATGCTCAGTAGCTCAGACTCCACGTGTAGACCACCATATAAAACCTATCGAGGGAACTTCAACTATTATCCAATGAAGATCGGCGACCATGTCCACATTGGCGCTAATACCGTCGTTGAGGCTGCTATCATTGGCAACCACGTTGAGATTGGCAAGAACTGTGTTATTGTCCGTGCCACTTGACTCTGGTTGGCGACCTGCTTACGCCAGATATAGGGAAAGTTCACGACCATTAAGGACTGCGCCAAGATTGCGGACAACACTATTATTCCCCCTAATACAGTCATACCCGCATTGTCTCTCTTTTCTGGCTCACCAGGTGCGTTCTATGTAACATCGCACTATGATTGTTATTTGATCATATTTCCAGGGAGATTTGTAGAAGATTTACCCGAGTCTACGCAAGAAATGGTGGAAGCACAAACTAAACAATATTACCAGAGATTCCAACCTTTCGAAAGCCGCGAACGTTGAGTTGAAACGTCCAGATGCGACCGACTAGAACCTCGTCAAATGTAAGCACCTGCCTCATGTGAGTATTAATGCATTTGGATTAAATGGATCAATAGTAACGCAGCCGTTAGAACAACATGATATCAATGCCTTCCCCGACGCATGGCAAATACCAGGACTTGCACCTCAAGAACATATCCTGTGTTATGCAGCATGGGATTGGTGAGATGATCATGTACATTGCTGAACGGAGGAAAAGAGGCATAAGAAGACTACAGACGAGGCGGGTAGACCCAGGAAACCCCAAATGAACTACGC
>Ga0247737_1001087_pt1 | contig 11576 bp, 10 predicted proteins | sample UWRJL028104C2_FD_180937 | JGI IMG/M metagenome (GOLD analysis project Ga0247737, IMG submission 180937) | Plant litter microbial communities from Arlington Agricultural Research Station in Wisconsin, United States - UWRJ-L028-104C-2 | ecosystem: Environmental > Terrestrial > Plant litter >...
GGACATTGACCTGGGTAAGGACGCGCGAAATGGACAAGCCCCAGCCATTCATTGCGCGCGCTCTGCCAGGATTGGGAACGGGCGCGGAAAATGAAAGCTTCAGGAAACGATTGAAGCAACGCTTTCCCATCGGATCTTCCGAAACCGCGCTCGCAGAGGCATTGCAGTCGGACGGCTTCGTCCAGACCGACTGGGGTGGCGTCACCGGCAGTCCGCACCAGGCCGAGTGGAGGCGCGAGGGCTTCCCCTGTCTGACCGACGCTCGCGTGAACTGGACAGCCGACGGCCAGCGCCGAATCACAAGCATCGACGGACTTTACGGTTATACCTGCCTTTGAGCATGGATGGGGCAAGAGCATGATCATCGTCACGGGAAGCGTCACCGCACGGCCCGACAGTTTCGAGGAACTGCGCCAGGCGAGCCTCGATCATGTCCGTCGATCGCGTACCGAGCCGGGCTGTATCAGCCATTCGGTGCAGGTCGATTGCGAGGACCCGATGCGGCTGTTCTTCTTCGAGCGGTGGAGCGACATGGACGCGCTCAAGGCGCACTTCGTCCAGCCGGGATCGGTCCAGTTCATCGCCGCGGTCCGCAGCCTCGCGGCGTCGAGCGACAGCATCTCGATGTACGAGGCAAGTCCGGCCGGTTAAGCGTGTTCAGTTTTTTCTAAACATTCCCTGATAGTTGAAGGGAATGAGCGCGAATTTTCATATCGAAGCCGATCCGACCCGCGATCTCGTGCGGATTCGACTGTCCGGGTTCTTCACGATGGACGATGTCGAGGGTTTCCTCGAAGCCCGCCGCATGGCCCATGCCCGGTTGCTATGCGGCCGGAACAGGCACCTGACGATCAATGACGTGACCGGCATGAAGATCCAGTCGCAGGAGATCGTCGCGGCATTTCGTGAAATGCTGTCGGCACCGGATTATCAGTCCCGCCGGCTTGCCTTTGTAACCGGGCCGACGCTCGCCCGGTCACAATTGATGCGGACTCTGGTGAATCGAAACGCACGCTGTTTCGATGACCAAGCAGCAGCCGAAGCCTGGCTGTTTTCGCAGGATATCGAAGAGGCGCCCATCCCCGCCCCAGGGGCAGACCGCGCCGCCTGATCCCGGCGCTTGAGCGCGTCGATTCAACCTGGCCCGAACCATCCTAAGATACCGCCCGACGCGATTCCCGGTAACGCGGCACGCTCTTTCCCATGGCTGGCAAGTACGGATCACCGCCGTCCGTTGGGGCGGCGGCACACCCGACACGCATGGTCCGCCCCCGTTATATGCGAACGCGGCCGCCGATGGCGCCACAAGCAGTTGATTCTAAAGGATTATCTCCCAATTTTGGCCGAATGACGCCCATTCCGGGAAGAAAAGTTTTTTCCTCCCTGTTCTCTCCCTGTTAACGGCCCGGAACAGGGAGAAAAGTGACGGCGTCAGACGTCAATCGTCCTCGTCCTCATAACCAAGCAGCGCCAGCGCCCTCGCCTTGATCTGGCGGGTCATGCACCAATGGACCAGCGCTTCCTCCCGGCCATGCGTCACCCATACTTCGCGGGGCGCGATTTCGGTCAGCGTGTCCGTCAGTTCATCCCAGTCGGCATGATCGGACAGGATCAGCGGCAGTTCGACATTGCGCTGCACCGCGCGCTGGCGGACGCGCATCCAGCCCGAGGCCATCGCGGTGATCGGATCGGGCAGCCGCCGCGACCAGCGATCGTTGAGCGCGCCCGGCGGCGCCATCACGATCCGCCCCTTGAGCTCTGCCTTGGGCACGCCGGTGGCGGGGCGCAGTTCACCGAGCGCGACGCCGTGCGCGATATAGAGGTCGCACAGGCGCTGTAGCGCGCCGTGGAGATAGATCGGATCGTCGAAGCCCCGCTCCCGCAGTTCCGCGATCACGCGCTGCGCCTTGCCCAGCGCATAGGCGCCGACCAGCACGCAGCGATCGGGATTGGCGTGGAGCGCGGCGGTGAGCTTGTCGATCTCGTCGCCGGTATCGGGGTGACGAAACACCGGCAAACCAAACGTCGCCTCGGTGACGAACACGTCGCATTTCACTGGCTCGAACGAGGCGCAGGTCGGGTCGGGCCGGCGCTTGTAATCGCCCGAGACGACGATGGTCTCGCCGCGATGTTCCAGCACGATCTGCGCCGATCCGAGGACATGGCCGGCGGGCACGAAGCGGATATCGACCTCGCCCATCCGCATTGTCTCGCCATAAGCGACCGGATGGCCCGCCTGAGGACCGTAGCGCGTTTCCATGATCGCGAGCGTCTCGGGCGTGGCCCAGACCGCCTCATGGCCACCGCGCGCATGATCGGCATGGCCATGCGTGACCAGCGCCTTTGGCGCAGGGCGCGAGGGATCGATCCACGCATCGGCGGGTCTTACATAGATGCCGTGGGGTTGCGGATCGATCCAGTCGCCGAGTTTCGCCATCATGCCTATATGGATGGGATGACCTTGAGTTCCCAGTTTCTCCATTTAGCCCCTCACCTTCAGGGGAGGGGAAAGGGGTGGGGGCGCGCGTCCGCGCGCTCGAAAGGAATCCTATCGCCAAGCTCCGAAGCTCGGCGCTACCCCACCCCCTTCCCCTCCCCTGAAGGGGAGGGGCTTTGAAGGACGATCTTCCCGCTCCCTTAGCCAACTGGTTCGCGACACGCGGCTGGGCGCCGCGCAGTCATCAGCTCGACATGCTCGAGGTCGGCCGCGCCGGGCGGCACGGGCTGCTCGTCGCGACGACCGGCGCGGGCAAGACATTGGCCGGTTTCCTGCCGACGCTGACCGAATTGATCGAATCGCCGACCGAGGGCCTGCACACGTTATACGTCTCGCCGCTCAAGGCGCTGGCAGTCGACGTGCAGCGCAATTTGCTGACCCCGGTCGAGGAGATGGGCCTCGACATCCGCATCGAGACGCGCACCGGCGACACGTCGAGCGACCGCAAGGCGCGCCAGCGCGTCCGCCCGCCGCAGATCCTGCTGACCACGCCCGAATCGCTCAGCCTGCTCCTGTCCTATCCCGACAGCTTCCTGATGTTCGAGGGGCTGAAGACGATCGTGGTCGACGAAGTCCATGCCTTCGCCACGGGCAAGCGCGGCGACCTGTTGTCGCTGTGCATGGCGCGACTGCAGCGGCTCGCGCCGGGATTGCGGCGGGTCGCGCTCTCGGCCACCGTCGCCGATGCCGACGGCTATCGCGCCTGGCTCGCGCCCGATGGCGATATCGACCAGGTGACCCTGGTGCAGGGCGAGCCCGGTGCCGACCCCGACATCGCCATCCTGCTGCCCGAGGGCCGGGTGCCCTGGGCGGGACATTCGGGCCGCTATGCCGCCGAGCAGGTGATGGCCGAGATCGAGACGCACAAGACCTCGATCGTCTTCTGCAACACGCGCAGCCTGGCCGAGCTGATCTTCCAGGACCTCTGGAAGGTCAACGAGATGCAGCTGCCGATCGGCATCCATCACGGCAGCCTCTCGCTCGAGGCGCGTCGCAAGGTCGAGGGCGCGATGGCGGCGGGCAAGCTGCGCGCTTTGGTCGCGACCGCCAGCCTCGATCTCGGCGTCGACTGGGGCGATGTCGATTGCGTGATCCAGATGGGCGCGCCCAAGGGATCGTCGAGGCTGCTGCAGCGGATCGGCCGCTCCAACCACCGGCTCGACGAAGCGTCCGAAGCCGTGATCGTGCCGGGCAATCGCTTCGAATATCTCGAGGCGCGCGCGGCGCTCGACGCGGTGGTGGCGGGCGAGCTCGATCCCGATATCTTCCGCGCCGGCGCGCTCGACGTGCTCGCCCAGCACATCATGGCCTGTGCCTGCGCCGCGCCCTTCCAGCAGGAGGAGATGCTCGACGAAGTGCGATCCGCGCTGCCCTATTCGGCGCTCGACAGCGAGACGTTCGAGCGCGTGCTCGGTTTCATCCGCGACGGCGGCTATGCGCTGAAGGCGTATGAGAAGTTCAAGCGCCTGACTCAGGACAAGGACGGGACCTGGCGCGTCAGCCACCCCAGCTTCATCGGGCAACATCGGCTCAACGCGGGAATCATCGTCGAGGCGACGATGCTGACGGTGCGGTTCCGCAACGGCCGTACCCTCGGCAAGGTCGAGGAAGCCTTTGCCGCCTCGATGCGCCACGGCGATACCTTCTTCTTCGCCGGCATGAGCCTTGAGGTCGAGAAGATCGACACCGAGGACCTGATCGTCCGCGCCACCTCCCGGCCCGCGCGCATCCCGACCTATGGCGGCGCGCGCATGCCGATCTCGACCAATCTGGCCGACCGGGTTCGCGCCTTCCTGGCCGACCCCGAGGAGTGGCCGCGCTTTCCGGCCGATGTGCGCGACTGGCTCGAGGTGCAGTCCTACCGCTCGAAGCTGCCGACGCCGGGCCAGTTGCTGGTCGAGACGTTCCCCCGCGAGGGTCGGCATTATATGGTCGTCTACAGCTTCGAAGGATGGAACGCGCACCAGTCGCTCGGCATGCTGCTGACGCGGCGGATGGAGACTCAAGGATATCGGCCGCTCGGCTTCGTCGCCTCCGACTATTCGATCGCCTGTTATTCGCTCGACCCGGTCACCGATCCCGCTGCGCTGCTCTCCCCCGACATACTGGAAGACGAATTCGTCGACTGGGTGCAGAGCTCGGCCTTGCTCAAACGCGCCTTTCGCGAGGTCGCGGTCATTGGCGGGCTGGTTGAACGCCAGCATCCGGGCAAGCGCAAGACCGGCAAGCAGGTCACCTTCTCGACCGACCTGATCTACGACGTGCTGCGCAAATATGAGCCGGGCCATTTGCTGCTCCAGGCCGCCTGGGCCGATGCGCGCGCCAGGATGACCGATGTCGGGCGCCTCGCGGGGCTGCTCGACCGCGCCGCCGAGACGATGCTCCATGTCGACCTCGACCGCGTCTCCCCGCTCGCCGTTCCGGTGCTGACCCTGATCGGGCGCGAACGGATCGCGATGGGGCTGGCTGACGACGCGCTGCTGATCGAGGCCGAGTCTCTGGCCGCGGAGGCGATGCGGCTGGACTGACCCGATCCGCTGAACGTCCCGTTTCTGCGGTCGAATGACCCCTTGTTGAAGGTCCGCAACGGGCGTAACCTTGTCTCATGCGCGGAATAACCGCCCTTGTCATCGCGATCACGGCCGCCGCCCCCGGGGCGTTGCCTGCGCGTCAGGGCGAGGTGCCGCCGGCCATCACCGATACCAGCCTGGCGTTCGACGATTCGGCACAACGGATGACCGTGCCGGTCACGATCGGCTCGACCGGGCCGTTCGCCTTCATCATCGATACCGGCGCCGAACGCACCGTCATTTCACGCGAGCTTGCCGCGACGCTCGGGCTGTCGGCTGGCCCCGACGTACGGATGACCGCGATGACCGGCACAAGCAATGTCGGCACGGTGGTGATCCCGTCGCTCAACGTCAGCAACATCACCAGCCGCCCGATCCAGGCGCCCGCGCTCTATTCCGAACATCTGGGCGCGCCGGGCATGCTCGGCATCGACACGCTGGGTGGCCACGCCCTGTCGATCGATTTCGAAACCAACCGCATGACCGTCCGGCCATCGACCAAGCGCAACCGCCCGACGATCAGCAATGGCGACATCGTCGTCCGCGCCAGGAGCGTTTACGGACAGCTGATCGTCACCCAGGCCTATTACAAGGGCCGGCGGGTCAGCGTGATCATCGACACGGGATCGTCGGTCAGCATGGGCAATTCGGCGTTGCGCGCGCGGATGCGCAGCGAGCTGAAGACGCCGCTGCCGATCACCCTGACCAGCGTGACGGGCGATACGCTCATCGCCGATTATACCCAGGCCACCCGGCTCGATATCGGCGGCGTCACCTTCAATAACCTGCCGATCGCCTTTGCCGATGTCGCGCCATTCCGTCGCTTCGGCCTGACGGATCAGCCAGCCCTGCTGCTCGGCATGGATGCGTTGCGGCTGTTCCGGAAGGTCGACGTAGATTTCGCGAATCGCGAGGTACGGTTCGCGCTTCCAAAGGGGTATCGGTCCAATGGCTTCTGACCCGGTCGGCATTCCGCGGGAAGAGGTCAATGCGAACGGCCTGCGCCGGTTGATCGCCATGTTGCTGGCCGTTGCCGCCACTTCGCCGGGAGCATCGGTTGCTCAGGACCCGGATGCTCCGCCGACAGCACAGAAGATAACCGTGCTAGACTTTGCCAACATGCAGGACCGGATGACCGTTCCCGTTTCAATCGGCAGCAACGGTCCCTATCATTTTGTTGTCGATACCGGCGCGCAGCGGACCGTGATCTCGCGCGAGCTCGCCAGCCGGCTCAACCTCGTGCCCGGCAAGAATATCCGCCTTACTGCGATGACCGGGTCGGCCGATGTTGGCACCGTCGTGATCCCGATGCTGAGCGTCAGCACCATCGCCGGATCGAGCATCGAGGCACCGTCGCTCGAATCGCGCAATCTCGGCGCGCCCGGCATGCTCGGGCTGGATACGTTGCAGGGACATGCGCTGACGATCGACTTCATCAAGCACGTGATGACGCTGAGCCCCTCGACCAGGCGGAAAAGGAGCCTGGCCCCGAGGCACGGCGAGGTCGTGGTGCGCGGCAAGGATCTCTATGGCGAGCTGATCGTCGCCGATGCGAAGTATCGCGGCCGCAAGGTCAAGGTGATCCTGGATACCGGATCTGGCCTAACCATGGGCAATATGGCGCTCCAGCGGCTTGTCGCGCGCACCAGCCGGCTGGTGCGGCCGATCTCGCTATGGGGTGTGACCGGCCAAGCGATGATCGCGAACTATACCCAGATCGACAAAGTCGACTTTGCGGGAATCACCTTCTCGCATTTGCCCGTCGCCTTTTCGGATGCCGAGCCTTTCCGCCACTTCGGCCTGCTCGACGAGCCTGCCCTGCTGCTCGGCATGGATTCGCTGCGGCTGTTCGAGAAGGTGAAGATCGATTTCCCCAATCGCGAGGTCCGTTTAATGGTGACCGCCAACCGTGCCGCGACCGCAGGCGTGTCACCCTTGGACTCGATACCGCTTGGTCGCTAAGCTCGCCCCGCATCATCCAGCGGGGGACAAGGCCATTCATCGACTGCAATTCATGTGCACGGCGGCGGCGATCGCCGTGCTCCCCGCCAGCGCGTCGGCCCAGGCGCTCCGCCCCGACCAGCAGGCGTTTTTCGGCCTCTACAAGGAACTGATCGAGACCAACACGACCTTGTCCTCGGGCAGCTGTACTCAGGCCGCGGCGCAGATCGGCGCACGGCTGAAGGCGGCGGGGTTCGCCGATAGCGACATCACCACCTTCTCCGTGCCGGACCATCCCAAGGATGGGGGGATCGTCGCGGTGCTGGCCGGATCGGACAAAAAGGCGAAGCCGATGCTCCTGCTCGGCCATCTCGACGTGGTGGAGGCGAAGCGCGAGGACTGGGTGCGCGATCCGTTCAAGCTGGTCGAGGAGGACGGCTATTATTATGCCCGCGGCGCGGTCGACGACAAGGCGATGGCGGCGATATGGGCTGACAGCCTGATTCGCTTCAAGGCGAGCGGCTACAAACCGAAGCGTACGATCAAGCTCGCCCTGACCTGCGGCGAGGAAACGACCTTCGCGTTCAACGGCGCACAGTGGCTGGCGGCGAACAAACCCGACCTGGTCGCCGCGGAGTTCGCGCTGAACGAGGGCGGTGGCGGGCGCTACGATCCAAGCGGCAAGCCGCAGCTGCTCGCAATCCAGGTCGGCGAGAAGGCAGCGCAGAATTACACGTTCGAAGCGGTCAACCCGGGCGGCCACAGTTCGCAGCCTACGCCTGACAATGCGATCTACGAGTTGGCCGACGCGCTGCAGGCGGTCCGGACCTATGAGTTCCCGATCAGGTTCACCGACACCACCCGCGCCTTTTTCGGCGCGACCGCGGCGGCGATGCCGGGGCCGGTCGGCGATGCGATCAATCGCCTGCTCGCCAACCCGGAGGACAAGGCAGCCGACGCGCTGGTCAGCCGCGACAAGGCCATGCACTCGACCCTTCGCACCACCTGCGTTGCGACCCTGGTCAATGCGGGCCATGCCGAAAACGCCCTGCCGCAGCGCGCCACCGCCAACGTCAATTGCCGCATCTTCCCCGGCGAGACGGTCGAGGCGACGTTCGCCAAGCTGAAGGAGCTGGCCGGCCCGAAGATAAAGGTGACGATCAACCGGCCGATCCGCCCGACTGCGATCCCCCCGTCGCTCGACCCGAAGATCGTCGGCCCGGCCAAGGCCGTCGCGGCGAAATATTTCCCCGGCCTGCCGATGCTGCCGCTGATGTCGACCGGCGCGACCGACGGCATCTTTTTCCAGGCGATCGGCATCCCGGTCTATGGCGCGCCCGGCATTTTCGTCGACGCCGACCTGAACGGCATTCACGGCCTGAACGAGCGGATCAGGACCAGGTCGCTCTATGAGGGTCGGGATTACCTGTACGACCTGGTCAAGGCGTACGCCGGATAAGCCTCAGACCGTAACCTGCTCGCCCAGTTCGAGCACCTTGCCGGGCGGGATGCGCAGGAAGTCGGTCGGGTCGCTGGCGTTGCGCTGCAGGAACATGAAAATGCGGTCCTGCCACATCGGCATGCCCTGATTGGCGACCGGCTTCAGCGTGTTGCGGCCGATGAAATAGCTGGTCTTGGCCGGGTTGAGCAGCTTCTTCGCGCCCGATTGTTCGAGACCGAGATCGCGCGGCACGTCGGGCGATTCCATGAAGCCATAGGTCAGCACGACGGCGCAGAAATTGTCGTCGATCCGCGTCGTCCGCGCGCGTTCCTCGGACGGTACGGTCGGCCGGTCGGCGGTGCGGATGCTGACGATCAGGTTGCGCTCGTGCAGCACCTTGTTGTGCTTGAGATTGTGCAGCAACGCGCCGGGCGCGCTTTCCGGATTGGCGGTGAGAAACACCGCGGTGCCCTCGACCCGCTCGGGCGGGCGGCGGAACAGCGCAGCGGCGAGATCGGTAAGCGGCACGCTCTGGCGCTGTTCGAACGCCCGCACGATCCCACGGCCGCGCACCCAGGTGTAGATCACCAGCCCGATCGCCGCGGCGACGGCCAGCGACACCCAGCCGCCCTCGATGACGCGCAGGATGTTTGCCCCGAAGAAGATCGTGTCGAGCGCGAGGAAGGGCAGGATCACCACAATCGCCAGCGGCCGCGACCAGTTCCAGCGGTGGCGCGCGACGATATAGGCGAGGCAGGTGGTGACGACCATCGTTCCCGTCACTGCGATGCCATAGGCCGCCGCCATCGAGGATGACGTACGGAACTGAATCACCAGCACGAGCACGCCGATCAACAACAGCCAGTTGATCGAAGGGAGGTAGATCTGGCCCGAATGCCGCGCCGAGGTCTGGCGAATGCGCAGGCGCGGCAACAGGCCGAGCTGGATCGCCTGCTGAGTCAGCGAATAGGCGCCGGTGATCACTGCCTGGCTGGCGATGATCGTCGCCAGGGTAGCGAGCAGCACGAGCCAGGGCCGGAACGCGTCCGGCGCCATCAGGAAGAACCAGTCCTTATTGGCGAAGGCGACGTGATTGGCCGATGCCGCTTCCAGCGCGCTCAGCGCAAAGGCGCCCTGACCGAGATAGTTCAGCATCAGCGCGGGGAAGACCAGCACGAACCAGCCGAGGCGGATCGGCGCGGCGCCGAAATGGCCCATATCGGCGGTCAATGCCTCGGCACCCGTCACGGTCAGGAACACCGCGCCGAGCACGAACAACCCGGTTACGCCATGACTCATCAGGAACTGGATGCCGTACCAGGGCGACGCCACGCGCAGGATCGAGGGCTCGTCCCAGATATGCCACAGCCCCATGCCGCCGATCGTCAGGAACCACAGGATGCACACCGGCCCGAACAGCCTGGAAACATGCGCGGTACCGCGTGCCTGGATCATGAACAGGGCGATCAGGATGCCGATGGTCAGGAACAATATGGTGTGTTCCCCCACCAGCGTCCCTGCACCGGGTATCGTCCGCAGCCCTTCGACCGCCGACAGCACCGACAGCGCCGGTGTGATGATCGCATCGCCATAGAAGAGCGCCGCTCCGGCTGCGCCGAGCACCAGCGCGATCATCGATCGCCGTCCCAGCGCTCGCCTGGCCAACGCCGTCAGGGCGAGTACGCCGCCCTCGCCCTGATTGTCGGCACGCATCAGGAACAGGACATATTTGAAGGTGACGATGATCGTCAGGGTCCAGAGCGCCAGGCTGAGCACGCCTAGGATTTCGCTCGCGTCGATGCCGTCCTGCGCGGATTGGGCCAGTGCCTCGCGAAACGCGTAAAGCGGGCTGGTGCCGATATCGCCGAACACGACGCCAATCGCGCCGATGGAAAGTGCCAGCATCGCCGGGTGGGGACGATGCAAATTCCCCGATATTTCAGGGATTGATGACATGAGACTCTGGCCTGCCGAGAAGAACGGCGCGCTTTACGCCTGTTGCGGTCCAGCGCAAGGACTTTGTTGCACTGCCGCAAGGCGTTGATTTGGGAAGCCGATCGCTGCATAGCAAGACCATGGTTCCCTTTTCGTTCGCCGGCCATGATCTGCTAGCATTGCCCCAGGGCGCGCTTTTCTGGCCCGTCCGGCGCGCGTTGCTGGTCGCTGACCTGCATTTCGAGAAGGCCAGTTGGTTCGCGATTCGCGGCCAGATGCTGCCCCCCTATGATACGATCGCGACCCTAACCGAACTCGCCGCTTTGGCGGAACAGACCGGCGCGACCGAAATCTGGTGTCTGGGCGACAGCTTTCACGATTCGGCCGGGTGCGAACGGTTGCCGGTCGACGCGCAGGAGATGCTGCGCGCGTTGATTCGCGAACGGCGCTGGGTCTGGATCACTGGCAATCATGACCGGACGATCGACCGGTGCGGTGGCGGGGTGATGGAAGAAGCCTTGGTCGATGGTCTCATGCTGCGCCACGAAGCCGATCCGCGCGAAGCGAGGCCCGAGCTTTCAGGGCATTTCCACCCCAAGCTTCGGGTGCGGGTGCGCGGGCGGCAGGTCTCGCGCCGCTGCTTCGTCGCGACGCCGACCAAGCTGATCCTCCCCGCCTTCGGCACGCTGACGGGCGGGCTGGATGCCGACCATCAGGAGATCATCCGGGCAGTCGGCATCGGCGCCGAAGCGCTGGTACCGGTCGAGGACAGGCTGTTGCGCTTCCCGCTGGCGGCGTGAGATTCTTCCACCCGAGCGACCCTGGAATGCCACAACCGACCCGCCATTGAGGGATGAGCCAATCAGGCTATAAATTCTCCATGCCGGGGACCGACAAGACCGAGGTTCGCCTGCGGATCCTGATCGAACAGCCAGTCGTCGGCGTGCGTCATAGCTTGCAAACCAGGGATGACCGGCCCCTCGACCCGAAATCTTCCGACGCGGGTGAGCCTTTGGCGTTCGATTTCCCGATCCGCGTCGGGCCGGGCCGTAAATTCTTCGGCGAGCAGGTCCGACGCGAGGGAGCGCAGCGCCGGTTCGTCTATATCCGCATCGGGCAGCTAGCCGGCGACCCTACCTCATTCTGGTCTCGCCGGATGAAGATCGACATCCACGATCTCGACCAGGAGCTT
>Ga0247737_1001089_pt1 | contig 11564 bp, 18 predicted proteins | sample UWRJL028104C2_FD_180937 | JGI IMG/M metagenome (GOLD analysis project Ga0247737, IMG submission 180937) | Plant litter microbial communities from Arlington Agricultural Research Station in Wisconsin, United States - UWRJ-L028-104C-2 | ecosystem: Environmental > Terrestrial > Plant litter >...
CCACCAGTTGTTACGCCAGAGGAGTATGAAGGCTGGCAGCTCAAGTGGAAGGCTCTCGTGTTCAGGCCAGCGCGTATGTTCATAGTCCTCTGACGATATCTCCGAAGAAGCATTAACGTTCTATTCTTTATTAGTCTTGCAGACGGAAGCTTATCTTGTCCTTGGTCTGCTTGTTTATGTCGCATTCTGGTATTGGGGCTCTGCTGCGAACAAGAACAAGGCGAAGAATTGGTATGTTTTCCGTCATATCTGACGCGTCGCGTGCAACAACTGACATTTTTCTATGCCCATACAGGCTTTCCCATCATCTTCCAATCTACGAACAACAGTTCTCGAAACCCCAGTACAAGGACAAGGTTACACAGGACGGTTATACCGACTTCTTTACCTTCTCCACTGGCAGACGCAACGTTACTTCGCTGCACACCATCTTTACCTTGCAGCCACGTCATGATCTCTTCCAATACATCTTTGAGCTCGGCAGGACAATGGTCGACCTCCAATACCGTCCTGTGGATGATCTCCAGCTTGACTTCAAGCTCTCTCCTGGTGCCCTTGCCGACAATTTCGTGTTCGCGATTGTCGCAAAGGATGAACTCCTTTCTGTGAAGGCTAAGCGTTGGGATTTAGTGCGTCTATCTTCCGCTGCGGGGTAGAATTTGGGCACTGATACTTCTGTTTAGACATTCACCAAGACGACTGAAAATCCCGCCCTCCCAGCCACGCTCTCAGTTATGTCTGGTTCGTGAATATTTCCTCGTATAGTTGTTGTGCTTAAGTCCTTTCTCCAGAGTACGCTGATATCACGGAACATTTGCTCAAGCCTCTTGGGGGTTTCAATCTTGCTAGCGTTCTCCAAGACCCCAAAATCTTACCTTACTTCCGGTCACTCTCCGTTCGTGCATCTATCCACCTACTGTCCGAGCCACCTAACCCCCTTCTTCCTTCAGATTACTGACCAGCCAAGAGATCGACCAGGAGTTCCTGTCCCCGTCGAGGAACGCGAGAAGCACGTCATTTTGTCTCTGCGTGCCCCTTCTCCTTCAGAAGCCAAGGACACTGTTCCCCTGGTCAATGCCGTGTTCCACCTGATTGATTCACTGAACAAGCTCCACCTTCGTCCCGAGACCAAAACTAAGCTCAAGAAGACTAGGGAGGATCTGGACAAGAGCATGAAGGTCGAGGCCGAGAAGGAACAAAAGGAAGAGGTTCGTTTCCGTTCTACTCTCTCATTCGGATTGTGTTCTAATTGTCGTACCTCTTAGGCTCTGGATGCGAAAGCCGCTGCTAAAAAGAAAGCCTTCGATGACCGTATTTCCAAGCTTAGTGCTGTTGACCAGAAGAAGGTAAATTGCCGCTTTATTGATGTCTTTAATTTTCTCTCTTACCTGTTTTTCACCGCAGGAACTTGAAAAGGAGCGCAAGCGCCTTCTTCGCAAATCGCAGGGCAAAGTCGTCCGTAAATGATTGGACTGCCTCCACAAAAATTGTCCTAATTCACATACTAATGATCTGATAGTCTATTTATTCGAGTATATGACATCGATGTACACTCCTTTGTCGGCATGTACTGCTTGTAATGGATGCGGGTTGGCTACGCGTTGTGAAGTGCGAACACTGATGCTTCAAATGATCCTCTTGACAATTTCGCAAAGTGGTGCTCATATCTTACACTCCACTAGAGTATCTTGACGATGTTGGCAAGATTTGGTAGAATTGAGTGCGACAAACACCACCTTCCTGATTTAGGTTGCAGGCCCCTGAGCGCTCTTTCCTTTCTTGACAAAATTTTAAGCATCTCAACCACCAGCGGCCATCTGCCTTTCATCTCCAGGATATTGCGGCGGACAACTATCAGCCATGTCGGCTCCCACTGCGTTTGCTGGCCTCTGGACAGCTCTGCCTACTCCGCTAACAGAATGGCTGTACGGCATTTTATTGAGCTATTCTGATTGTAATTTCCTGAACATAAGCATATATTCGACAGTTTCGATGTGGTGCAATCGATGGGTCATAAACAAATGACCCCAGTTCAAGCGTCGACGATACCTTTATTCATGAAGAACAAGGACGTTGTCGTTGAAGCGGTCACAGGGTCAGGCAAAACACTAGCCTTTGTGATACCTATACTGGAACGACTGATACGACGGGAGACGAGGTTAAAGGAGGATGAAATCGGCGCTTTGGTGATCAGTCCGACGAGGTGTGTTAATTTCAGCTCTCCAATATCTTCTTCTGACCAAGTATTCAAAGGGAACTAGCGACCCAGATCCATTCTATATTTTCTCTGTTCTTGAAATCTCAGCCTCTGTCTGACGATCCGGATTCCCTAGCGCCGATATATCCGGAGCCCCTGCTTCTTATCTCTTCAGACAATTCTTCTCCTGTGCAAGATATCCAACGGTTTTTATCGACTGGAGCTGACATTGTTATTGGGACGCCGGGGAGGATCGAAGAATTTCTTCTAGGAAAGGGCAGAGGTTCGGTGAACGTGAAGGAGTTGGAGGTTTTGGTCCTGGACGAAGCAGATCGGTATGTCGATACATTCAAGCGGATTTGGGATTTCTAACAACATCTTGAAGACTGTTAGATCTAGGATTTCAGAACACACTCACGAAAATCATTACTCACCTCCCAAAACAACGGCGGACAGGGCTTTTCAGTGCAACTATGACGGACGCCGATGCACTTTCTGAACTCGTGCGAGTGGGACTACGGAATCCTGCCAGGATCATCGTAAAAGTCCAGGCTAAGAAGGTTTCCACAAATCCTGCTCTGAAGAATATCCAGAAGGGCCAGATTATTGAAGAGCGACGGACACCAGCTAAGTATGTTTCCAGTTAGGTGGAAGCTGAGTTTGAGTCTCACCTTTCCAAGTCTGCAGAACTACTTTATTACCTGTGATTTCTCTGAAAAGCTAGTCCAGCTAGCCAGAATAATCCAACTTGAGGCTTCCGAGAAACAGTCCTCACATTTCATTGTCTACTTCGCAACATGTGCATGCGTTGACTACTTCTATAAGGTTTCGTGTTTCGCCTCACCATTTAAACCTGATATCTAATCAACAACCTGTAGATCCTACCTTCCCTCACACACCCAAAAGCTACATTCCATTCACTTCATGGCAACTTGACGCCATCTGCTCGCACGCGAACTCTCGAAGCGTTCTCCTCAGCAATACCATCCCCATCATCCCCATCCATTCTTCTCGCAACAGATGTCGCAGCGCGTGGGCTTGACCTTCCAAACGTTGACGTTGTTATTCAATTTGATCCACCTACTGATACGAAAACGTTTTCACATCGATGCGGACGAACTGCGAGGGCGGGACGTTCGGGAACAGCTTGGGTGCTACTTTCCGGACGGGAGGTTGAGCTTTGTGGTGCGTTCAACTTGGGACCATGCTCTCACACTGATTGAAACCATCGTCAGATTTCCTGAGCGTACGAAAGATTCCCTTAAAGGAGCATCCGTACATCAAAAGCCCCGATGACGAATCTATGGATGTCGAAGAACGGCCTGTCGACGCCCAAGTATCCGCCTTTTTAGATCAGGTTCGCGGAATCTTGTCCAAGGATAGAACCATCCACGATCTGGTTGGTACCGTTTGCTAACAGAAGTACATTCGTGGTGCTCACACCCTCTCCTTTCATTAGGCCGTTAAAGCGTTTGTATCTTTCGTGCGTGCCTACTCTAAGCATGAAGCGTCATATATCTTTCGAGTGAAAGACCTCGATTTGGTCGGGATTGCCAAGAGTTACGGTTTATTGCGCATGCCTCGTATGCCTGAACTCAAGGCGGTCAGTCGAGAGGGATGGCAAGACGCTGACATTTCGGTGAGCTGCACATGCCTACATATCAACAATCCAATACCTGACACAAACTTGTTAAGTGGGACACATTTGCCTATGCCGATCCAGCACAAGAAGCAAAACGTCTCGCCTCTGTAGCTGAGGCAGCAAAGAGAAGGGAGCAGGAACATGATAAAGAGAGGTCCACTAGAGCCGAGAAAAAGAAACAGAACGCTGCGTGGAGTGTGAAGCTGGATAAGAGGGAAGAAAAGGAACGGCGGAAGGACAAGAAGAAGCTCAAAAGGAAGTGGCTCAAGGAACAAACGGATGTTGCTGTCGCTGAGGAGAACCAGATATCAGTGAAAAGAGTACGAGACGAGGATGACGATGACGACGACGACGACTGGGCTGAGCTTGCCCGTGAAGAAAAGATGGCAAAACGTGTACGGAAAGGGGGCCTATCTGAGAAAGACTTTGACGCCCAGTTCGGAGACCTAGCCGAGTGACACGCCTATCTTACTTTGGGAGTGTACTGTAAAGCAGGATTCTTTGTATTTAAGATTATACTGGGACCAAAGCGATAGTTCTCTACACTAGTATACGTTAATATTGATACAGCCAGCCTCGACAAAGTCCCGATCTAAATAGACCATCCAAAAGAGAGGGGAAACGCAGAGAAGCCTTTACTCTAATTTCCTGACACGAAGAGAAGGTTTCATCTACAAATGAGAGATTAGACATGGTCAATTTCAGGAGGGACACATGCTTACCAACTCAACGAACACAGGGAGCAGTTTGGGAATATGATGCAACTCAGGGGGCTGAAGTGCTTGCACATCCTTCTTCTTCTTTAGGCCTGTAACCTCCTTTGGCAGTACACTGGGCTGTTGTGGAGGTGGAGTCTCCGTACGACTTTCTTTAGCACGTTGATCAGGGCGGTGCTTCGCTGGGATCGGCGGTGGGGTAGTACCGTTCGGAAAGTTGGTTGACATGGGACTAGGAGGCAGTGGCTTGGAATACGGTGTGGTGGCACTCTTGGACGTTGACGGAAGCGAAGGCACAGGAGGGACGTCATGACTCCGCCGCGAAAGAGACAGATTGCTGAGGGAACCCATCGACCTGATACTCCGTAGAGATAGTGATCGTTTGCGAGGTTGGGAAGGTTGGGGAGTACTCGACCTATTCGTAGCAGACCGTTGGATAGTATCAGCTCTCGCGTTTGAATGGTGATGATGGCTTGAACGATGATTTTGCTGGTGGTGCCCCGAGGTGGATGGCGATTTTGGAGGCAACGCCGGCGGTGGCATCTGTCTCGTACTCTCCTGAGTACTTTCAGACTCGTCGGAATCACCTTCGCTTCCTGTCTCGTATTCACTTGAGGAATACTCTTCACTGCTTGAATCTTCTTCTTCATCTGTCTCTTCAGCCGCTAGGTCAATCGCATCTCCCGATGCCAGCTCTCCGAAGCTAATCTCACCAACCACACTATTAACGAGCACTTGGGTCGCTTCATCCTCTGCGTCCGCCTCGGATTGGCCATTGTTTCCTTGCGCACGACCGAACCGCCTTCGAAGTTTGTCTTCGTAGAGTACCTTGAGTTTGTAATGATGCACCGCGACCTTGTCGACTTCAGCTATGATCTCCGAGCGCTCTTTCCCTTTGTGTGGCAGTAAGAACTCTAGACTGATGGGTTCACCGAGGCCTTCGCGGACCACAGTCAAGAAGAGTTCTATCCAGTGCATAAGGCTTTCAAACAAACCCTCTCCTTTTGAGTGCACTTTGTGGACGAAGTTGTAGAAGGATTGCTCGTGTCGCTGTATGAGATTGATGAAGGCCTGAACAGTGGTTTGGGGATCCGCATGGCTGACTACGCTCGTGTCAGTAGAAGTAAATCTGTATATATAACAAAGCTTACTCTCTTCCATAGATTCTACCGTCTTGATAAGATCGTTGATGAAGTTCTGCATATCGCTTAACGAGTCCCCGATACTGGCTGCTCGATATACCTGAGCAAGCGGAGAGTAGAAGATGGTGATGATGTCCTTCAGTAGTTCTGAGGTGAAGCCCTACAACATTCCAATTTCAGCCCTCGCACCACAAGAGACGGTTGCACACGTACTTCGAAGATCAGTTCTATCAGCTGTTCGCGGTCTTTCAGTTTAGAATAAAGATGTGTCAGAACTTTCAGATCTTCAAGTAGCCAGGCGTCATCATCCTGAGGCCCGTCATCGTCGTCCGAATCGCTCAAATCTTCCTTCTGCTTGAGGTAAATCATATGTGCCTTGTGTGCGCGAGCGAGTCTGTGCATCTGCACTCTTGATAACACTGGCTCCTCTGATGACCTGAGCACAACCGTGATAATGTTCATCTGCTCCGCAGCTGAAATCAACCCCTTGAGTCTATGAAAGCAAAAATCCCAAAGGTATGATACATACCTGCATCGGCCTTAAACATGCTCTGAATCTCTCGAGGCGCATACACGAATTGGCGGATTTTATCGCACATCATCGCATCGTCCACCTTCTCCTTGACGGCTTCGATTTCTTCCTCAAGTGCTTTGACTTCCTCTGTTAAAGAACTCGAGAACATTCTGAAAGTGGAATTGAGCTAAATGGTCCACGTTAAATGTGAAGTTATGCCTACCGCTGAAGTAAGCTCCGGCCACCAAATGGTGTCGCAAGAAACAAGTCCAGTACGGCTGGACAAATGTAAGTACACACAAGACGTCAAAGGTTAGGGCCCGGTTACTTACTGCGAATCATGCTAACTGGGTTGGTTATCTTCAAGGCAGCCTTAAGCATGAAATACGGCATCAGACCATGTATGCGCTTCATTCCTGCAAAAGTCTCAGACGCATCATCAGACGCGACAAACATCTGGAAGATCGTCGACGCTAGACTAATTAAAGTTAGTGATGAATGGAAAATGTGATCACTAAGGATAAAACTAACGATATGCGAGCCCATTCTACCACTGGCTGATAATTTTCAGGAAGGTCCCGAACATCAGGTGTTACTTTGATCGTTCCAAAGATGTGTGTCAAGCCATCTAGCAGCTAGAATCAGCTAGGATACAGTTCTTTCAGGAAGCTTGCGGACCTTTGCCCATGATATCGCCCTTAACGCTCTTAACAGCATCTCTGAGTCCATCGACGCGTCCTGCAATTTCCCTCGCGAAAGTCTTCCTACCATCGTCCCGAACTTTGTCTGCTTCCTCCCTCCTACTCGCATCATCGAGCTCTTCCGAGGTAAGAGATGTCGGACCAGAGAGTAGGAAAGATCGAAGAACAGGCGAAGATGCTATCGGGGAAGCAAGTAATCCGTGAAGGTAGGAGCGAAGCGTGAGGCGGTTCTTTTCTCGGGCGAGGCGGGACGGCGCTGGTATTGCATGGTCATAATCGAGATCATTGACCGTTGAGGCTGTGGATTGTCGGCTTAAAGGTATAGGACTTATTGGCGTTTGTGATGCAGTGGGTGACATGGCTGGAGCCGTGACATAGGTTCGATCCTTCGCCGGGGGTGGAGGAATAGATTCTTCCGGATGCACTTTAGCAAGCTGTGCACAGGTTAGGATCAATGAGTTGACTGCAGACTACGGCACGCACCTCCGCAGCTAGTGTTCTGAAATCACCATAACGTCGAGATACATAGACGTCAGGATAGCGAGAGCGTCGAGTCCGTATGATGAATTCCTGAATCCAATCGGTCAGAGTGACGCCTCGCCGAGGATAAATTTGGACCCACTTCATGGGCACGACTCCTCATGCGCCCTTTGTCGATGACGGTACGTACACTGACAATATTCACCTCAAAGAAGTCCCTTGACTTTGCAAGACGAGCCAGTCTCTTCTTTGATATAGCTTCTAGTCTGTCAAGGTCTGCCTGAGTAAGCCGCACAATCTCTTCTGGCTCGACAAGTTTCGTCGCGGATCCAACAAAGAGAGAGAGGTTCCGTTCAATCTTGCCTATGATCTTCATTCTCGTGGTCTGATCCGAATCGTCGTCTTCCAACACGGATGAAGGTGCTAGATTTCGAGAGAATAGGGCCTTAACAAAGGGCTGCAGCTTCTGCGAATAGAAATCCTTTGGTGCTGTCGCCATAAATGGGAATGTGAGGAAGTACTGTCGAAAGATGTACTTTATAAACGGGAGATCTATGGGCGGCGCATCCTTCGGAAGAGGTGCGAAGGGTTGACCGAGATACGAGAGTGTTGAGACATTGGCCGGTCCCTCAGTGGTGATGAGATCGAGTTCGCGGGTAAACTGTAGCTGGATGAGGGCTTTCTTGAGGTAATGGGCGCGAAGAGGGGTGAGCTCGTTGTTCTTGTCGTCGTCGTCGTTGTTGTTGACGGTGGCGGAGGAGGGAGGAGATGCCGACATGCTCGTTGAGAGCAGGGGTCAAACGTCATTTTCATCTAATCAAGGTCGGCCATATTTGGCAAGCGTCATGTGCTGCTACTGCGCTCGCAGCTCTTGAGCACATATATACCATCCACGACAATGCGACATATCAACCATGTCTCCCACCTTGACATCGACGAGCTCAGACAGCTTCATCGAGCTGCGCTATGTTTTTGTGGGGGTTGCGGGTGAGTTTAAGCACCCACTACCGTTGCAAAAAAATACCAATAGACTTTACAGCATTTATCGCGTATATTATTCTGAACCAGCTTGTGATATGGCCCTACTACCGGTCTCCACTTAGGCACATGCCAGGTCCGCCACCTGGTGACCTTCTTCTTGGTCAGACTAAGGCTTTGATGAGGAGCGAAACCGAAACATTGTCTGAATGGATCGCAACTTACGGACCTGCTATACGCGTTGTCGGTCCCATCGGTCTCGAAAGGGTCCTATTCCTAAGGCCCGAGGCCTTGCACCAGACGCTAGTGAAAGACTGGCTGGACTATCCTCGAGTATGTCGTTTCCCATGGTCATACCTTCAGAAATTGATATATCTCTCTCAGCCAGCTTATCTGCGCCATATTCTAGGTTTAATTACTGGCTATGGGTTGCTCACTGTGACGGGCGATGACCACAAGCAAATGCGCAAAGCCATCAACCCCGCCTTCGCCATACCGAATCTAATGCATCGTAAGTGGCAATTTGCGCATATATATTTAGTTTTAAAGATCTGTGAAGAATTCCCCATGTACTTTGAACCTGTGGACGGGTGCGTTACTAACTATATCCAATCGAGTACAACTACTTAAATTTCTTATCTAGCCTTGTGAGCATCCTCAAAGACGAGATTCTCCAGGAGAAAACCCCGGAGAATGGCAAGATTATTCGGGTCTATGAGTGGAGTAGGCCGCGTTCTACCATTTCTGATATAGTCTAACGATTTTACCATGCCATAGTGAGCAAGGTCACCTTGGACATTATCTGCGAGACGGCATTTGGCTACAACGCCGATTCGTTGCACAACCCGGACAACGAACTCGCACACGCTTACGAGGATTTACTCAGTCTACAATCGGGTATATCCACGTATTTTTCCTGCGTTGGTGCCACGGAACTCATCGACCATCGTAGGGTCCAATCTTGCCAAATTTATACTTGTTGTTTCCTTACCTGGAGGGCCACGGTTTATCGCATCGGACTTCGCCTACAAGTACCGTCATTGGTTGGCCAAACTACCTTTCTGCGGTACGTTGACCCTTCATTGCTTTTTGCCAATGGGCGTCCGATCGCAGGAGCTAAACACTGGTTCTTCCAGCCCCTGTGAGCAAACTCATAGACTCGATGTATCGCGTAAGGAAGGTGTCGCGCCTCATGCTCGATGAGAAGATTCGAGATTCGACTATGGTCCTCAACGACTCCGAAACGAAGAAAGACATTATGAGTATCCTCGTACGGGCACGTAAAGCAGAGCTCGATGGCGGAAAGGGTGGCTACGCCATGAGCGATCGCGCCATGATGGATCAAGTGGTCTGTCATTTCCCCTTGTTGGACTCCACGATCTAAGGCAGCGATACAGCTCACGTTCCTTGGTGCTGGACACGAGACCACCGCTTCCGGTCTGACATGGGTAAGATTTTAATGAATAGCAACCAAAGCGAGTTGGTTAACTTTAAAGTTCAACAGACTTTGTGGTTACTAGCAAACAGCCCTGAAGACCAACAGCGTTTGCGTGATGAGCTCACTCCTGTCTTCGCGGAGGATCCTCGTCCCGATTACCGTACCCTGAAAGATCTGCAATGGCTGGATTGTGTCATGTGAGGCTTTTAGAAGAACGATCACCCGCGACTTTGGCTCATGAACACCCCTTGTACAGCATGGAAAGCTTGCGTGTGATGCCTCCTGTTCCGGTGACCGTGCGTATTGCAGCCAAGACGGACTACATCGACGGGGCGCTCGTACCTAAAGGGACACTCCTCTGCTTTCCCGTGAGTACAACATCACATCGCCTCTGTCATTAGTTCACTCTTGTGCAGATACGCGTCGTTAATACATGGAAGGAGGTTTGGGGCGAGGACGCTGAAAAGTGTGTAGGCTGAGAATGCCGCTGAAACCGTGATGGCTAAAATCTGGCGTTAATATTTACTCTAGGTTCAATCCCGCGCGATGGCTCAACCTGCCCAAGAAATATAATTCGACCTTCTCAATGTTTTCGTTCATTGCAGGGCCTCATGGCTGCATTGGCAAGACCATGGCGACCATGGAGATGAAGGCCGTCTTAGCGTTAGTCTTCCTCCACTTCTTGACTTGCAAGCTTGTCTGACCTTCATACCTCCTGGGGATCGATCGCCTCACTTCAACATACAGCTCTCTAATCGTTAACTTTTCGTACGAACCAGCATATGAGGGTCAAGTGCCCAAGCCTGCAGCGGCTATAACCATGAGTAAGTGAAAACTCGTCATCAGAGGCCGGCTTTATCACCCCTTCACTTGCGCATATCCAATATTCAAAGCCGACGGCTGATTATCACTTTTATTTGTGTCTTAGAACCTACCGATGGGATGCCTCTCCGCGTTCGCCGTATCTCAAGCCGACCCACCACGCCTGTGTAGGGTTGCATCCAGATGCAAATCTCCTGAAGGCATTTCTAGAAGATGAATTAAATCCTGATCTTTGTATTGTATCACTTCCTTGCGTCTTCCTTGCGCATCACCCTCGATATTGTGTGGCGCAGCATTAATTGCATCGAGCTCCTTTGATCGATTACCCCTCGCAGCGGGTCTATCGAAAGCATACAACCGGGTACGAAGGCATAACTGCATGGCGGATATTCAACCAAGTGGTGTATCGCAGGTGTGCTGCGATGTCAGAACCAACTGCGGAGTCCAATATCTGTGCATGATCAGGGTTTAATACCCACTGCCGGTCGGAGGTGCCTGAGGCTTGATACCTGACCCGAGACTGAGCAGATAGGACGTACCCAACCCAACCATCCCGCATAATTCCAGAGTCCAGACCCTTCATCGACCACAAAACGCGTCATTTGCCACCTCTAAGGGTTTAAATGAGTTCACGAGTCGACCCTTGGGATCACATCGAACAAGCGCCCTTTCAATCCACGTGAAATTTCTCCGGCATCCTGCACCCTGGCGTCCGATCAATAGACGCTGCTCACCTCCTTCCGGAAGGTTGCTTCCTTGCACCTGTCAGATGAGCGAGGTCGTCAAGAGCTCTGGATAAACAGTATTACATGTTATCCCCTTGCGCAGAGGACATACTAGAACACAAAATCCACCCAAGGTTGAACGGATTGATTGAGAAGCAATGAACGTACGCGCCGGCAAGCCATTGAGATCTGCGAATTTTGATACGCGG
>Ga0247737_1001090_pt1 | contig 11559 bp, 10 predicted proteins | sample UWRJL028104C2_FD_180937 | JGI IMG/M metagenome (GOLD analysis project Ga0247737, IMG submission 180937) | Plant litter microbial communities from Arlington Agricultural Research Station in Wisconsin, United States - UWRJ-L028-104C-2 | ecosystem: Environmental > Terrestrial > Plant litter >...
GTCTGAACTTTTTCACGTGATGCACTTGCTATTACAGCTCGGCTAGCTCAGGGGCCTTTCGATTAAATTCTGGGAGGTCTCGCGAAATATTGTTCAAGGCGGCCCGCGCCCCCTGTACCACACTACAACCTGTTACTGTCAGCGTCAGCAATTGGTGCGTTTGACAAGTGGGGTGAATCCTGTTTGTCTTCTCCGGTACACGATCATATATGCATATCTGACTGTAAATCGAGTAGTTGCTAAAAAAGTATAACTGTCACTATCATTATATCTATAATCTAGACTAAAAGCTATGGTGGACTCCAAAGATTTACCCCAGACCAATTTTCCAAACGTTGCCGCGGTCGACGGAAAGTTATCGACACTGCCAGATACCCACCCCCAATTAGTCAAGTCTCTGACCATTATTATTGTCGAATGTCCCCCTCAAAATCCTTGGGTAGATACAAGCGAATTCAAGAAGGAGCCCCAAGGGCTCTGGACAGGGCCATCGTCAATAGCTTATCTATTCTTTTGGCTTTCTAAAACACACCCAGATCTTATGATAGAAGGGCGACTTTCCTTTGACTGGTGCATTGCATATCTCGACTGTGGATCCGACAATATCCCAATTGCTGGTACTAGTATTGGAATTAAGAACGAATATATGGCATACAACACCGTCAAAGCCATTGCTACCAATGATCTCACATCTATTGAGAAAGTAAAGAATGGTGCCATAGCTTTCAACACCGAAACTGATGCTGCTGAGAATGAGTTTTTGCAAGGTCGAGCAGGGGTACTTGCACTTCTTCGAATCATCAAACACTGGATCCCTAAGACCAGTCGGGACTTAGACCCAGTTACGGATTCAATTATCGAGGTATGAGATACGCTGCTTTATTTGAGATCATCGCTTCCATCATGTTCAGCAAGCTAATTGAAACTCGATTTCCTAGCATTGTCTCAATAATCAACCTTGGAAGTGGAACAATCAGCCGCTTTTTGGAGCCATGCATGGCAGCATCGGGATCATCTCGCAGATAGTTCTGTGCAGTCCGAAATACGCATCCCGCCTTGAGGGTAACCTAATTGAACACCTCGATGCGCAATGTGATAACGGTAACTGGCACTGCCGCTCAGATAAACCTGATTTTGCAGATAACCCCGAATCTGTCTACTATACTCAAATATGTCACGGTGCACCGGGGTTTGTGCTTTCTTTGATTAGACTGAGACAGCATTTTCCAAATTTGCAGTCTCGAATCGATGGCGCAATCAAACTTGCCAGGCAGTGCATCTGGAGGGATGGCTTACTCAAGAAAGAACCGAATTTATGTCATGGAATCACAGGAAATGCTTTGGCATTAGATTATCCTCAACGAGATCATTTCATGAGTTTAGCAACGGCAGAGAAGATCAAAGCTGGATCTGAAGACGGAACGTATATCATGAGCAAGGATAGATATGGGCTGCAATGGGGCGAATCAGGAAGAGCATGGGGATGGATGGTGTTGGATATAAATGCTGTAGAGGAGATGGGCTGGCCTGCATATACAGATGTTTGAGATGGGATGAATCAACAGCTGATGAAAACTTTACAGACTGAATTCATCACAGTTGGGTACCAGCAATAAGTATTGTTTCTGAAGTCGTGTAGCACGGATATCTTTGACTAGCTATGGCCATAGAGAGTCATATATTCGCAAACTTCAACACTTCCAAAGGCCGTTATTAACAATAGATGGAGGAAGATCAGTCCATAAATGACCACAGCCGTGAGCCTTGCAATCTTTCTATATCACAAAAAGCAAAGCTTGTCAACACATTTGACATCATTTTCTCATATGCAGAGCTGTCTTATACCCCTCAAGGCCTTCTACAGTCACTGTCTTTATGTTGACGGCCGTTTACACAACATACGACGCAACTATAATTCAGAAACGGCGTATCGTTGTTAATAACTCGCAAAGAAGGACCATTTAGCGTTGAACATTCAAGCAGCTCTTCAAGCTTTGTTTTACATCCTACAGTTCCTAAAATCATAAATCATCTAGCGGGGTGCTGCAAGGTTGCACTGTGCGACTTCATCCCCGTCTCCCCAACCTCCGCATTTCCCAAGCCACCCAACCAGATGCTGAAAAAGAGAAAACGTCGCCCTCTGTTAGATTTGCGACAAAATGCTCCTCGTCCTAAGCTCAACTCATCATTGGTCAGCCTGACACCGTTAATTTGATTCTAGTGTCCTAGCAAGGGGGGTTGGGGGTAATAAGGAGGGTAATTGGACAATATTGGATGATTGCATGTGTAGATGTGCAACAAACGCAATGCGGTGGAACGGAGGGCATCTTGCGGGAGGGGTGTGTAGGGAGTAGATATGCAACAAACTTTTTTGAATGGAAAGCAAGACACTTGGGTGAAGGCGTGATTGGTGTGGTAGATGTGGTTGTGTGCTGGTCTTTCGTGTTTGCTTTTGTTGTCACCCTTAGGTGTGCGACAAAATGTTTGTGGGTGGTAAGGTATTGATTGTGATTGGCCAGGCAAAGACGAGACTTTGCTTTTCTGTTGGAGCTTACGATATGCAACAAGAGCTTTTGACTGGAAAGTGGTGTTGTCAGGTGATGTGAAAATGGCTGCTAAATGTCTCCGAATTAAGAGACTTGCATGGTGTAGGACGGAACGGCCTAGCCAAAATTGACATATTTCACATGCTCCTGCTTGCGTCCCGGCATATCACAAGAAAAGGGGTTCTGCAGACGTGCAACAGAACTTTGGATGGGTGTTGATTATTGATTAGCTCGCAGTCCTGAGAGAGCTACGAAGAAAGTGGGATTTTTTGAAAAGGGGGAGGTGCTCGTCACGTCTAACCAGCTAGGTTCTTTAATTATTCTGATTTTACTCATATACGTAGACCGAGGTTCTCAAGTTATAAATAGATAGTAAATGGCTTCACTTTGATCAACTAAGGTCTCTCACATTATAATCATAGTTTGCAAATATAACAAAAGAGCTAATGATCTTAGCAGGATATGGTAGTTATACCAAGATTTATTCCTCTGATCAACACTGATCAAACTTAAATTACAAGATGTTTCAATCTCAGTTTTCCTATATTCATATTATAAAACTTGGATCACATCTTCATGAAATATATGAATCATCACTTGAATGGATTTTCAGGGTGCCTTATTGCCGATTTCAAATAAAATGAAACATTTATATGAAAAGAATCGCCACAAAAAATCATGCCACGGGGAAAGCATAGTACATCTATTACTTGAGGAATAAAATAACAGCTTGCTCCTACTGGACCAGATGTTGCACCTTCGGCAACTTCGATACGGGGTCATGTTCTCCTGCACAGACATGACTTCTGACTCGTTCTCCCGAAAGGATTGGAAAATCTCACTAGAGAAACCCACCCGGGCCAAAAGTCAGTTTGGAAACATTCGAGGTCCCACCTAGCATCTACCATTCGGTACAGGCTCCATTGTGCGTTGCGTATGAAGTAGGAACCGTTGGTATCCACAGAAATGACAATTCCACAGTGCGGCTTAGATTGCGGGTCAAAATCTGGAAGATCGGGACGATCGATCTTTGGAAGTGCCGATTGAACCCTGATAACTCATAGACAATGTCTAACGGATAAGATAGATAACAACGGGTATGTGTAACTACCAGACCTTGGAATGTGACAAAATGAGTAAACAGGAATTCCTCGCCATATTTTAGATAGCTCCACAATCAGTTGTCGGAGCACGCGTTGAGTTTCATGAACCAATCAAAGCTATAAATAAGGTGCCGGCATGGACAGTATTATTCCTCCCCCTATCTTCTCTACCTTACGGCACCATCCTGTGAAGTATTCAAAGAAGATTTGTGGAATTGCGGAAACCATGCGTCATTTTTAAGGAGGCGTATGTATTTCGAAAAGTCCAGCAGTGTATTATATATATTCACTCGCATCCGTATGATTTAGTTCCAGTGGATTGCTGTCTGTTTGTGGCAATCGAAAGAAACGTGTCGGAAACATAGAAGCCAAGTTGTGTTGTTTGATACACATGTGACAAGGTAATATGGTGATATAGGAATCTAGAATTCTTTCCAATGAGCTTGCTTCCTTAGGTGGTTTATAATACAAGAGTCTTGGTGAGACGTTTCTCGATTAGCCTCAAAAGCTTCAATGCGTTGCTTATTCAATCACAAGTCATCTAGATAATAATTGTCAGATTTATCCTGAGGTTGAATAGGTTCTTGATAAATGAAACGACAAATGAGAGACAGTACAATAGGGTCTCGATCATCCTAGAATATTGATAAGAACTTACGCTGAAAACGGTCAATCGTTGAATCTCTGGATGAAAGCCTCTCCTATCAAAACTCATATTAAACGATCTACTAGCTAAATGACTTCCTGAGTATCTTAGGTGGGTTTTGATAAGTGTCTGTTGATAACCTGCTGCCCCTCTACATTTTACATGTCTTTTACAGACGGAGCTTTCGAACCAAGCACACTTCAAGCCGCAGTTAGCCATGTCAGAGCACCGGGGTTTATACACAGTAGTTTTAACATGCAAAGTTTAGACAGTCTCGAAAGGTCGTTGCTTCTTTGGCTCAGCAAAAGCTATTTCCGACTTCCAGTTCACAAGACTTTTTTCACTACCCTCAAGACTTGCTCTTATCTCTCTTGTCTGATAGACGGATTGCACAACTTTAATAGCTTCCGAGTTGGTTTCCTTATTTCTGCTCTGCAAATTGCTCATCTGGTGGCTACCGACGTGATCAGAGAGGTTATTCATGCCTGAGCGGTCGCGAGTAGAAACGGTTGATAATAACCCAGGAATTAGTTTTGCAATCAGTGGCTTCAGTGCTGGGAGGGAAGCACACGCGATGGCGACATTAATTTCAATGCCAGACCAGATTGCAGCGTTGACACCCTCCACTATTGATAGTTAGTGACGTATAGGGAATGTGCAATCGTACTTACACGAAGTATCCGTCGCAACAGAGATCTCATATAAAGCCTTTAGACGAATGACACTAGTGACGCAAACACTACATGACTATTAGTCAACGATCTTCACTCGTGGAAGCCATTACCTACAATGCACCAAACCCGAAGACAAACATGAGTCCTATCTTTTGCCTCTTAGGCAGTTGGAGCTGCTTCAAGAGTGGCATGGGGATTGAGAATATCATGATATCAGTGGCAATGTTCAGAGCAGCATTGGAGAACCAAAAAGCCAGTCTGTTCATGCACTTCCCATTCAGCGAAAGGTCCCAGAAATGCGACACAGGTATGCACATGAGCGCTGAACCTATAACAGTCCACATGCCATAAACGATAAGAACTCCAACCATCGCTCTGCACAGCTTTACAACATTCTTTTGTGTGAAAATTCTCATATATTGACAGATGATTGAAAGTTTCGAGAATGTCAGAGCGAGATTGTACATCGGAATAGTGGCCCATAGGCACTATGAAGTATTAGTACCTGTTCGTAGAGATGAGAGGGTAGGAGCTTACTTGTAGGAATTTTGGGAGATTCTCTGGTGGCATTGAGAGAAAAGGTGACCCCAAGCCATATTTGATTTCTAGCAGAGTCAGTCAGTGATTTAATAATAGGCATGTTCAGATGAAATTGGTATTTATATGAGAATACTAGGCGACGTCCCGCTGCCTAGCGATGTTTTCAGGTAAATCAAGAAAGGTTCAACAACTTACGATAGAAAACCACTATTGCAAACCCAATTGACGAGCACTGATATTACAAATCAGTATTTACATGGAATGAATAACCAAGTATATCTGATATCTCTTACCATCGAAGCAGCCATAAGATAGTCATCAGCTCCTGCATTATGGAGCACGACCAGTCGAGTCCATAATCGAAGCACAACAGTAATAAAGGCAATACTGGTGAAAAGTATACTTGTAATCACAACGGGAACTGCTGCTGGTGCAAACGCCATCGAAGAGGCAGTACTGATGATGATCTTAGTATGAAAATGAGTGGAAAGCTTGTACACGTTTTGATATGCTCTTGATGATGGGTCGATTGCTGTCGATCAATCTACATATACCAGCGAGAACAGCACGGATGTGAATATCAAGGGTGAATTCCAAATGCAGGAACTTTCACACTAAACCCAGGTTGTCTAAGTTGTAACGGGATGTCACAACGGGGGAGCAGTTTCATGGTCCCGAGTCAACACAGATAACAGGCTTTATTGACTAGAAGCTCGAATGACTACAGAGGAACCTTTGAACCACTGTTGTGCTATCATTTTCCTCAATAGTTGGTCCATAGAAGGAACGGCCTACCCCACGGCACTCTTCCGAATACTTCCATACCCTGCGACGTAGTACTGACATCCTTGATCTCAAACAACAAACTGCCGTGTCAAAATCAGAGCTTTCTGCTTGCCTCTGCTTGCCTCTTTGCCTTGGGAATAGCTTTTCCTTTTTCTAGTTCTTCCGTCTCAGTCGCTCCACCATTGAATCTACCGCTAAATCTAGCTCTACTCTGACTCTTTAACCATAGTCGTGACTATACAGCATCTCTCGTATAACTTCGGTAACGAACCAAAGCCGACATGAGATGGTGGGATGTGGAGAGAGACTAGGAGCGCGGATCTAATTTTTTCCACCCTTCCGACGGAAATCATCCATATCCTCCACTACTCGAGCATTAGAGACGCTAGGACTGGCTAAAAAGCTTCGTATATTCGCGTTATACACCAGAGTTGGACGGTCAATGAAATCTAGTATAGATTAAAAAGACACCCCTTTGAATAACTACTCGCACACAGGCTACAGTAGTGGAGTATAAAGTTTATTGATCCCTTCAAAATACAGTAGTATCAAACCCGCTTCAGTCTCGTTGTTAATGCAGCCCAAGTGCTTCAGAGGCACAGGAACAAGCTTAAAGATTCCCCGGAACTGGGATGCCATGGCCAAGTCTCATTACTATGCCAATCGGGCATGGCAAGGCTTACTAGGAGGTGAATACCAAAGAGTGATAGTCTGAGACGCTAAATGTTTGCTTGTCTTGCGGTGGACAGAAATAGCCGCATAAATATCCGACCCAGTCGACTTTATCCTTGCGGGAATTCCTGGATTTGAGCATCTGAATGTCCTCGACCCTGCCAACGATATGAGCAGTAATACGTAAAGGGCTTGACGCTCAAAACTGCCGCCTCGCTCTACTGCTCGATGATGAAAATTTAGATCCTGGCGAAACAAGCGGCCAGCAGCCAGCAGCTGCTAGTGCAACAGCTGGTTCCTACAACGTTGATACATTCGTCGAAATAGGCGAGCAGTCCTAGTAAATAATATCTGTTCGTACAGATCCTGCAAATGGGAAACCTATTAACTGGATTCGATGTAACTTTGCACCTTGTATATGCCAAGCGAAACAACTGCTTATTGACGCCTGTCCCGTACCATCCCCGGCCGCCTACCGAAATCCAGCATTGCAGCATAAGCGGCACGGTGCGACGGAATTTGATCCGTGGTATGGAGCGTGGGGGAGTAAAAGTAATGGTTCAGACATACGGCATTAATTGACTTCTGGGGTTACGGGCTGGTATGGGCCTATAGGAGTCTATAAGCCGAACCAGATGGGTGAAGACGAAATGAGCCACGTAAGTTTAAGCGAGAGTACGAAGACTTTTCTACAAGGAGTAGAGGTTACTGAACGCAATTCTCAATTTTGCTATCGAAATTTCTGCAATTATAAGATTGTTTATTAAGCTTTAGGACATCTGGATATAAAGAGGTGCTGAATTTTAATGAATTCTAAGGTTTCTATATGTGCTATACTAGTCATGCGAGCTACGTTCGGTAGAGTTTAAAGCTTCTAATTAGCCTTCTAATTGCTAGCGTATAAGTCCTCGTCTTTTTCAGCAGGCGCATCAATATGCATGTTGAACTCCTTAGTAGGATCCGAGATGAACATAGCGACTAGACGGGATAGCTTATCAGTTCGAATCTTTCGTGAAGAGTTGGAGTCAACTTACGAACAGCTGCGATGACTGTGAAACAGCCAGCTGAAATCCAAACGAAGCGGAACCCAATGCTATAGGCCTCAAATAAACCACCAACTCCAGCTCCAATAATTTCAGGAGTAACTCCAGGTATCAGAGGAAGAGCTGTCTGGTTGTTGGCTGCCAGGCTCCCAATTAAGGCTGGAAGAGAAGTTGGTGGGAGGCCAAGTGGTAAGACCGCTCCTGCAATTTTAGGACCAAGATTAGAAGTGAATTTGGCAGTGAAAACTGCGTTGTCTGGTTTGAATATTAGGTGGGTACCTATCGAGTATATATTGTATTGAAACTTACAGATTGCTAGGCCTATAGATCCCCCAAGGGATCGAACCGAGATCATCAAACCACTGGTGATTGCAATAAGCTCCACAGGTGTGCTGAGTTGAGCTGCAGTGAGCAAAGCACATAGGCAGACACCCAGTCCAATTCCTAAAAATACGGGGTAGCCCCAAACTGGGTTCGACGACGCTGGAGTTGCTGTTGCCATGCAGATGAAAAATACAATGATCGAAATAAATGCGACCGCAGTTGGTATCTTGATCTTCTTCGTGGTCGAGCAGAAAACACCTGCGAGAACAGCTGCTATTGCATACACAATAAAGTTGATACCATATCGGATGCCAGTGCGTAGAGGATCGGTTTCGTACAGTATAGTGACCTCAAATGCAAAGTAGTTGTTTGCGGCAAAGAAAACGAGACCCTCCACGAATACACAAATTAGTGCGATCACAAAGTTCCATCCTTGAGAGAAAAGACCATGGTGAAACATGCCATCTTTCTTGAACTTTGTCTCATATACAGCCAATACAATGATAAGGGCCACGCCGGCGAGGAATGGTGCCAGAATGTGGGCATCGGTCCACTGGTACGGATTCTGGGACCAAGAAAGTCCGACACAAAACAGGACCAAGCCTGACGCAAGAAGGACATATCCTATCCAGTCTAGCTTCTTCATTTTCTCCATAGTTGTAAGGCCAAGTTGTGAAGGACGAACTAGTGGGTTGTAAAGCACACAGCAGAGAATGGCTGCTACAGCATAAATCACAGTAGTCATGTACCAATAATTTCGGAATCCTTCATGATTGTTGTTTCTTGTCATGGCTCCTCCAACCACAAGTGCTACAAGACCACCCAATGCTGCTGCGACATTATCGGCTGCTTGCGCAAATGGCCTGTACTTGCGAGGAAGAACTTCTGATGTGACCGCGTGGAGAAGTGGTTGGGCGCCATATGACAGTCCAGCAATACATTGGCCCGCAATGGCCATGTTCATTGATGTAGCACGGGAGACAAGAATGCTACCCACAGCACCGCACGCCGTCAAAATGACAAGAAACCATTTGCGACCCCAGTAATCTGCTGCCTGGGAGACTGGAGGACTGAGTACGACAGTGAAAATGGTAACAGCGGATGTAAGCCAAACACTATCTTTAGAATCCCCAAGCACAAAACTGATATCTTGAGCGCGCTTTCGAAAGTTAGCCAAAGTCAGAGAATAAGCTGGGATTTAAACTCACAGCTCCGGCACCAACGACATTGATTAGTTGGGCAAAGTATATTAAGCATATTGCAAAGACAGTTAGATATGTCTTCATGTGTAGGTGAGGAATAGGTTCCTGCCCATCCTCAACGTCAGCATTGACTCTTTGATCTGGCTTTTCCATTGCCGGTTTATCGATCACAGACTCCGCTGATATAGGTCTTTCATGTAGTGGTTGATGCGTCTCAAGGACTTGAGGGCTATCTTTCTCCATGCTGGTACCCTGCATCTCTTTGGGACAGAGCGTAATTTAATATGTCAGGCTGGAAGAAAGAAGAAATTATGAATGAGGCAAAAGTGATGACAGGGAAAGGAACAGTATCATGCAACACAGATGTCTGCAGCTTTGAAGTACATGTCGGCAGCGGCCCCAAGGTTAGTCGGGATTCAGGGGTAGCAAAATTTGCCGTGTATCGGGCAGCCAGGTTTTAAGTTTATATTGATTTTTGCTCCCAAAGAGGATGTGGATTGATCAATTCATCTTCTTTAACTGGACCTGCAGCTAAAGAAAGGCTACATACTGTGAAGAGAATGCAGTTAAGTTCGAAACATGGCACGCGGTGGGGTGATATTCTTGCTTCCCCCGGATCGCAGGGGATGTGCGATCCCTGATATTCAATGGTTGGATGAAATGCCTGTCATGCCGCAGGTTTCTCGTTCTAATACTAACAGACCACTCAAATACAGTATGGTCGGTATATGCACTCTGTGTCCGGTAATGCGGCCGAACTTGATTGCTAAGAGGTCCAGCTTCCCTGTCGTCAACCGACACCCTTGACAATAATGAAGCATACACCATTGCACAAATGTGGCCAGTAGACGCGATGATCTTGTCTCGCTCATTGTGTTCGTTCTTTATCGTGAACCCAGTTCGTCAAAGACGCAAGCTTACTCTACGCTACCAAACATGACTTCAGCCGACGCGACCTCATTGAACATACTCATTGTGGGGGCTGGCATAGCTGGCTTTTCTGCAGCGATTGCGTGCCGACGTGCAGGTCACCATGTTCAAATCTACGAGCGTTCATCGTTGAACAATGAGCTTGGTGCTGCCATTCATGTTTGTCCAAATGCTTCTAGAGGGTTGTTGGCATGGGGTCTCGATCCAATAAAGTCGAGATTTGTGACGAGTAAATGCACCTTTCGAGCGCATGGGAATTCTATGGTGAAATTCCACGAAACAGATGATTCCTACATCACAAAAAAGTATGGAGCGCCGTGGTTCTTTGCTCATCGCGTTGATCTGCATGAAGAGTTGAAGCGACTTGCAACTGGCACCAAAGGAGAAGGCGCCCCTGCTGTGGTACACTTGAAAAGTGAAGTTATAAAACATGTAAATGTACACCCATGAATGGTTTGTCATGAACTGATAGGTTATAATAGGATCCTAAGACGGGAACTATATACTTTACAGATGGGAAAAGTGCCACCGGTGACTTGATCATAGCAGCCGACGGTGTACATTCCAGTTCTGTCGAGGAAATTATAGGAAAACCTAATCCAGCTTTACCAACGTCAAATTACAATTTTGCCTTTCGCTTTCTCATCCCATCAGCAGAAATAGCTGCAGATCCAGAAACGGTACAGTTCACTGAAGATGATGATGGTCGAGTGAAATTTTTTGTTGCCGAAGGAAGGAGGCTAGTGTGGTATCCATGTCGAAAGTATGCATCCCTTCTCGCAGCCAAATGCCCAGACTTACACAAAGATTCAGTAACGAGATTCACAATTTTGTAGCTATATTTAAAAATGACACAGATCTCGAGAAAGAAGATTGGAAGACCCCAGCGGATGTATCTGCCTTACTAGAGAGATATTCAGATTTCCATCCCTCAATTCTTGCAGTCTTGAAGTAAGTGATTTGGTTTATGATGACGGAGTTAAGCTAATGTAGATCTCCAGGAAAGCTAAAGATATAACACAATGGCCACTTCTATTCCGCGCGCCTATTCCATCTTGGCACAAAGGCAAACTAGTTTTGACTGGCGATGCAG
>Ga0247737_1001091_pt1 | contig 11556 bp, 9 predicted proteins | sample UWRJL028104C2_FD_180937 | JGI IMG/M metagenome (GOLD analysis project Ga0247737, IMG submission 180937) | Plant litter microbial communities from Arlington Agricultural Research Station in Wisconsin, United States - UWRJ-L028-104C-2 | ecosystem: Environmental > Terrestrial > Plant litter >...
GTAGTCGCGATGGCAAATTCAGGAAATGACTCGGACTCGAACAAGTCGCAGTTCTTCATGACTTACGCCAAACAGCCGCATCTCGACGGCAAACACACCATCTTTGGCAAGGTCATCGACGGCGCTGACTCGACGCTGGACGCAATGGAACGTGTACCTGTCAACAACAAGAACCGCCCTCTGAATGAGATCAAAGTGATTGGGGTCAGTCCTCGTCTAGGAAGATATCTACCTGCGTACTCATATTCCTCCGCTAGGTCACCATTCATTCGAATCCCATAGCAGACGCTGAACTGTCGGGCCGACGCTAACATAAGCGAACTACACTCACTCTTCAAACCGGGCTTATCGCGTCGAACCTTGCAGAAGGAAAGCCTATGTGGCAGCTGGCTTTGTTTCAAAAATATCGTCCTGTGGGCTTCTCATGTTCATTTTACCAGCTTGACGACATCCGCTCCTTTTCCGCAACCAAAGAGGGACTAATGCACAAGAGCTTTGACACAGTAATACAGTTCTATTATCCCATTCATGTTAGATTGTCACCTTTTAATAAAACCCACAAGTTCTTTCTGAAGCTCTCGTTGTCGCCGAGCTTTCTCAAGATCGTCAACACTGCGGAGATCGTAAACAATGTCGCGTGTCTTGCCAAAATATACCTACGATAATAACGGTCAGAGAATTTAGAGTAGTTGGAGAGAGTTCATATACCTCTTGCAGTAAATTACGCATCTTGATTTCCATTTCCTCAATCATCCTGCCAATGTTTGTAATATGCGATGCTGTCTCCTGCAACGGCCAGTCTTGTTCAGTCTGCGCAGATTGAAGTCAGCGAGCGCTTAAGAGTAGCTGCGCAAACATACTTGTCGCGTCATGCTACCGCTCAAGCTGACCTCCCCATCTCTCTTCCAACTTTCTGAACCTCTCTTTTCTATGGTGACCTTCGTGTCGTTCTCGGAACCTTTTCGAGTGATCAGCTGCAGCATCACCGTAGATGTTAGCTTGTAGTGCGCCTGTCGACCCCTTTCAACGGTCTCGAAGACATGTATGGAGTCCCAAGAGCCTGAGGGTTCGTATGGAGTCGTGGGGGCCATGGCTAATTTGACGCGCATTAGTAAAATGGAACCAAAAAGCGACGAGAACACACTCTTCTTGAGAACTACAACACCAGCAAAGTTTCCTCCACCGCTGGGATCTTCGGGATCCCACAAGTAAACAGAAGACACGCCGCCTTCATAGTACATCTCTCGATATGTATCAAACGCTTCATTCGCCTGGATCTCCAGTTTACGCATCTTCGACGACGGAACTGCGCCATCATCAAGAGGAGGATCGTATTCGTTCGACCATGGAGACCTAGTAAACACAACGTTATCAATGATCAGTAGCGCGTCGTAAATCCAACCTTTACCTATAACTCTCCCCGTCTCGATTGTAATCACACGCGAGGTATTCTCTTCCCGTCGCGCGATCCACCATTACCTGTAACGGTTGATCTACGCTCTGCAAGAGTTCATCTGCATCTTCTGGGCAGATGTTCACGAGTGCTGCGACATTTTCCTCTGTTCTCGTCGGAGGCAGACGTCGCATTAAGTCTAGCATCGAATCGATAACGTCAGCCATAGTGTATGGATGAAGTTCAGTGGTAGTTGTCACGAAGGTGATTGGGCGACGACGAGTGTCACAACCCGCTGCGACACAAACATCGTATTTCCATATTTAAGAGTCTGCACCTCTTGATCACTCCTACCTCTGCTTGCCCAGGTTTGGCCTAGGTTCCCTCCAGGCTCGCAGAAAGAAAATGCGTGAGGTAGTCATACATTTTCTACCACAAAAATATCTTAATAGTTTGGTGATTTATGCTGCGAAATCTGTTCCAATCCCTTGTCGAGCCTCGTCTGATGAGCTTCAACCAACTCGCACCAAGTACTCGGCGTAGAACTACGCCGTAAAAGAATGACTATTAGATTGATTCATAGGGTCGATAGCAAAATGATTCCACCTAGCCGGATTGAACGACTGACCTTGTCATAGCCGGATCATGGAGGATCCTACAAGTGACACGCTCTACGACTGAGCTAAGGAGGATTGCGACTGTGGCAACTAAGAAATTGTATTATCGTTTTAGACAGCCTTCGACATCATCTCCGGAAACAATTCCAGAATCTGGGTGGCCAGCAGCCCTGATTTCGTTCAAAGCGTCGACATGATTTGGGGTTGATTGTAAATTCCCATCATCGATCGCATACCAATATGTCGTTGATTAAAACCACTAGCTAGAGATCGACGTCCCCTCTTAATGGGCGAACTCCTCCGTCTAGAATATCGTCCCTCTGCAACTTCTACCCAAAAAGCAGAAAACTAACCCGGTAGGGAACCTCGAGAGATTTGGCAACCGTCCCGTTTTATCAGTAGGATCTCCATTTATAGTCTGTGTTATTTGAAATCGGCTGGCGAACTCCGGACTAACGACTGTTCGGGTAAATACCCTCATTAAGGCTCGCTAAATAAGAAATGGGCGCTTATGACCAGTGCCCGTCTCAGTAAACTCGGAATACGGAATGAAAAGCCTCGCCTGTTACATCCTACGGTGGACTCTGAACGTTTAGGACTGGCAGCCCAGACCCACACAGAAGACCACCTTCCCTCACAACATGACTTTGGGTAGGCAGTCCGGCCTTGTAATTATACATACCAGTCCTGTAGCGATCTCTGTTAAGAGGGCAATGTGGCGTTGATTGCCGTGGATTTGACAAACATTTGCCTCACGTACAGGAGACTCGTTTGATATATTGAGTGTACTTACCCTGAACACGACGGTGACGGAGGTTTCGCAGTCAATGTTTTCTCCTCGGTAACTACACTTAAGGCCATATTTTATACGGCCTCATGTCCCGAGACAGCCCTGTCTTCTGGAATACCGTAATGAAAACTTTGACATACGACCAGTCTTTGAGAGAAGTGCCTACATGATGGTGATGATTGCTCGGTGTTGCCTAGGGTGGCGATCAGGTTTGTGAATATCAATCGGGAAGGCCGTGAAATCCTAGTCCGATCAAATCATCGTGAACTGCAGAATCATAAGCGTGCGAACTTGGCTGATCTCTCTTTGTCCCACCATCTTATCTCTCTCAAGGCGATCTGATACTAACCACTGCACAGATGTCGGAAGGCAAACGCAAGTTTCAAGGAGAAGATAATAAGAGAAAGAAAAAATACCGTTCTGTGAGGGAGAGTTGTGGGTTGGTTGATATCATCTGAATGGGAATCTCATAGGATGGTACACCAATCTGGGGTAAACGGCACGTTGAAGGACCTGGCGTATGGGTGAGCTGTAGGTACTCTATTGAATTGGAGATCCTATGCTAACTGTCTTGACAGGTGTGAAAGGGAAGGAGAAGCAGACCGTTGGAGAAATATACGAAGTGTTTGAATCGGTAGCTTCACCCCCATCACTGTAATGATTGCCTCCATCGCTCATATTGAATAGATCGCGTCGGAAGTTTGGCCCAATACAGAAGAAGCCGTGCATAGCTCCGCAGGAGAATCTGATGAGGAAGATAACGGTCTCAGCCTCGAAGACCAAGTAGCGAAGGAAGTTTCCGCGATGAAACGTCCTCGCGGGCAGAACCCTCAACAGCGTTTTGGTAGGTGATACCCAGTCCATAGACATGGCCAAAACCTCATTTGTGGCGTTTAGCTAACTGTCAGACCAACACGCCTTGTGGTCTGTAAATGACACTTGAGACTCTCCGTTGTCGTTAACGTGGCGTCAGTCATCTTCATATCGTGCAAACCGCCAGTTGAGCCGGTGAAACTCGTGGTTAAGTACGTCAAGACCATACAAGAAACGGGGGTCACTCGAACACGGTATCTTTTTTCCTGATCTAGGAGTAGTAGGATTTACCCATTCATTTCTAGGAACGTTCATCGAGTCGTTCCCGTATCTAGCACATGCGTTGCAAATCTTCCAGAGATACAAGCGCTCTGTCGAAGAGTCTTTTCTGATTTCTTCGACTTGAATCCAAAGACTCAGTTTAAGGTGAGTACGCCGGCCTCCCACCTTTCATCTCATCGTGTTCTCAGCTACCTAGTACAAGATTGAATTGCGTGTTCGGAATCACACAAGCATTCCGAGATCAACATTAATTCAGCATGTTGCGCAGTGCGTGCCCGAAGGTCATACGGTTGACCTTGAGAACCCGAAAGTCTTCATCCTGGTCGAGGTGTTCAAGGTCAGTCAACTCGATTGCCGTAAAACTCTTGACTAGTAGCCGACCTCATGTTTAGAGTGTCTGTGGTGTCTCAGTCGTTGAGGATTACTACCGGTTACACAAGTTCAACGTCATGGAAATCGCCAACCAAAATAAGAAGGAACAGCCGGATGCGCTTTCCCGAGTCTCAGATTTTGCCACTGGCAAATCAGCATCATAGTATTTAGTGTAAAGTATGTACAAATCAAACCCAGTGAAACCCGTCGAACCTCGAGAATACACAATATTTGATTTATTCCATTATAGTACTTGTGGGTGTCGAAGGCAAAGGTATCCAATGTGAATGCCTGCGAGCGTAGATATATAACATATAGTCCTGCAGATACATTGAAGTTAATATGTCGAAAATCCAAACTGTTGTGCATAGAGCGAATGTGCTGAAGGCCAAATAGTCGGGTTCGTCGGCGTTGCTGAGGAATAGGAATTGAACGAGGTTGAGCACATCCCACCATAGGCCTTGACATTAGAAGGTCTCGACACATGTCTTTCGTGAGGCTCGGAATACACGGGAATCTGGGGAATGGACATGTCGAAAGAGAAGTCATTCTGGTGAGTAGTCGTAAGGAGTGGAGACCAAGACCTGTCATCCATGCAATCCACGACCGAAGGCTGCCACTCGCTCAGCGGAATGGCTGGGACCGAAGCGCGCGGCATTGAAATAGGCTGCATATAATATGAGTAAATTGGCAGTGTATTGTGATAGGGCTTAGACTTACGCGCATGGGTAATGCAGACTTTTGATAACCAGGGAGAAGTGTATTAGACTGTCTCCGCCTTGGTGCAGGCCGGGGAGCGTCAAATTTATAGATAACCGTAATTTCACAGGCGCTTGACACATTGTAGGCGCTTGAAGCGTCTTGTCTGCGAGGGTGGGTTGAGTTGAGCGTCTGGAAGATTGTATACTTTGAGAGGTCTGTACGGATATGTCAACGGCCATAGTTAGGATTGTTATTACTCAGACTCACCTCGACTCAGTGAGAATCTAGTCCAGAAGGCAGGGAGAATTTGGGAGCCATAGAGCCAACCTGATCTGTGCATGGGAGACGAGATGCAGGTTAGAGGAACAACCTCTGTGTGCATCGGTGCGTTCGACCCGTTGACATAGACTGTGAAAGTTGACTGGAGCGAGAGCGCCGTCGACGAAAGAAATTCGACCGATGTACCGGAAGAACTGGACAGATGGATATTTTGAGGGTCGTTGGCAGAATTGCCCACGAAATGAATAGCGGGTGCGATTGTTGGCCAGGTGTCATGTCCAAGACTGATTTGAACATACACCGTGAGTGGATTCGAGGGGGAAAGCCCTCGGGTCGCATAAGGCGTGGATGAAGTCTCCTGATCAGGAGGGGGAGACGGCGAAGCAGTCTGGCTGTACTCAGACTGTGAGCTCGCAGAGGGTTCAGGCGTGCTTCGGTGGGAAATCAAGTTAAGGACTGGCGAGAAATCAATGAATGTGAGGTGGAAATAATGGAGAAACCCACTCTTGTCCCCTTTGCACGTATCCCTGAGTTGTTGGAGGCGGCTGCCGACCTGCTTTGGCGTTCTTCTCTTTCCAGTGATCTCGAAGATATAATCTGAGATAAATCTATTTCTCATAGGGAATCGGCCGAGGCTCTTATTCGACTTGGTTCCAACAGCCTCAGGCTGGTATCTCTCGAGTGCTGAAAGGAGATAAGTTGGCATAAGGTATCTCCGCAAGATAAAGAGGAAGTACCTTCGAGTAAAGCAGCCTCGCTTGGGTAGAGTCAGTCGTCAATTGCAGCTGGACACAAGAGATATACTCACAGAAGGGGTGGCCAAACGGCCTCGCCTTTACCCTTCAGGGTCTTCCAACTTCGCCGCCCGGTTGCTACAATTTGCGCGGCATCTCTCGATTTCTCCTGCTCAGAAGGTGTATATGAAAGATCGTCGACAGTGGTAGACATGCAGATAAAAGAGTATTCTTGCTTGTTCGAAGATGTTGAAGCCGGGGATTGCCAGTCAGAGAAGGACATTGTAATAGAGTGAGGGTCACAGACGCGAAACGGAATACGTGTTTGTAGTGATGAGGAGAGGAGGACTTCGTTTGCGAGGCGAGTCCTTATAAGGCGGTGGTGGACATGTTTGATGCGAGCTAGGGCTGGTAGCCACGGATAAATCTAAAAACACCTCCTCGAGAGGTGTGGGTGATCTTTAAGTGAATCTATGTATTAGAATCTTGCATCTGAAGCGCGTCCAGTGACGAGATGTATACTTGGTCCCTCAAAGAGTGAGAGATTTCAGTCGATCTCAAGATCAGATCGGGCAAACGGCATCATTCAGGGACCTTAGGATTCCTAGGGGAATCCTCGAATTACCCCCTTTTGAGCAATATCAAATCGCTGTACTCTGAAATCAGTCCAGCAGAAATATGCATTAGATAAACGTACAGGAAATTTCTGGGTGTACTACAGGCAAATTCTGCTCCTGCTCTCCGCGTCCCTGCATGAGTCGCTGCAGAAACTGTCATGGAAATCATCCAATATGTACAATTTCTTGGCCCTGATTGACCCATCCAGCAGTCGGTGAGAATGATAGCTCTTTGAGAGCGGGCTAAAAGCACATTCGCTGCCTTACGACGCTCGTAGAAATAATGACTTTGGCCCTCTGGGAAGCCAAAAAAAAGTAAATTGCCTAATTGGGGATGTGTATTGGGTTGTTGACATCTTAAGCACTGATAATTTAACCCGCTATTTATTTCGAAATTGAACTCTTAGGTCTCTAATACATATCACCGTTTATTAGTGGGCGACATTTAGGTGGAAGCGATCACATCCCGTTCTTCGTTAAACCCTATCTGTCGACCAAAATTCTCCGATTGGCGGCAACTAAACCCATGACGGCTCAGTTGCCGGATCCCCCAAAGAGCGATGCATGGAGGTCGCACTTCACCGACGAGATGTCAGAGAACGTCAAGATTTGAACGCCCATGGATTTTGAGGTGGGGAAGTCCGAATATGTGAGGAAATACTACGTAAACACTATGATTGAAGACTGTCAACATATGTACTCCTGGAGTTAATCGATCAGATAACAAGGAAAGTTTGGGCGTGCATATTTTAGAGTTCATTTGTGAGGGGATATGGGTTTCCAAGTCTCCGGCGTGAGCTTTCGTAACGCAGCGAGGCAGTTGGGTATGTCCAAGATTTCCATTCGCACCCAGCCCGAGTCTTCCTCAAATAGAGATCCGACCGAGATGGCCTCTGACACTGCATTCATATATTTACAATTTGCTGATTAGATTTCTAGGGTTTGCAAGATATGAGAGCCAGAGATATGAGAGCCAGACTCTCCTTGTACTCGAGTACACAGAGCCAGCTTATCGCGACCCTGATACGTCCTTCATGAGGTGACAAGACTTGACAACGTCTTCTTCACGACCGAAAGTCAATCAACTAAGTTTGACTAGACAGACTGTGGCAGGAGATAAGTATGTAAAAAACTTCAAAAGTGTCGTTTGGCTTGACATCCGTACCTACACCACTGTCTATTAGATATTGAATCGAAACAACCAGTGTAACGGCGTAATGCTTGAGGCAATACTCCGCGATCACATGGTGATACTGGTGAGGAGGGGTAAATCGTTACTCACACCTGTCTGAAATTTGACTTCGCCGTCTCGCCTCGTTGGCTTAAGCGTTTATTTTATCAATTAGGCTGGACAGAAAAGACTACGTAAGTTTCTTTATAGATACAAGGCAAATTTTCAAGCTTTGCTACACCTGCATGCCGTGGTATTCGTCTGAGATTTACTCCCATGCGCGAGCATCTGAATCCGAGTCCCTTAAACCCGAGCTACCCATAGATGGCAGCACCGTATCCACGCCAAAATAAAGCTAATTCACGCAATTTTACCTCTGCGTGATCAAAGATTCTTCTCAATGTTGCCATTCGAGTGCAGCAACACAGACGATTTAAGAGATTCCTGGCCATCGCAAGTCGTTACACCCCACTGAGGGAAAAAAAACTTCCGGTCGGTGTATAGACCAACATATTTTTTGATTTATCTTGTGAGAATGCCATCGAATGTTCGTATGCATTATTAGCGCCCGCTGTCTGCGACTCGGCGGCATCGTGTCACCATTTCAAAAATAAAAAGAGAGAAAAGAGATAGAGAAACCACCGGCTTTGATTGCATATTTTCCGAACGACTTACAGACCAGCTGAAACAACCGCTCGTCGTGCTTCAAGGGCGACCCAAGGGCTTCCTACATCTTCGATGCTGCGGTGGCCATGAGATGGAGCTGACTCGGAAGCCCCCACAATCTGCCCTCCTGAACTTTCGGATGCCAAGAAATTAAAAAAAGAGTATGAGTCGCACATTTTACCACCAATCCAGCTTCCTTCATGACAACCTAACATCGTTCCGCGCCTTCTGATGGTGTATAAAAGGCGAGGGGCGCGCTGACCACATATGGAAGTTCGGGCCGATCTGAAAGTCTAAAATAAGATGATGTATCGTCCCAGGCCTCGGACGCTATATACTACTTGCTAGTCGTGCTGGATAGTAACAAATTTTGTGTTGCTGAGTGCTATGAGTCAATATTATCATAGGACTCTGCTCATTTCTCATTTCCCAACCTCGTAGGTTTGAAGAGGGATCCCAATCGCGGACCCAGGAGTAGTAGGTCAGTAAGTGTCGGCGGCCGCGCCTCCGTTGACGGACTCAAATATGATGCTACACGTCTCAATTTCCACAAAGGAAATCTAGGAACTTGACAGGCCGGAGTGGGGAAAATGTATGTACCGATATTATCAATGTTGAGACAAAAAAGAATTTGGAGTCCAAATCCCTCGAGTGTCCGCGCAATTTTAGAACTATGTCTATCTACTATAGCACCCTTAGAAATATGAGGACGGGTATCTCGTCCTGCACTTCGAAAATGTCAACGCCCCAAAAGGCAATAACTGTCAAACAAACTGAGACTCGATTCGACGGCGGAAGTCAAATCGCGGGATATGTGTTGTTCCTACATGGTGCGCGGGACGATTTACCAAAGTTAGGTGCATTGGATCTGTGGTACTAGTAACTGCGGATTGATGGTGCTTTCGAAGCTGATTGTGCATCTCTAAGCCATATCCCGTGATATCTCTTATATATTGTCATTATTTACTGTCATCACCATCCAGGTACTCACGGGTAGGTTGAGCGACGTCAGCGTCTGTGTTGAAGATAGTAGATACAAGTATTTCACAGAAAGCCTTTGACGAGTGAAGGAATACTTGCGTTGAACAGACTCACTGGAGGCACAGTCTCGACAGTAACCATTCATTCACTTCTATGTGTTGAGAACTTTACCAAAATAAAGCTGCACCAACGAAAGTTCCCATCCCATCATCGCTATCATTCAGCTGCAGTTCGATGTGTTATTACTACTCCGAAGTCCCATTTCATCTCAGTATTTCTATTTACGGTCTACTTAAAGTTCATAAGTTCGTGTTTCAGCGCATTCGTTGGTGAGAGTGTGCTATATAGATGCGTAAGGGGCACGCGCTCACCAAAATGGTTGAACCGCCAAGATGATGTTTGAAGGGGTAAGCCCCAATAAAGGTATGCTACCAATTACTATGACATCTCTTTCCCAGTAGATTGAAGTGTTGCCGTCCCTGGCTTTCGATCGGATTCGAGGCCACAGCGGAAACTGCTCATTACTGGTAGGTCTAAAGCTCTATGAAGTCCAGTGGGCCCGTATATTTTTTGGATGGCCTACCACCTTCCATGGTCAATGGGTGGTCAAGGAATTACACTGATATAAGTCCCAGAACACCACAAGCAGCAAAATGGGTTTAAAAAAACCACTGGACAGTCGTACGGCCCAGCTTTACCTTGGTGATTATGAGCATTTCGAAGTACCCACCAGGCCTGAAGCCACAGAAGATTGTGATACTTTGAATTATTGCCCTCACCGAAATCCCGAGTCGGACTACCCAGACAACAAAGCACGAGCGACGCGGAGATGTCGATCAGAAGCCGTTTCGTTTTCGGATGTGGATCCGCAAATCTCTCCGCCTAGCCGGGAATCTTAGGCTGTGGTCGAAGCTGAGAAGAGGGTACTCTCACCGTTACTAGTGAATCCTCGGGCTTCAAGGTCAGGATTCCAATGTGACCCATCAGACAAAACTGATCGCTTATTGACCTCAAGATTTATAACCTTATGACTCCGGAGAATAAAAGCCCGATAATTGGCACGTTTTTCGATCGGTACCTAAAGACCTGTTGTCAGAATGCTCCTCCGACCATTAAGCGCTCGTCGGATTTGATGAGGTCAGCGCGAACGGTACATCTACACCGTCCAGAAATGTATGTAATTTATCAGGGCCAACAGAATCCCATATCTCCGTGTTATAGCTGAGCATTAGAGGATGAGAGGACAAGATGAACTTCAGTTCTAAGAGCAAGTCAGATCCTGGGGAAGTGTGGTGGTATACTGCCATTTCAGGCTGCCTCGGCAAAGTCGGCAACATAAATGTCCCACAGTCACCTCCGCCGACGTTCCGATCTCACTTGGAAGACGGCACCAGCGAGTGCGAATGCCACGAACTCTGATATTCCTCTTATAAGGAATTTATTCTAAGGTCACTTGGCTTTATCGAAGTGATTTGAAGTACTTATATCAAAGATGTGCAATCACAGCTGCAGCCATCGTGATGACCGTCGCTCCGTGATTTTGGTTGAGGCAAAGCCTCCATATTATCTTAAGAATGAATATATTGATTCGGATCTATGGTAATAGAACCAAGGCTCATGCACATTCTTATCGTCCGCATTGCAACCTGCTTCATACTAGTGACGGAATATTCAATAGTGTATACACCGTTATCAAGGTAGAGGTTACCAACGACAATTTATAGCACGGATCTAGGAATGACTTCTATGAATAGTAAGTAAGTCTAGAGAGGACGACATCTATGGCGATAGATACTTTTGCTCTGATTGCGACTAATTAATCGTTTACAAGCCAAAGAGGAAAACGTGCAGGAAGAAGTCCAAGAGGATTGAAAGAGGAGCTGGGTGAGGTTGATAAGTAGGTGATGGATGATAAAGGTCCAATAGTAACCTAAAAGAATGAAGCACCCAAGGCGCTTCAAGCTCGAGTGAGACGACGAGACATAGTATCAACGCTTGAAGACACCAGATTGAAAGGTAAATCATAAGAAACAACTGCAAATGAAAGCTATAATCATCATCAAAATTTGAATCGTGCTGCATCGCATTATTGAAATGGAGGGGATTGCGTCATGGATTTGCGAAAGCGAAAAAGAGATG
>Ga0247737_1001092_pt1 | contig 11554 bp, 10 predicted proteins | sample UWRJL028104C2_FD_180937 | JGI IMG/M metagenome (GOLD analysis project Ga0247737, IMG submission 180937) | Plant litter microbial communities from Arlington Agricultural Research Station in Wisconsin, United States - UWRJ-L028-104C-2 | ecosystem: Environmental > Terrestrial > Plant litter >...
CGATCCGGCACGGCCGTTCCCGATCACCTCGACCGGCCATGCCGATTTCGTGACGACGCCGAAGGGCGACTGGTGGAGCGTGTTCCTCGGCACGCGGCCGTACAAGGGCGATTTCTACAATACCGGCCGCGAGACCTTCATGCTGCCGGTGCAGTGGCAAAATGGCTGGCCTGAGGTGACCGCGCCGGGCGCGACGGTACCCTATGTCCATGCGCGGCCTGGGCTGGCGCGGGGCAAGACCGCGCCTGTGCCGAACAGCGGTGCTTTCCATGTACGCGACGAGTTCGCCGGGGCGAAACTCGCGCCCTATTGGGTGCAGATCCGCGCGACCGATACTGAGTGGCACCGCCTGTCCGGCGGGGCGCTGGCGATCGACGCGCGCCCGGTGGCGTTGGGCGGCACGGGCCAGACCGGGTTCCTCGGCCGAAGGCTCCAGCATGCCTGGGCGACGGCGGAAACATCGGTCGACTTCAGGCCGAAGCGTGAGGGCGACCGGGCGGGAATCGCGGTGGTGCAGGACACTGCCTATTTCTATGCGCTGACACTGAACGGCACGGCGATCACGGTAGAGAAGCGCAGCGGTTCGAAGGACTCGGCCGATGGCGTGACGGTCGCCTCCGCGCCCTATGCCGGTACGAGCGTGCGGTTGCGCATCGTGCTGCGCGGCGCGGTGTGCGACTTCCTCTATGCGGGCGCGGACGGCCGCTGGCACATGCTGGCCAAGGATCAGGACGCGACGATCCTGAGCACCAAGACCGCGGGCGGCTTCATCGGCGCGATGGTGGGGCCCTTCGCGAAGGCGGGCGGGTAACGGCCCAACGGCAGGCAAAGGTGTTGGATGCTGGGGCGCCGCGCCCAGTATTCGCCGAATTTCGCGACCCACCCGCGAAGAGGGCGAAAATCGTGCACTATTGGCGGCCTGCGCGGCTAGCCCAATATCGCCGAGTATAGATGTTGGAACGCGAAGAACCAGCCGACGAACAGAGACGACAAGCCGACTGAAGCGCGACTTGCCGAATTTCGCGACCCCTATCAGTTCTTGTATCGGCTTTAGTTGCGAATAGTCGCAGCATATATTTCGTACTGGCACGCCCGATCCTCCAGATCCGCCCAGGCGTGGCGCCGGGCAGACCATGATATGGCGTCGCGAAGCAGGGTTGAATCGGGGTCGCGAGGCACGCTCGATGGGCGTGCGCGGGGAAAGCGGGTCTTGCTGGTTGAGACAAGCGATGCGACGATGAGTGATGCGCCTTTATCTTTTGCCCGTCCTCCTGAGTGGAGGAATGTTTGCGCTGCTGTTTTGCCTGACCATTTTCGCGTCTGGAGGGACGACCAACGATCTCTGGTCAGAGGGACAATCCGTCGTAATGGCCGCGGCTTTCCCGTTCTCGGCGCTTTACCTGCTCGCCCTGCTACCCGTCATAGAATTCATCAAGCGACGGCCGTGGCTTACCCTGAACAAGGGTTTAGCCCTGCTGTGCGCGGCGCTGCTGGTCGGAGCCGGTTTTTCCTGGATCCACTTTCTCCTGAGCCTTTGCAGCGCGCTTTCGATTTGCGTTTGGCTGGGAATGAACTGGCGGCACCTGAGAAACCCGCGCCATTCCCGATCGTAGCGGTTGAGAGCAATCCCTCGGAAGCGTGCGAGGGTGAAGTTGGTCCGTATATGGCCGGAACGCCGGCCCAGTGACATCAATCCGCCTTCAATGCCCCAGTAATCTGCACCTCGGCCAGGCCGGCCACCATGCCCGCCGGCACCCTCAGGCGGATGCGGACATTGCGTCCCTGGTTGGCGTCGGTATCGATCGTGCGGGTCTGGCTGGTTTCCTGGCCCTCGATCTGCTCGACCAGCTTCTGCCAGTTGCCCTGGCGATCCTGCACTTCCGCAACGAAACCATAGGGGCCGGGCTGCGGGAACGTCAGGGTCAGGCGGTGGACCTCGACGAAGCGCTCCATGTCGATGGTGATGGTCTTCTCGGCATCTTCGGCCGTCGGCGCCCAGAAGGTGGCCGGGTTGCCGTCATTGGCCAGGCGTGAGCTGTGGTCGGGCGCACTGGTGCTGGCGAAGGTCGGGTTGCTCAGCCCGAATAGCGTATCGCCGGGCAGTTCGCGCAGCGGGGGCACAAAAGCCGTGTACGGGCGATTGGCGGCGAGCGGCGTCTTTCCCGTCACGAACGCCGGTCCGGAGAGCGTGCGCACAGTGGTCACCGCGTCCTTCAGGCCGGCCGAGGTCGCGCGCAATCGCGTCACACCGGCCTGCCAGCTGCGCATCGTGATCGCTGCTTCACCGTCGCGGATGACGATGTCGCTGTCGGAGGCGAAGTCGATCGTGCGGCCGGTCGGCAGTTCGCCGGGGCCGGATTCGATCGCGAGACGCACCGGCGGGCTGTTGCTGAGGCGCCGGCCCGCAGCATCGACCACGCTGACGATGACCTGCACATCGTCCGTGCCGTCGGCGCGCGCGATCGTCGGGGCACTGGTGGTGATGCGCAAGGCCGCGGGCGTCCCGGCCACCGGCCAAACCGGCGGCGGCACATGAGCATAGGCGTTGCGGTACCAGTAATATTGGCGCTTCGGCAGGCGGAAATAATCGATCATGCCCATGCCGCCGAAGCGCTTGCCCGCTATCGAGCCGTGATCGAACCCGGCCCAGATCACCTCGCCCGATCGCCACGGCAGGCGCCACGATCCTTCCTTCGTCTTGTCCGCCCCAACGGTGTTGGGCAGATCGTCCCAGCCGGGCGCATAGTCGCCCGGCCGGTCAGCCATCGTCACCCCATATTCGGCGACGAAATTGGGAATGCCGGGATTGGGAAACAGGCTGGCGCCATCACCATTATAGCCGACGACGTCACCAAGCTTGTCGATTTCGCCGCGCTGCGCGCCGTCGATCGCGGCCGGGCGCGTGGGATCGAGCTCGTGGCTCAGCGCGACCATCTCGGTCAACAGCCGCCGGGCCTCGGGCAGCGTCTCCTTCTTGGTGAAGAATACCTCGTTATCCATGCCCCACACCACGATCGACGGGTGATTGCGGTTGATGCGGATCATTTCGGCCAGTTGCTGCTTCGCGCTGGCATCGAAGCCCGCACGGTCGGCCACCTCGGTCGGATAGGCGGACGCGCCCCATGGATGCTTGAACGAGGCGGTACCCCAGAACGGCGCCTCGGACAGGAACAACATGCCGAGCTTGTCGGTCGCGTCGGCGAAATGCGGATCGTGCGGATAATGCGATCCACGGATGAAGTCGAAACCGGCATCCTTGATCATGCGCACGTCCCGCTCGATCGCGCCGTTGGAGACGGCATCGCCCCAGCCGGCCTGATCCTGATGGACATTGGCGCCCTTGAAGTACCGGTGCTTGCCGTTGAGGAAGAAGCCGCGATCGGCAGTCCATTCGAACCAGCGAAAGCCGAATTCCGTCTCGAACCGGTCGCGCTCGCGCCCGGCGACGCGCAAGGTCGTGACGGCACGGTACAGGGCCGGCGTCTCCGGGCTCCACAGGCGCGGACGGGCGATCGGCGCCGATAGCTGCTTTGCGACCAGCATTGCTCCCGGATCGACGCTCACCCGCGTGTCGGGCAATGTCGCCACCGCGCGGCCGCGGTCATCGACGATGCGGGTCTGCACCACCATTTCGACCCGCGCGGCATTGTCGTTGCGCACCTCGGTCTCGACGGCGACCTTCCCCGAGGCGGCCGAAAGCTCTGGCGTGGTGACGCGCGTGCCGGTCCACGGCACATGGACCGCGTCGGACGCGACCAGCCACACGTCGCGGTACAGCCCGCCACTGAACACATGTTCGCCCGCGCGGGGCGCCAGTGTCGCCTGCCAGTCATTGTTGACGCGCACCGCGATCAGGTTGCGGCCGGGATGCAGCGCCTTGGTGATATCGACCGGAAAGCCGGTATAGCCGCCGCGATGGTGGCCGACCTCCACCCCGTTCACATAGACGCGCGCATCCTGGAACGCGCCTTCGAACTCCAGCGCCAGGCGGCGATCGGCGGGGAGCCGTGGCAGGGTCAGGGTTTTGCGGTACCAGCCATCGCCGGTGTAGAAATGCGCGGCGCGGAAATAGGGCATGCTGAAGCTGTGCGGCAAACCGACCGGCTCCCAGCCCGCATCGTTCAGGTCCGATGCCTGTCCATTCTCGACCGTGCCGAGCTTGAAGCGCCAGTCGGCGTTGAAGTTGATCCTGGTCCGGCCCTGCTGGGAGAAGGCCGGCGTTTGCTGCCCCTGCGCGGGCGCCAGGGCGACCATGCCGGAGAGCAGCACCGAGGCGATAACGGGCAGAAGCCTTGCGAAACCCACCATGCTCGTCTCCCACTCCTCGTCGCGAGCAGTGCTGCACACCGCTTCGCTATCTATTTGCGAGCGATTTTTCATGGATGCAAATGCGTTTTCACAAAGTCGTTGAGGGCGCGTGCTGTCCTTTCGCGTTCTACTGGAGCAAGGGCAGGCCAGTTCCTGGAGAGAGTGATGAGCGATCCGTCAAAAGCGTGGGATGGGGAAGTGGTCCGGACATGGCTGGCGCGCCGGCTGGCAGCCGCGAAGCTGGATCAGGCAGGGGCGGATCGGCGCGGGTATGACGCGCGGGATGACTATGACAAGGCCGCCGCGGAGGAATGGGTCTGCCGCGCGCTTGATGCTGCGGGCTGCACGAACGAGCAGGCGACCTTCGCCGCGCGGCTCAAGGAGCTGATCGGCCAGGACGAGTATCCGGCGACGGGCATCCATGACGATATCCGGTTCGAGCGGCATGTTCGCGGTCACCTCAGGAAGCTGGCCAAGATGACCAAGACGAATGAGGGGTTCGAGAAGACGCTGCGCTATCAGTGAGTGCCGGTCCGTGGTGCTGCGGATCGTTTTGTATAGTGGCCCAGGAATAGAATAGAATAAGATATGAGGGGCCAAGCTTCGGGACCACCCACGCTAAACGCCGCGAAGCGCCACATAACTGCCGATCGCAACGACCAGCCCGGCGAAAAAGCGTTCCAACAGCCCCTTGTGCGCCGCCAGCCGGCGCCCTGCGGCGATTCCCAGCCCTGAGCCGGCGACGCCGCCCGTGAGGAGCAAGCCAACCATCAACCAGTCGACATAGCCCGACAGCGCATAGGACGTCGCGGTGGTGAGGCCAAAGGCGGCGACGACGACGAGCGAGGTGCCTATCGCGAGCGCAAGCGGCATCGCGGTGGCCGCGACAAGGCCGGGCACGATGAGAAAGCCGCCACCGATCCCGAAGAACCCTGCGGCCAGCCCGACAGCGAAGCCGATCGGCACCAGCCTGGGCAGCAGGATCGCGGCGCTATCGCGCGTCAGGCGAACATCGGGTGCCTCCGCACCGCGGCGCTTGCGCAGCATCGACAGACCGACCCCTATCATCAACAGCCCGAACAACGTCAGGAGGTGCCGGCCGTCAACGGCCTTGCCGATTTCCGCGCCGATCGCCGCGCCGATCACCCCCGCCAGCGCGAAGACGCCGGCGCAGCGCCACTTCACCCGGCCGGCCCGGGCATGGCCGGCCAGCCCGACCAGCGCGTTCGCCGCGACCGCGACGGCGGCCGTGCCGATCGCCGCATGAGGCGAGTCGACGCCGACGACATACACCAGCAACGGGACGGCGAGGATCGATCCGCCACCGCCGACCAGCCCCAGGACGATGCCGATCAGGCCGCCAGACAGGAGCGCAAGGACGATCTGGGACAGCGTCATCGCCGGATCAGACGGTTCCGAGACCGCGGTTCCACGGCATCGCGCGCAGCAGCCTGGCCATACCGCACCAACCCGTCGCGCCCGCCATCATCAGACCGGCACCGACGAATGCCGACAGGCCGAATAATACGGGCGTAACGAGGAAGCCCAGCACCACGCCGACGAGGGTAAGGCCGCCCGCGGCCAGTTGGACCTGTCGCATCAACTCCAGCGGATGGCGGCGATCCTTGCTTGTGGGGAGACCCGACGTCCGCCACGCGTCGATGCCTCCGGCCATTATGTGGCAAGGCGCGCCCTTCGCGGCGGCGGCCAGCGCACTGGCATTCCCCTCGGTCCGCATGCCCGACCGACAATGGAACACGACCGGTCCGGCGGGCAGCGCGGCGATACGGGCAAGCGGCACGTTCACCGAACCGGGGATATGCTCACGTGCATGTTCGTCGGCGTCGCGAATGTCGACCAGGGTGGCGCCGTCAGCGATCAGGCGACGCGCATCGGCGGGAGAAATGGCGGGAATCGTCATCGGATCACTCCTGGCAATAGAGTTGGTAGAGATTGGCCATCAGCGCCTCGGTGCGCGGATCGGAGATGCGGTACCAGATCAGCTGGCTCTCCCGCCGGAACGCGACGAGGCCTTCGTCACGCATCCTGGCGAGATGCTGGGAGCAGGCGGATTGCGACAATCCGACGTCCCGCGCGAGATCGCTGGCGGTCATCTCGCCATGCTCGACGAGCTTGCACAGCAGCATCAGTCGGCGGGCATTACCCATGGCCTTGAGCAGGTCGGCGACCGAGCCGGCCTTTTTCTCGAAACTGGCGAGGTCCATCGGGGATTTGAGCATCTGTGCATCTCCATTAGCACTTGCTAATTTAGCTACTCCTAATATATAGTCAAGAGCAAGGAGATTGCCGATGCCCCGTTCCCCCGTGATCGAAGCCTTCTTCGACGAGGCCACCAACACGATCAGTTATCTGGTCGCCGACCCTGCCACGAACGAGGCCGCCGTGATCGACCCCGTGCTGGACTTCGACATGGCGAGCGGCACCGCCGATGTGCGATCCGTCGCGAAGATCGCCGCTACCGCGGCGGAGCGGGGCTGGACAATCGCGATGGTGCTGGAAACCCACGCCCATGCCGACCATCTATCGGGTGCGCCCTATTTCAAGGCCCGGACCGGCGCCGTGGTCGCGATCGGCGAGCATATCCGCGACGTGCAGAAGATTTTCCGCCCCGTCTTCGGGATGGACGATCTGCAGACCGACGGTTCCGATTTCGACCGGCTGCTACGCGATGGCGAGCGCTTTTCCATCGGAACGCTGGAGGTCGAGGTGATGCATGTCCCAGGCCATACCCCGGCCGATATCGCGTACCGGATCGGCGACGCCGCGTTCGTCGGCGATACCTTGTTCATGCCCGACTATGGCACGGCGCGCGCCGACTTTCCGGGTGGCGACGCTCGGACGCTTTACCGATCGATTCGCCGCGTGCTCAGCCTGCCCGCCGAAACGCGGCTATTCCTGTGCCACGACTACAAGGCGCCGGGTCGCGACGACTATCGCTGGGAAACCACGGTCGGCGAGCAGCGCCGTAGCAGCGTCCATGTCCATGACGGGGTAACCGAGGACGATTTCGTCGCGATGCGCGAAGCCCGCGACGCCACGCTCGCCGTCCCGAAGCTGTTGCTGCCGTCGATCCAGGTCAACATCCGTGCCGGGCACTTCCCCGAGCCCGAAGCCAATGGCGTGCGCTATTTGAAGATCCCGGTGAAAGGAGACGTCGAAGGGTAAGGCGAGAGGGCCGCCTCAGTTCCCGTCGACGGCGATCCGCGTCGTCAGGACCAGCGATCCGCCGGGCGGCAACAGATCGAACACCCCGCCCGGCTGGTTGAACGCGTCAGGCAAATGGCTGACCGGTTCCAGGCAGCAGAAGCGCTCCCCTTCCGGATGAAAGAGATGCAGGTCGCGCGCGCCGTCAGCGGTCAGGCGGACGACATGGTCGCCGCGGTCGAGCGTGGCGATGCCGTCCCATTGTTCGTAGCTATAATCGATGAAACCGGCGTCCGAGATCGAGGCCTTCGCCGCCCAGTCGCCGAAATAGCTGGCATCGACAGCCTCGCTCGGGATCTGGACGTCATCGGTGAGCCACACCCGCGCCGCGTTGAGGCGAAGGCGCGTGCCGGGCGGTATCGCGAAATAGGGGTGGAGGCCGATGCCCGCCGGCATCGTCTCGCGAGACGCGTTGGTCAGAGTCAGGATAACGCTCAGCCCGCCCTCGCCGAGCTCGAACAGTTGTTCCGCACGGTAGCGCCACGGCCAGCCATCGCCACCGTCATGGACATGGGTAAGCCGGGCCCGGTCCGGGCCGGCCTCGATGACGTCCCAGGGGCGCTGCCACCCAAAGCCGTGCAGCGTGTTGGGGTGATCGCCGAAATTGAGCGGCAGGGTTATGTCACGCCCGCCGAAGCTGAATCGCCCGCCCGCGATGCGATTGGCATAGGGGACGAGCGGGAAGCAGGCGCTTTGCAGCGGATCGGTCTCGCCGTCCGCGGTGGAGCGGAGGATGTCCTCGTCCTTGTACGTCAGCGCGCCGATCGCGCCCCCGAGCGCGGGGAGGAGCGTCAGCGCCCACCCCGCGCTCGATAGCTGCGTCATCTCAGCCTTCCATGTCCTCGAGCTCGCGACCGCGCGTTTCCTTAATCATCGCCTTGACGAAGAAGAAGGAGACCAGAGCGCTGGCGGCATAGAAGCCGTAAGTGATCGGCAGACCGACGCCCGCGGCGAGCGGCGGGAAGCTGACCGAGATGGCGAAGTTCGCGCCCCATTGCGCGAAGCCCGCGACCGCCAGGGCCGATCCGCGGATCTGGGTCGGGAACATCTCGCCGAGCATCACCCACATCACCGGGCCCCAGCTCACGTTGAAGAAGATGACGTAGAGATTGGCGGCGACCAAGGCGATCGTGCCGACCCCATCGGCCATGTGCAGGCTGCCATCGATGAAGGTCGCGGTCGAGAAGCACCAGGCCAGGATCGCCAGGGTCACCGTCATGCCGGCCGATCCGACGAGCAGCAGCGGCTTGCGGCCGATCCTGTCGATGGTGAAGATCGTGAACAGGCATGCGGCGATCGACAGGCTGCCCGACAGGATGTTGATCAGCAGGGCATCATTCTCGCTGAAGCCGACCGACTGCCACAGCACCGAACCGTAATAGAAGACGATGTTGATGCCGACGAGCTGCTGGAACACGGCGAGCCCGATGCCCGCCCAGACGATCGTGCGGACCTTGCCGGCAGAGTCGAGCAGGTCGCTGAAGCGCGGACGGTGATGGTCGGCGGCAAGGCTGTCGCGAATCTCGCGGACCTTGTCGTTGGCATAGGCCGAGCCGAACAGCTTGGTCAGGACGGTGTTGGCCTCCGCATCGCGGCCCTTGAGCATCAGATAGCGCGGGCTCTCCGGGATGAGCAGCAGCGCGAGGAAATAGATACCGGCGGGGATAACCTGCATCCAGAACATCCAGCGCCATGCCGGATAGCCGAGCCAGAATTCCGCGGTGGAGGCGCCCGCCGTGTTGGCGAGCCAGTAATTGGAGAGGAAGGCGCCGGTGAGGCCGGCGATGATCATGACCTGCTGCACGCTCGACAGCCGGCCACGGACCGCAGCGGGGGTCACCTCGCTGATATAGACGGGCGAGATCACGCTGGCGGCGCCGACCGCGAGGCCGGCAATGAAGCGCACGATGATGAACAATTCCGCATTATGCGCGCCACCGGCGGCCAGGGCGCTGCCGATGAAGATCAACGCGGACGTCATCATCACCGCGCGGCGGCCGAATAGATCGGCAAGACGACCGGCAAGGAAGGCGCCGACGGCGCAACCGGGCAGGAGCGCGGCGACCGCGACCCCGAGCCACCAGTCGCTGAGGTTGAAGGCGGCACGCAGGCCGTCCTGCGTGCCGTTGATCACGCCGCTGTCATAGCCGAACATGAATCCGCCGATCGTCGCGACTGCGACGATCAGCGCGATGAAGCCGTTGTTCGACTGCTCCGTGCCTCTGCTTGCCATACTCAGATCCCCTCTCTCTTTTCTTTTCGTCTTAGGTAGTTGGCGTCCCGCTGGAAACCACGGCCTCCGTAACGGGCAGGCCAGGCACATCGACGTCGAACGCGAAAAGGTCGCCTGCCTCAGGCTGCGCCGCCAGCGCCTCGGCGTCCAGTCCCTTGCGCGCGGTGGTGACAAAGGCCGTCTTCAGGTCGGGCCCGCCGAACGCGATCTTGGTGACGTTCGACACCGGCAGCCGGACCGTTTCCAGCAGCGCGCCATCCGGCGCGTAGCGGCGCACGCCCCAGCCGAAGAACAGGCCGGACCAGACACAGCCTTCGCTGTCGACCACCGGGCCGTCGGGATAGCCGGCACCCTCTTCGATCGTGGCGAAGACCCGCATCGCGCCGAGCGAACCATCGTCATGAACCTCGACCGCGTGAATGACCTTGCCGAGCGTATCGGTGTGATAGAGCGTCTTGCCGTCGGGCGAGACGGTCGGGCCGTTGGTGATCGACACTGGCGGCAGGCCGGTATCGACTACGCCGTTCGCATCGAGCGCATAGAGACGGCCGGTGAATTCCGCTTCGCTGTCGTCCATCGAGCCGAACAGGATCCGGCCGCGCGCATCCGTCGTCGCGTCGTTGAGGCGGTTGCCGGGCAGATGCGCCTCGGGCGTGTGCAGCGGGGTGAAACCGCCGGTCGCCGGATCGAAGCGCTCCACGCCGCGCTGCATGCCGGCGATGAAGCCGCTGCCCTTTTCAGGCAGGACCCAGCCGATCTGCGACGGCGCGTCCCAATGCTCCAGCTCGCCGCTAGCGGGATCGAAGCGGTAGATCCGCTGCTCCTTGATATCGACGAACCATAGCGCGTTCTCACGCGCGACCCAGACAGGTCCTTCGCCCAGCGTCGCCCCGACGCTGCAGACCCGGTACGGCGAGCCTGCGACCATCTCAGCGCCAGCCGGCGTCGACGAAATAATCGTGGCCGGTGCACATCCGCGCGTCGTCCGACGCGAGGAACAGTACCAGGGCGGCGACATCGGCAGGCTGGATGCGGCCGTCGAGGCACTGCGCCGCGACGATCTCCGCCTCGCCTTCGGGCGTATACCATTTTTCCTGGCGCGGCGTCTGGACGTTGCCGGGCACGATGGTGTTGACGCGGATATCGGCGCGGCCGAGGTCGCGCGCCAGACTGCGCGTCATGCCTTCGATCGCTGCCTTGGCCGTCTGGTACAGGACCAGGTCGTTCAGGCCGAGATGCCAGCTGATCGAGCCGAAATTCAGGATCACACCGCCGCCGGCGCGCTTCAAGGCCGGCACCACCGCCTGCGCCGCGAAGAACTGATGACGGAGATTCACCGCCATGCGCTCATCCCAATAGGCCGGCGTCACTTCCTCGATCGAGTGGCGGTCGTCATTGGCGGCGTTGTTGATCAGGATGTCGACGCCGCCGAGATCATGCTCCATTTCCGCCATCGCGCGCTTCAGCGCATCGATATCGGTGATGTCGCAGTGGCGGAACACCGGTGCGTGCACCGCATCCGGCGTGAGGCGCGCGACCACCGCGCGGCTGGCATCGTCAGCGATGTCGATGAAAGCGACGCGCGACCCTTGCGCGACAAAGGCCTCGACCAGGCCCTCGCCGATGCCGCTGCCCCCGCCCGTCACGATGACGCGCTTTTCGGCAAGGCTGGGATAAAGTGCGCGGAGTGCGCCAGCGGCTTTTGCCTGCAGCACGGATTCAGTCTCCAGAATATCGTTCGTCATGATGCGCCCAGCAGCCCACGACGCGCGAGATTGCGCATCAGAT
>Ga0247737_1001094_pt1 | contig 11552 bp, 13 predicted proteins | sample UWRJL028104C2_FD_180937 | JGI IMG/M metagenome (GOLD analysis project Ga0247737, IMG submission 180937) | Plant litter microbial communities from Arlington Agricultural Research Station in Wisconsin, United States - UWRJ-L028-104C-2 | ecosystem: Environmental > Terrestrial > Plant litter >...
GGTGGTGGCGGTCTTGGTGGCAGCAGCCTTGGATGGGGGCTTCGAGTTCTACGATATATGGTCAACGATGGGAACGTCAACAATAAAGCAATACATACCTCCTTGGAAGCAGAGGGCTTGACCTTGGGTGCGAGCTTAACTTTGCCAGAGGGCCCCTTGGGCAGGTTGAAGATACCAGCCTCAGCACCTGTGGCGATGGCGCGGTTCAGTTGGAAGAGGTTGACACCGGTAACGTCGACTTGGTAAGTTTCCTCAGCAAACTACAATCGTACACGATTAGTATATTATATATGAACAAGCTCAAGCACGTACCTTCTTAATAGTAGCCCTTGAGACACCTTGTCTGACATCCTCCTTGTTAGCGACGATGCACTCCTTGATAATATCCTTCCACGAAGGACGAGTAGCAGCAGCAGCAGCAGCCTTTGGTGCAGCAGATTTCTTCGTTGCAGCAGCCTTGGGTTTGGCTGCAGCGGGCTTCTTGGTGGTGGTATTCTTCTTGGTAGTAGACCTCTTCTCCCTGTTGGCAGACGTCGATGCGGGCTTTTCAATAGCGGCAGGGGCAACAGAGGCAGACATTGTTATGATTGGATGTAGAACGGAAAGTAAGGCGAGTCCTGGAATTGAAGGGAAAAGTTGGACAACAATTGAGCATCCCGCCCTATTTATATCAACGCGCCTTAGGGTCAACGCGTCACATCCGATCACTACACGTGACGCTAACCAGTGGCGGTGCTGACTTTCTTGTTTGTTGATTCGTCCCAAAACGCGCGTGGCGCGTCATCCACGTGATTTCCAGACGCGACGTGGATTGTAACATCGGGGAATTATCGAATACGAAATGCATTTTCATTCGAGTCCTACAAATTATTATTATTACGCCCTAGCTGCCCGCAATATCACAAACGCGCCATTGCTCATGACCCGTGCGCCCACACCCGTCGGTGTCCAGCCTTCACCATGTCCAGCTTCATCTCCCTCTGATCCAGCATGCACATCGACATAATCCTCCAATCCCACCATTTTTCCGACAGGTGGCCCACGGACCAACAAGGCCCCTTTAGGATCTGCACCATTCTCAACTGCAGCATCATCCACACCAACAAGCTTCACCTCCACATTCACGCCTGGAGGACCGCTATGTGCCGTTCGCTGTGTCTCATCGGCCTGTGCTACAGAAAAGTCTTGCAAGTCAAACGGAAGTGAGGCCATGACGGGTGAGGCACAGAGTGGGTGCGAATATACGTTGACGAGAGGTACTGAGAGTGCAATGCGTGTTGACGTGAGGTTTGCTGCGTCAATGTCGCCTGTCATTCATGCGTCAGTAAAGAAACTTTCGACAATAGGCTATTAAACAACTCACCTCCGCTGACAATAACAATCCTAACAGTAGCAGCGGCATGCCCAAGCACCTTCGCTCGTGCACTGTCAAACACCAAACGATCCCATAAGCTCTGATTCGTGATAAAACCATCTTCAACTCCAGCACGTTTATGTCTCCAAGCAAATGATTCCAATAACCACGACTTTTTCGCCTCTCCGATGATTCCAGATGCCAAGGAGCTCAAATGACCGGGCTTGATGAACAGGACTGTAGGTGAAGGGATGGGATACCTCCTCGTTGCGACTGTTTCCGCGGTCTCTGGCTTGATGGCCTCTAACGACATGTGATTAGTTCACTATCGTTTCTCAAGTGGGGAGAATACCAACTTTCATCTACATGGAACAGTTCTGAGCTCGGAATAGACGCGAAGCTCGTTCCTTCATAAATAGCCGTGTAAGCGATAGCCCTTCCATACGCCGTGCTCATAGAGTGTGCGGAAGCGATCGTATCCAATGAAGACAATGCACTCGAGGGTGGTAAAAGCGCCCGTACAGCAGCAACACCAGCAGTCAAATTCTCATGCGTTAATTGCGCCCCTTGGATATGTCCCGACTCAGTTTTATAGAAGGAGGTTGTGAAGACGTCGCTGGGTTCTGATAAAGAAAACGTGAGCATGCATGATCTCGATCTATCGTTGAAAGAGGTCAAGTTCCACTCACTGGGAAGAGTGCTCAAAATCTTCTCCACTTTATTACCCTCACGCTCCAAATCTGCGAAATTGAATATCTTGATATTGCTAGCGACACTCGCCATGGCTTGGGGAGATGGGTCGCCCACAAGAATGATGGTGTGTCCGATCTGACGCTCGCTTGATTCGTAGATGAGCTCAAGGAGGTGAGGCAGGATAAATGCATGGCAGATGATTGCTGAAGGTGTGTGGGATTCGAGAACTGGTGCAAGCAGAGAAGCGTCAGACAAAGTGAGGGAACTGACAGAGTGCGAGGCTAGTGCGAGGTCTGCGACCATGAATTCTGTGAAGGGAAAACAATGAGACCAGGTTAAGAAAATTTATAATACACCATTACCGAGGCAATCGTTCAGTAAAAGCAGCACATTGGACTTTTGCGGCTGAAGACCAATGCGGAGAATACCAGTTCCAAACGCAGCAGCTCTATCTTGCAGATGACCATTCGTCAACTTACGAACCAAAGGATTGTTTTCTCAGCAAACTGTTCCATATACACCACTGAGATTCGGCTCACCTTAGTCGACCACAGTGTACGAGGAGCCTCCATCTCCGGCCTGATGAAATCCGCAAGAATATGCACATCTTTGCTCGGCCTCAACGGGAACTACAATCCAGATCAGAGTCACATCAGCACAACTTGTTCTCTCCCTCCCATCCCAGCGATGACGTGGATAGGCACACAAAATTCTACTCACCCGTCCCATCAACCCAGTCCCATAATTCCGATACACAGCACTCTCCCCTGGTTGCCTAGAGCGTCCGACATCACTCTGTCTTCCGAGAAGGATAGGATGCACAAGAGCCTGGGGTTTGTATAAGTTATTAAGCAGAAATACTGTCGCAGCGATGAGCGCCAAGAGGATGGTCAGGTCGTCCGTGAGGAGGTAGTCCGAGAGGTTAAGTCCCATTTTTGGGATGCTTTATCGTGCCAGTTTTCAGGAGTGTAGGTTTGTGATATGCAGCCGCCAGTGGTGGTTTAGTAGGTGCCTTCCGTTGGTGGTGGAGAACAAACTGGCTGGGCAAAGAAATCGTTTCGCTGGACAGCCGGAGTTCGGCATGGACAAATCCCGATCAACAAGGGCTGAACTCCCTGCCATCCTGGGCCCTTTCACCATTTCTCATACAACGCATTCCATGGTTAAGTTAACTGATCTACCACCCGAACTTTTGGCAGCGGTGTTGAAGGGGCTAGACTGGGATGATTTGTTACGAATAGAAAAGTAAGTATGCCTCGATATTGAGTGACATCTTCTGACACCATGTAGACATGCACTCTACTTTATGAAGTCTTGAAAGCAAGAGTTGTGGGGGCCTCTTTTTCGCGACGCATCTGGTGTCCCACCCTCACATCTTTCGTCTTGATAAGCCTCTAGAGAGCTACAGTGGCCATGAATTGGAGAACTATATCCTGCGTTGGAAGCGAGTGCAGCTTAACTGGGTTGCAGACGAGGTACCCATACTTTCTCGAATGTTCCAAACTCCCGAGAAGACTAGCAATGCATGTCTCCTTCCAGGCGGACGCTGATTGCTCATGGGATCTATGGGTGGACTGGTTTATTACTTCGATCTCGGCACACCTGAGCCCACCCCAGCTGTCTTGGTCTGCTCTCAAATCGAACCCACTCATCGAGCAGGGCACTCAATGGCCATCGAAATCGATGTCGAGGCAACAGGAATTACCTTCAATCTCGCTCTCGTGGTGACGACTTGGAATAGAGTGAGCATGGTCGGCCGCGAGGCCTTACACCGCGATGCCTCTGTGACTTCTCAGGAGGTTATCCAGGAAGTTGTCATGGAATTTCGATTCGAGGAACCAAACCCGCATATTTTGTTGATCGTGACGATGATCTTCAATGCACAACAATCGTTGACTGGGCTCGTGTACAAGAAAATCCATCGCAGACTGTTGGAATATTCTACGTTGAACACGATCGTGCTGTAAGGTCTCAGTCGATCTTCATGTTTTCCTAATCATTGAAGACAAAATCGGAGTTGCATCGCCCTTCTTCCCGAAGATAAACTGTTCGTCACTTTGCCGAAATATGTCAAGATCAGGTTTTGGAGACTTCACCGCAGAAGACTTGAATCCGCGGCGAATCTTTGATTTTCGGCAGACAGGAGTGGCCTCAGCGACCGGAGAGGGTAAAGGCGACGGAGAGGGTAAAGGCGACGGAGAAAAAACGCTAATGATTCAGTCGACATTGGGGAGTACGATTGGACGACAGAAGAGGTGAAAGTCGCGGCTGTCTTGTCAGAGTTTGTAGAAGGACGAGAAATGGACTGTGTCTGCTGCCCTTCGGAGGATTTCTTTCGAGGGCGAACTTGGCATTGAGGGGCCTCCCTTAGCTTCAGCACATCGAGGTTCTCGTTTGCGACTTCAAGTCCCTTCATCTCGCGCTCAAGACCATCATAGTCATTCTGAAGTTCACAAATCCGGAGGAGCAATCGAGATACAACCTCTTCAACGACCATGGCAGTGAGGTCGTCCGTTAAGATCGGCAACATCGTAGTGGAGTAGCGTTGCAAGGAAAGTCTCCGACGCAAAGGTCTCGGTGCCCGGGGTGGTATAGATACCGCTGCAGAGGTCGAGTAAGGGGGTAGACCATCCAGCTTCCAGGCCAGAAGAGGCGGACTCACCTTGAGGGGATTCGAACAGATGAAGTATCGCAGTAGTTGGGGTGAAAGTAGATAGAGGAAGCAAAATCATGAGTAACACTCTTTATAGAGCAGGAAACCGACCAATCTGATCTGATCGTGTAAGTCCAGGTTGTCAACTGAAGCAAGCGAAGTCCTCACTGAGGCAAATTTGCGGGCAATGTCTGAAATAAGGGGCCCGCCCTTCGCAAAAATACCAGACGATGTACTCGACTAAGTACCTTAGGTACAAGATACGGTGCGAGCCACGAGCTCTTCAGATGGCAAGCCTCTACAAAATTAAGTGTCTCCAAAAGGCACAGAATATAGACGTAGACAGATTTAATGCCAATTCCATTGACACATTATCTTGTATCGAGCATAGACCGCCTCCATTTCGACGTGAGTTCATCGACCTTCAGCAATACCCCAGCTGCGGCCCTACTCAGCTTCACTTCATGTAAGCCACCCCCACTTTGCACCTTAAGTCCCTTTTCCAAGCTGCCAAACACCTTCCCAGCCCACTCGCCAACGCCAAGGACGAGTGTGGTGTGCTCGAGACACAAAATTTGCCCGCCATCAATTTCGAGAGCACCGTCAAGAACGACCAAAGCGAGTTCCAGCGCAGATGTAAGGACGGATGCTTCTTGGATCTGTCTATCTTCTGCCGTCTGGACATCTTCATCGCCGATTGCGTCGATATGCGATACAGGTCGTGTTCCAAGAGTCACCGAGAGTTCGAGCGAATCGGGAGCAATGATAGCAAGCCATTCAGATGCATTTTGGGCAGCGTTTACGAGGATGGCAAGTGTTCGCAGAAGCTGAGCCAATACGAGTGGGTTTAGAATGAGACCAGTGCCCGCTCCACGATAGCGAGAAGGTCCCTCCCTGTGAGACGTCCTCGCTTCACGAGTTTGCTCGTCTCGTAAGAAAGCCCAAAATCGATTGATGAGCGGAACTATGACAAACTCTGCTGCAACATCGATGAACCTCATATTTGAAGAATATGTGGGCCTTTGAGTTTGAGAGGATGAATTCGTTACCTTGCCAACCACTGTAATGCTGGTGGGCTTCTGGATTCGCAGTCGTCTTTCACGGACAAGCTCTGGGTGGCTGTCAGCTGCTGATTGCTCGCTGCTGAGCGCCTTTTTGGTTATTTGGTCCATTATGAGCGGGACAAGGTCACTGGTTGCATCTCCTGCGCGAATATACTTCGCATGGAGAGGGCCTGGAAGGGTTTTGCTCGGAAAGACAACACGCTCGAGTGGAACTGTAGATGCTGGGATGGGCAATGAAGCCAGCTCTCGAGCTCCTATCGCAAGAGCGTTGAGAACAACGAACCGCTGGTCCACGGAGTATTGATTCTTGAAGAACTCTTCAATCAAGGCGCTGGTACACACAATGAATCGCTGCTTTATACTAAGTATAAAAGGTGCTTACGGAGCTGCTCTGCGAGGTGTACAATTCACTAGAGCGTTCAATGCACCTTGGCGTTTTTCTGAAAAGCCTTCCAAGTCGAAGTTGTCTTGCAATGACAACAGTGCGTAAACCAAGTTTACAGCATTCTCGTCTGCAACAAGCCCTTTGTTCAGGTGGTATTCATGCCTGAAGAAAAAGAAGACGCACCAAGCTCTGTGCCATAATTTCGTTTCTTCCTGATCAGCTCTTCCGCACAATTCAGCGCCATTTCTATACGATCTGCCTCATGAGGCTCGGTTGATCCACTAGCCTTCGTCCCTGTTCCACGCAGGAGGTCACCAAGTTGAGCAAGGTACACAGGCCGCGGCACTTTCTTCCTTCCAACGTTCAGAGTGGGGTCTTTTTCAATGTCCGCAAGCTCGGAGGGTGACGGTGAGCTGGAACGTGATGACGGTGGAGAAGCATATCCCGTCATAGAGTCATCCGAATCATATCCCTTGTCCGCGAAAGCTGCTCGTTTCACGGGATTTGCGGGTTCCGAGACCACTTCCATTTCCCCTTTGGAGGTACTAGGGACAGAGGCTACCTTTGTTTCCTCGTCGTCGCTGTCATTTTGGTCTTCGATGTGCGCGATGTTCGCGTCTACATCTTTCGCCCGAATGAAGGCCCGCAGTTGCTTAGCCCATGATTTATTGCCCTCATCTCCTTCCCAGTCCCCAAACTGCAGTTTCTTCCCACATCGTTGAGCGACAACCTCCGCCACAAGCATCCCACACCGTCGGACTGAATGGTCCATATGAGAAATGTATATGCTGATACCCTTTATGAAATTGGGAGCTGAGACCAATCCTTCGACGATTGGCGAGGAAGGAGGAAAGTACGAGACCGTAATGAGGAAGAGCATCGTCGTATCTGCATCGTCGAGTTAGAGGTCGTTAAAACACCTTAGTACGATCACGAAGCTTACAGCGATGTCTGGAAATCAATGAATGCTTGACATGTTCAGGTGATGACCATAACTCGAGTATAGATTCGAGGAATGCCTCCAGGGCTGTACTTCCACTGTGATATCAGCTATCATTTTGTTATAGATGGTAAATGGACGCCTGCCTTTCAGATTGATCTGTCGACCTCTTGATGATCCTGAGATCCAGCACACGAAGACTCGTGCAGCAGATTCGTGCCAGCTGCGGCTCAACATTAGACTTGTAGAGATCTCCCACAGGTCGGCTTGGTCGAACGCATCTGGAGTAATCCTACCGACCAGTCCCTCAAGTAATACTGCCTCTCGCTTTATCGAAGCTCGAACTGAAGCGGTTTCCTCGAGTGGGCGTTCGATAGTTTTGAGAGAACCGTATAGCGAAGTGAGAATGGACTGAAGTGGGATGCCTGCTATGTTGAGGAAAATGGAAGCCCAAATTACAGAGTATTGGGATGAAGAGGTTTTATTTAGACGTGTTCGAATGTGTGTGAGAGTCGCTTGAAAGAAAGAGGGTTGCGAACGCGCAACGGGCGGAGTGGGTGGGAAGAGCCCAATGTTGACCAACTTGGTAAATAGGAAGGAGAGAGCTGACAGGGACTCTAAGTGAGAGTGAGAGTGTCAGACACAGCAATGAAGCATGAAGTCTGGAGAACTTGCCTGAAAACTGTCTCTTTGTTGACAGAGAGGATACTAATTCCTCTGTCCGAACACTGAGGTTGTTGAAGTAGACACCGTTCTCCAACGTCGTGGGGACACTCCCCTTCCCATCTGAATTGGCAACAACAGCATTGGCTACTTTTGCGGGAACCATACACACATTCCGTACACAATCCTCCCATTCGATACCTTTTGAAGCAGTATCGAGATTCCTTCTGTCCATAAACGCTGCAGTAAACAACCTATCCAGGGGGTACTCTCTGACGAGCCTCTCCAATATGCGGATGGCATGTCGTATCATCTGCACAGGTGGCAGACCAACGAGAGTACCATAAGCATTCAAGGCTACTTCACCAGCGGAAGGTAGGGCATTTGTGAACGTATCAGGAGAGAAATACTGATCCACGAGGCTCAGAAATCCGTTTTCTTGGAGAATGGTATCCCATGTCGGTAAAATCTTCGTCACAAGCAGATGTTGAATCTGAGGGATGTGTTTTCTCACTAAGATGCTCCTGGCAGCTATCGGGCGTCTGTTATACGTTCGATATCGAGGGGGAAGGAGGTTGAGTGCATCAAGCGGGCCGCTGAGTAAGGCAAGTAGCGTCGGAAGGTCGACGATCTGCGACTGTAGTTGGTCTAGCAGACTTTGTATTGGGGATCGGGTATCTTCTGAGTCCATTGGAGTGGGAGATGTGAGAGCTCAGAGATCTGCACGCAGAGAATACTGGTGATGATGCCGGTCATCCTGAAAGGGAAGGTCAGAGATGCGCTCACACCGTGTACCCGTGGAAAAGGTTGTGAGAAACCACTTTTGAGCCTATGTCTATGAACTGCGATTTGTGATATTTACATTTCTACTATTGAACACACCATACATACGAGAAAGCTAGAATGGCCTGTGTACAACTGTGTGTATGACATAGGCTGTTCTAGATCTTGCACACCGCCACTAAATTACAGATATACAGCAGCCTAGAATCGAACAAAAAGTTTAACGATACAAATACAATCAGAATGATACCTCCTGACACGTTAGTGAGGACGTTGGGGAATAGTCTTAAACATGGCATAAGGAATCGCCAATAATAGCTAAGCGCCAGCCTTGGAGGATGGTTTAGCAGCTGGCTTCGCCTTGGATGCAGGCTTTGCTTTCGACGCAGGTTTAGCCTTGGATGCGGGCTTGGTCTTTGCTGCCGTTGCTAGTTTAGACTTGGGCTTAGACACAGGCTTCTTTCCTTCACCAGTGACCGCCTAACACGTTAGGTTAGAGGATATCAGGAGCTGAAAAGAGAAGGGTCGCACCTTCTTCGCCGGTGCTTTCTTGGTTGTGGTAGTTTTCTTGGTTGCGCCTGGCTTCTTCGCAGCAGCAACCTTCTTGGTGGTTGCAGTAGTCTTTTTTGGGGCTGCGGCCTTCCTCATTGTAGTAGCCTTCTTGGTCGTCGCCGTCGCCGATTTTGCAGCTGTAGGCTTTTTCGTAGTAGCCCTTGTAGTGTCGGCTTTGGATGTAGTAACTGATTTAGTGCCTGGCTTCTTAGCAGGAACCGGCTTCGCAGCAGCAACAGGTTTAGCTTTGGTAGTAGTGGATTTCTTTGCAACAGGCTTTGTATTCTGTGAAGACGTCAGCGATGTCTGATAACAACAGCCAGAATGTCTCACCTCTTTGGTTGCATCTGCGCGGGCTTTAGCGGCAAGCTTCACCTTCCCGGAAGTCCCTAAACCAAGGAGGTGAGTCTGATGTTGAGTCAGCATGGCATAGCAATGTACCTTTGGGAAGGAGAAAGACGCCTTTCTCACTACCATGAGCGATGGCACGGTTAAGCTGGCTCGCAGTAGCAGCGTTGAGGTCGATATGATACTTGGTTTCAACAAACTGTGTGAACAGGGGAGGCGCATGAGTAAGGTAGTCAGTGGCACGAGGGTGGTGGGCGGCATACCTTCTTGATTGTCGGGCGAGAAACACCACTACGAGCGTCTTCAGGGTGGCTTATGATGCATTCCTACACAAGATCGGTGTCAGAGCAGTACGTGTGGTGACCTTCCATGACTCAACATAAAGCGGGAGAGCGGGAGACGAATAGATACCTTGATCATGTCAACCCAGGGGGGGTGCGTGGCTGCCTGAGACTTCACAGAGGCAGCAGCGGCCTTCGAGGCTGCCTTGGTGGTTGGTTTCTTGGCTGTAGTAGGCATTTGGTTGCGGAGGACGGGATATCAAGCGGAGGATTGAGAACTTGGGTGAGTGTGGGGAGACAAGGAGGGGAAGGGGAGGTCCATTCGTTCATTCGGAACACCCAATTCAGCATCACGTGGATTAATTGAGCGCACGGACGCTCATCCGCCTCTGCTCAGAATTCCATAGGTCAGAAACAGGCCGAAGATGCCCATAGATGTCCTGGTGATGTATCTGAGTGCTTATAGTCGTTGGCAAAACTCTCCAGAGGTTCTAGAAGCTACGATCGTTGCGGAACGCGTTCGAGTCTAACAAGACGAGATGTTGTTTCAAATCGGCGGTGGACCATGTCCTAGATCGTGTCAAGCTCTCTACCAATTGCTGCACCATAGTATATATCTTGAATTCGAGTGTTGTGAGGTTAAAGCGGGGTGGGTGCGGCCTTCAAGGAGGAAGCAGATGGTGGAGAAAGTAGAAGGAAAGCGGGCAGGTCTTGCTAGCCGATGAATGACCTCGGAACTTTCCATTGCCGAATCCGGCATTCTTGTCGATATAGCACGCTTCACCTGCCGCGCAACATATTCATAATCATGATACGAAGAGTTACGCTATGAACAGAGCCAAAATTACAAGGAGGGGTAATACTAGTACATCATAGATCACTTCCTGATCTAACCTTTTTAAAATGCGACAATTGCCTGCGTTAAGTTCACAGTTTGGTTACTTGATGTAAAAGTACTAGCTCGGGTATTCTGTTTCATGACGCTTGATTCTTTACATTTGTTCTGCAACTATTGAAAGAGGAGCAATATTGGCTTTCCCTCATTTAAAGAAAATGTTTACTACTGGCGGTAGGCTGAACCAGAATCCAAGCTTCACCTACGTCTTCAGCAGTCTTACTCGCGTTCGGACACTTTAGTACTATCCATGTTCGTTGGACTCATATAAGTACTATTATCGTAGCAATCGCATCTTCCTAGAATACGCTCAACTACTGTACACCGATTGTTACCTGCACCCCGAGGAATACACCATGGTCCCTACAAGCTGCGACCGTGCCCAGCGAGCCCTATAGACGACGGGCTCTCAATAACCCATCCTGAAACCCAGATAATATATAGCTGTTTATGAGTGCTCTTTTCAAGGTCAACCAAATTAAATTTTTTTCTGCCATGATCAAATAAGGAATGTGTGGCGCATATACCACGTGTTTCAAGCTTGAAGCGCTAATCAAAACAGTGTCATAGACAATACGCCGATCTGTCTAGCAGAGTCAAATGCTGTGATGTGAGACTCGAAGTGCAATTTCTATCGAAGTAAGTTTATGGCTTTCGACCACTTCCTTGACGGACTGCAAGGCCTTGAAGTACGACTTTTCCTAGTACGATCCGCGACATCCAGTAACCTAGAATCATTTGCTCTTCCACCTCTGGGCCGTCCATACTAGATGTATGGCGCCCCGTGAGCCTCTACATTATGTTTGAAAAGACTTACGCCACTGATACATCCCAGATGATGGATGGGGCACTTTCGACACCAGTATAAGATCGAAATGTTAAGGTCATGATACACATATCGGCCCATATTAAATTATATATGGCTTTTCTTTTTTTTTTTT
>Ga0247737_1001097_pt1 | contig 11546 bp, 10 predicted proteins | sample UWRJL028104C2_FD_180937 | JGI IMG/M metagenome (GOLD analysis project Ga0247737, IMG submission 180937) | Plant litter microbial communities from Arlington Agricultural Research Station in Wisconsin, United States - UWRJ-L028-104C-2 | ecosystem: Environmental > Terrestrial > Plant litter >...
GGTAGCGAGATGGGCCAGGGAATTGAGCCCCAACAGTGGATGTGGATGGTGCAAACGGGTCGATGTCAAGGTCCATTGGAAACGGTTCAGCGACGCCCTGCCATTGGTCGAACATTCGTTGGTCATCAAGAGGTTCTGATTTGAACAAGAAAGGCTGGTAGGTATTGAAAGGAGTTGATGAGGATGAGGCCAAAGAGGACATGAAATACTGCTGCTCCAGCTCCTGTAAACGACACAGCTCTGCCTCATACATTTTTGCTCTTTCCTGATCTTGGGCGGTTTTCACGGACTTTGCACGAATGCGTTCCAGGAGAGTTCGTTGTCCAATTAAGGCCACACGGATGTTATCCAGCTGCTCGCGAGGATGTTGTTGTAGGCCAATCGAACGGGAGAAACCGTCGCGTTTGTCGAGAGCAAGTCCTTCAGATATAGATGCTGAATTGGTGACAGGAACGAGGGGCGTCTTGGAAGTGACTACTGTCTTCGACTTCTTTGCGTTTTTATGGATCGCGCTCGGATCTTCTGCCTCGTGTTTCTCGACTCTGAAAGCCACGTCTGACAGGCGCTTACGAGGGATGCTTGCTGCAAAGGGCTCGTCTTTGATGGGCACTTCGTTGTTCTCGCGTTTAGAAGTCTCTCCACGGCGAGAGACTGTAAAAGGGCTGGATGATGCGAGTGTCAAAGGCGACTCCGACTTGATTGGAGAGGAAGATGATAACTGAGCGAGGCTCTTTATAAAGGAGTCACTTAAGCGCCTGTGACATAAGAGCATCTGTGACATACCTGTTTTCTCGACACCTCAGTCTTCACACGCGCAGCCTTTGTAGTCTCCTTATGGTCCACGATATGATTCTAAATGACAAAAACGCGGTTTAAACGAGATTCCATTGCCCAAAAAGAGGCAGAACGTACCCGATAGGCTGATAAAGAACCAAGACCATCCGCCTTGCCTCCATCATAAGCACGAACGCGTCGAATGAGTTCAATGTTCTTGTTGCACCTGTCCTTAAGACACGTCACAAACCCAACTAGAGAGCGTGTATGGAGTGAGCACAAAGTGGCCGGAAGAAACGCGCATATATGCCACTTACGACCGACTTTGGGTTGTAAGGTCACACGAAACTGCCTCGTTAGCTATATTAGGCGATGTCGAAACGAACATAAGGCTATGAATAGCTCACGTCATCCTCGAGGGGGTAGAGGAGGAGATGTCGTCTCAATTCATCAATGTAGAACCGCGGCACATGTTCATCCTGAAAGAAACAGAGTGAGTACGTGTCCAATGGGGACTGAGAGCGCGTCGGGGCACAGAAATAACACACCGGAGTCGTCAAAGGTAAGCTTAGGTGCCTCTTTGCTATGGCGGCAACAGTGGCGGGACTTCTGTCTGCCATTCTGACGCGACTGTGTGTGAGGGTTCAGATGATGGCGGTGAAGAGAAAAGAGGGGGTTCGGGAGACGAAAACGCGTTTTGTGGCGCAGATAATTCCCACGCCTGCACACAATTAGGACGCGTCGCAGTCACATGACCCAAATAATAGAACCCGGACCAGTGCCACCGTCCTTACGATGCTATAGAGTTTGAAAGCAAGGGTTATCCGAAGCAACATCTCATGGACTACAACCATCGGCATAACACCAATGAAATTATTGTTAACTGAGCAAAAACATGCTGACCGTGCCTGAGAATCAAAGTGACGGCGGCCTGCCCAGAACGGATAGATGACATTTAATCATTATTAACCGGTGGTGACCCTAGGTTCGGTCTAGGCCGCCATTCTCTGACAGGAAATGTGGCCTACGATTTTGCAATTGGCCAACCTTCAAAGTTCGAAGAAGGATTTATCCGTACCCAGCCGGAGCGCGGTGGCTTGCTCCGAACCTAGGGGGCACGCACAACTTAACTCTTGAACTTAACTCTTGAACTGATTAGAGAGGATGTGGAAATCTAGATATCACTGCAGGAAGCATATTTGAGCAACCTTTGTACTCACGTTAGTACTTACCCAAATATACGCGATGCTAGACTTGGGTGCTACGGCAAGACTGCACAGTGCAAGAAGCATTCACAGAATGCTATGAGGAAACAATACATCCATTGCTCAAGATCCCAATAGAGCACGTACCATTTGAAGATTCTTGCTACCCAGTGGGCTTATTGGATTCAGAGAATAACTAGCCCCTGAGTTAACCAGAAGTGGTACCTTGCCTCGGCCTGAGAGGTAGCTTATGTAAGATGATGCGAACTTCGAACGTAAGTAACTACTGGAGTCCGAGGTTAGACTCAGAGCGGCCAACCCCCGACTTTCACCACACATCCATCGACTCCAGGATTTTGGACCACCTGTTCGCTCTTGTACCCAAAGTATCCAGAAAGATAATTCTCGTAGGCCTTGCTCGTCTTGCCCACTGTCAACACAGCTCGAGTTATTTTGAGCGCGTTACGGACTGTCGTGTAGCGCAGCAACTGTCTTCCGCAGCAAACCGCGTTACGGACTGTCGTGTTTCAGGGGAGTACGGACCGAAGTAGCCCAGCAACAGTCTGCCGCAGCAAACCAAGTATATAAAGTGTCAGGTATACTGACTCGGAGTTCCGTTAGCAGCAAAATGTTTTGGTCACCCAGCTTCGATCCGGCTAAGGATCTGAAAGACCTCTCAGGAAAGGTCATAATCGTAACAGGGGCAAAGTTGGTGTTCACTTTGGATTATTATGCATAAGCTGACCTACAGCCCTCAGCACAGGAATAGGGTATTCCACCGTGAAACATCTAGCAAGGAAGGGGGCAAAGGTCTACCTCGGAGCGAGATCTGAGGAAAAGGCAACTGTCGCGCTTCAGACGCTCGAGGAAGAAGGCATCGCCCCAGGTGAAGTCGTCTGGCTACCTTTCGATGCCAGCAGTCCAGAAAAGGCCAAGAAGTCTGCGGAGACCTTCCTTGAGAAAGAAGAGAGACTTGACGTACTTGGTAAGCAATTGCGATACCCTGTCAATCTGAAAAAATACTGATTCTTCGTTGTGTAGTCAATAATGCCGCATGGTCTGTGATTTGTTCTATTCAAGATTTTCGGCTTACAGTGCCTACAGTATGTATGATAAAACTGGTGAAACAGCACAAGATGGTACGTACCCGCTGTATTCCAACCATTGCTACTGCTGACGAAATTTGAACCAGACATCACAATAATGATGATGGTCAAGTCAGCCCCACTTCCCGCTTGGTTTTTTAACGGTATCCAACTGACTGTACCAGTTATATCGGTGTTTTCCAGTTCACGAATACGCTCCTTCCCTGTCTCATCAAGACCTCTGAGGAGCCAGGTTCTGACGTGAGGATAATCACCGTAAGCGCAACCTGCTGGCTCCTGTCAGACACTCACTGACTTTTCACTGATCCAGGTGAACTCTGACGCGCACTCCAGAGGGGTCGCTGCAGACCCAAATATCAGTTTTAAGTCATTGGACATATTCAAAAACCAGTGGGAAAATGAGACCATTCCATTCTTTAATCGATACTGTAAGTTATCTATCTGAATCTTTTTAGCAACAAGATTTCACCGAGTTTCCCGATTAGACGTATCGAAACTAGCGGTTATGTTGTATATGAAGGCTTTGCAACGAAAGCTCTCTTCCACCAGCATCATCTGCTTGTCCTTGCACCCTGGTGTCGTCAACACATCCTTGTCGGGTATCTTCCGATACCAGCGTCTGATGAGCTTTGTTATGGCCATCTTTTTTAAGAAGCCGGAGGAGGGTTCTTATACGTCCTGCTTTGCTGCAGCGTCGCCAACAGTCCGCGAATCGGCCGAAAAGTATAAAGGCGCCTACTTCATGCCTGTTGGCGTCATCACACAGCCAAGCCCCAATTCACAACGGATGGACTTGCAAGAAGAACTGTGGGAAACGACTGAGAAGTACCTGGTCGGTGAACTGAAGTGATTACGCCCCAGGTTTGTTTGCAACCGATTGGAATCATCGCCCTAGTACTTACTATACACACTCGAAGCCTTTATAACACATATCTCCCTCAAACCGTACTCCCTCAACATAGCCCATAGGTTTTGCCTGCCACAAAACCCTCTAAATTGACCTCTTATAGCCCATAACCCCACATAACCCATAGCCTGGGCTATCAGCCAAGGATTATGGGTTTTATGAGGTTCGACTGAAATGGAATAATTAGACATTCATAATCTAATATTTTTTCAAACGGCTTGTGACAAATGCACACCTGTTAAAAGTCGATGAGTGAGTTACTGCGAGTTGAAGTTCTATACTAGTGTCATGTTCAATGGCAAAGCGATAGTGACAGCTCCAGATGGTATTATTTCCATATTCAATTCCCAAGTCCCTCGTTTTAACGATTCATTCATAGGAGTATCGCCTATCATGATTCGAAGATTTTTTGTTATAAGTACCAACATGTCTGTTTATTTCAGGCACCTTCCAATTCACGGCAACTCTCCTTCCCTGTTTGATCAACGCCTGAGGAGCCAAAATCTGTTCGGATTATCACGGTTAGAATTCCTAAATCATATTCCTTGCATTAATACTGAAAATATCTCAGCTTACATCCACATGGTCCATGGCCTGCTGCCAATCCGAACATCCGCTTCAACACTCTGGATGATTTCAAGCATCGTTATAAGAACACATTTCACCAAGTCTCCAGCGGAAAGTCCCCCAGCACAACACCATCTGCGTGGCTGTACATTCTAGCGTTGTCACATCGTGGGGCAACACCAACATTTCGCCTCGTTTCTGATGGGTCTGTTTTTTTTTTTTTACGTTTTTTGACTAGGGCTCTTACACTTCAAGGCTTCATGCTTTGCTGCCTGAGTCACCCGAGAAATATCGAGGCGCCTACCTGGTACCTTACGGGGTTATCCATATTCCAAGTTCCAACTCGAGGAAGGAAGACCCCCAGGACGAGATTTGGGTGACTATAGAAAATGACTTAGCAGGCAGGCTCTATCTATATAGATTGGATTCCGATGTTATTGAGGAAACTTACGCCATCCACATTTCCCTTTGCTGAAACACTATTCTACCCATTCAAGGTGCTATTCCTGCCATCTGCATTTTAGCAATGAATATAATCCTAATCCTGTGCTTGATCTCCCCGCTGACTTGAGGAGATCGTTTCACTAGAAAAGTTCACTCCCTTGATTCAGACCGCCGCCCCCGTGCTGTGCGTCCCCTAAACGGATCCAATCGGTAATTTGATATGTAGTAAACCCCAGCAATCTTAATTTTCTTACCTTTGGTGTCTCTCTGAGCACATATGGCGCTATTTGACACCATATGTAGTAATTCTCTATTTCGGGAAATATGAAGGTGGCGTAATCTCACTCCAGGCCCGCGTAGATAACATATTCTTCAATGCAGAGAATGCTGGTTGTTTTTGGCCTGAGGCCCTACTGATTTGAGCATTCAATTGTCAAGCTACATTTTACCCAGCCAGAACGTTATACTCAAACTATGACCTAATATATGTCCTACACTACCCCAATTATGATTTCCTCCGCCGCACACGGACGAGCTAAGCAGTCAACGTCTGGAGATAAACTGCGTATTGGTCCGAGTGAGCCGCTGTAATGTTGATTGGATGCGTGCCAGCAGCGGTGTGTTTACTGATACCCGATAGAGGATTTGATGGAGTGGTAGGCTTTGCGGTTCCAGTGGCGTATCCAAAGATTGCCGAGGAGTTTGTAAGATTGATGCCTCCACCGGTCCATGTCGTGCAGTTCTTTCAACGAGTCAGAGAATCCTCAACGATTTTAGGAGTGGGAATAGTTACCTGGCAGCGATAAACAATGCGTTGGTGAGTGGTATTCGCGCCAGAGGTTCTTAGGACGGTCACGACTGGACCTGTATAAGTTGAAGGTGGGCCGTATGCTCTGAAACATAATCAGCGAGATAACAGTACGAGCAGAAATAGCCAACGCACGTTGCATAGCGCGTGGAGAGGACGGGTGTCGTGCCGCTCACCCATCCCAGGATTAACAAATTATTCTTCATTCCAGGTCCAAGAGCATTTCCAACCCAACCAGCAGCAATTGGTGCAGTGAAAATTCCAATGAACTCGTCAGCCGCTGGTTGACCAGCAGCCGGGAGAGGGGGGAAAACATAGCCATAGCCAATGTCCTCGGCCTTGACGTAGAATCGGCTGAATGTTACATTTGTCGCGCTATCTACCCAAGGTATCGCCTGAGCATGTACTGACATTGCTAAAGAAATAAGATAAAAAAGTTAGATGGGTGCTTTTCGCGCGTGAAGCGGGGTAGAGCGGGGCAGCGACTAACCCGCCAGGATAGAAACGATGATCCAGACTAAGGCTTGAAGCATCTTGCAGCAGAATTACTCTGTGGGGGTTCTTAGGTTTCTTCCAGATATCTTGCACGGTATTTAAATCGTGTAGGATTGGGCCACATGAACTAACCTATGGGTCTCCGACCGACGACCAATTAGATTCTACCAAATTCACATAAGAATAAGCGCTTGAGCTTCGGCACTGCTTCGGGCTTGAATGGATGAAGAAGTATAAAATATAAGTTGGTGCCTTGGATGATGTTTGTGCCAGAAGGTAAATCTTCACCTGCTACCTCAAGGAATCGAGGAATCAATTCACCACGAGAACCATATTGTATCTTCTGTATATCCGGCGAAGCTCTTGGGCTTTTATACCTATCTCATAATCATTCTCGTTATGGCCAATGCAGCAGTCGTCAGCGTCAAGAACTAAAGTAAAGGATCTTTTACAAAGAAGTTCGATACCATGGAAGCTTTCGGGGATACGGTAAATGTTTCTCCCGACGACGGCGGCCCACTCAAGGTCGAGCCATCAAGAGGACCAAAAATTCCCTGTTGCGGCTTGCGAACCAATTTTTACCTGCTTGTATCGCGCCGGGGCTCGAGGTGGCACCTCTAATCGGAGTCGGGAATTTTGAATAAATCCTAAGCCACGTGCAGCCACGTGCTCGGACCCGACTCGATCACGGCTGGTTCTTCTGATTCAGCCATGATCGACCAGTTTCTCCCGTAACTTCTGATCGTTAAAAACCGAGACAAGCAGTCAGGACTAGTTAGGTTTCAGGCCGGTCTATGTCACTTCTCCAACCAATGGGACTCAACTGATTTGCAGGGGAATCATCGGGCATGCAAATATTCGGCACAAGACCTCCATCACTTTTGAAGAAACTTCTGGCGACGAATCCGCTAACACTCCGAATCTTCCACCCAAGACATGAACATCTTGGAGCTGGTGAACTATGTTTATTTGCTGAAAGGCAATCGTGAATTTCTCAAGCAATGCATCCACCTTTACCGTTTGTCCGCTACCCGAGAAATTGGGCGCCTTTTGAAAGCAGAATGGCGAAAATGCAATGCGAACCCTCTGCCGCTCATCTACTTGGGTCTCCAAAGCCTTTCCCCAGTGTGCCAATTGTGTCAATGGTGAATTTGTCAGCGACAGCATTCTACTATTACTTCACGGCTTCGTGCATTCGCGTCAGTTGCGATTGTGGCAGAAAATTTTCCTCTTAAGGAGAACTTGCGAGAATTATCCCTCGATACATGATTCTGAAGGTGCAAGGTTGACATTCATTGCTTGGCAGCGTCAGCTGCAGAGCGTTTCCTGCTTAACTGCGGTCCTTCTCTGATGACCTGTAGCTTAAAGAAAACATGCCGTCCGTCCCCCTGACCATCTTCGATAAATTGTCAGGCCGGCATCCCTTTCGTGATTCAATGTCGGAATTCTTAGCTAATGTGCTATTCAGCCCTCTGGAGTTCTTCTAATTTCCTTGCGTTAATGCAGGTCACACATCACCGTCCGACTTTTTCGCAGAAATATTCAACAAATCTGTTGCTCGTTATTGAAGAATCTTCGAATCTACACACAAGGCTCCGACCGTAGGTTTCTCAAATACCTGCGTCACGATTCACGGTACTAATTGCCGAAATTAGTTGAAGCGTGTATTTTGACATGGCCAACTTGGAGAATGCCATGCCATGGCCTCTCTGGAACAAATGCACTGATTTCACCGGCTGCTAGGTTAAACACGATGAAGTTATAGATCCTCAGGTCTGGCGGTTCTCCGGCAATCGAAATTTCATAGGTCCGTCTAGTTCATGAAACCGCAGGCAAGCTATATACTGACGCTTTACTGAGCGCCAAAACTGCGGCCCAGGATGGACGGGCTGATATCTCGCTAAACCACCTGTGATTCTCGGCGTCAGCTTCTCTCTCAACCCGAAGAGAACTCGCCACTGAGTCACTATACCTGTTCACATTTGGCTTGGAATTCATTATATCGCTTCCAGCTACCCCAAGGAGATGCCCATAGGGTATGTGATAAATATCTGCTAGGGTTATTTCCTGTTCCTCGGCGTTAATGCATAATTTCTAGTATTTGGGGACGGAAATACAACTTACGCTTCCAGCGACGTATTTCTGCTTGGAAAGTATCTTATCGTATGCATCTAGTCTAGTCGAGAGCTGGTCGATGGCTTTTTCAAAGGCCACCTCATTTGGTGTCATTTGGTAATAACACCTGCGGATGATAATGGTTAGCACGACATTGATATTTATCGAGATGAATCGCCAACGGTTTGTAGACCCTCTCCATGACTGCAGCACGAGCAGGTATATAGAATAAATTGTTCTCCACCAATGCTGCCTGATGCATGAGGCGAGTGTGTGAAGGTCTGTGGGTAGTAGAGACGTCCCACTTTTAGCATACTTGGCGGCAATGTACTCGTAGATGGCTCTGCTCTCGTAGAGTATAAATCCGTCATCATCCTGCAATTTATTTCTTTAGCTGATTGTGCTACGGCTTGAAGGACCCTATGATTAATTAGTACGCACGATGTAGGGCGTCTGACCGAATGGTTGCTTCAGTAGGAACTCAGGAGTCCGGTGTTCGGCTTTCACAGGATCGACAAGGATGAACTGATATGGCACGCTCTTTTCGTACAGGACACAAAGAACGAGCTCAGTGCATGCCGTGTAATGCCCGTAAACTTTGAGAACCATTGATATTATAAGACTGAGGGGGAGGAGGGATTAACCTCTGCCTCACGATCGGTCAGAGAGTGTTTATAAGCAGTCGATCTACCGGAAGGTGCGGAGACAGTAGAGTGAATCTGCGAACGGCATGCATAGGCTGTCCAAGAAACTCTGAGCTATCAACCAACCTAACACATGCGTGAAACCAGGGATGGTACTCGTGTTGGTGCCACTGTCAGCCGCAATGGACGGGGCTATAGATGGTCATAAATTGCTATATTGAACGCTTGGAGGTCCACTCTCGACCCATCGAAGTGTATCTCGTGTTTTCTTCGCACTGGGAGGATGCTCTAGAAATTAGAAAATAGACAATCTGTAGCTCGTTTTGGATTTCATGTGACTGCTCCATTTCATAGATCAATTTTGCTTCGTCTTGGTGAAGCTCTCGCTTGAGAGGCACCATATGGGTGCAATCTGTGAGAGCAGACCATAAAGCTTTACCTTGACTATGTAGTACCATTTTGGCCGACTAATAGTGTTAAATGAAAGCCTCGTTCATCTGCAAGGCGTGGTCAGACGTCAATATGCCACTCGAAATTGCACTAGACTCACTTGCGGGAGTTCATTTAACTTCGAATCAACGACACTACCACCCACACAAAGCCCACGCCGCGTAAGAGCGATGGTATCAAGTTCAAGTACCTTCCTATTTATATCCTGCTTGACCCAATGATCATGATCTGGGTAGGTTGCGATCGATGAAAGCCTTATTGCCCTCTTTCAGATTGGCCAACTCACTACCAGAGTTCCATTTCGAAAAGTAAGCCTTAGGCTCAGGCCTAGAGGCCATTCATTCGCACTCAAACCATTTAATATCCCGCGTTACTGACGACTTGCCACTGACACAAGCACTCATGACTCGAAGCATGTTTATCGTCATCTGTTAGTAAGTTTCGAGTCCCAGGGCAACATGTCCTAGTAACGCGAGGAGAACCAATTAGAGTCGGAAGGTGTAGCCGGCCATTGCGGAATCCAAAGACCCAAAAGCGTCCGTCGCGTTATGGTCATGTGGTTCCCGGTTGCGACGCGCGCCAAAATAGCGGATGCAAGGAAGCCCATATGCACAAACAGCAACACACAATGTAGCCTTCAACATTTATCGGCCCCGCCGAAGTGCGTCACTACCAAATTCTAGACCGATGATCGACGATCGTCGAGCGCGTGTCCTGCTCCGAAGTAACTGCGTGTTGCGACGAGGACGTCGTCGGTAAGCCTAAAAACGTGGGTCTGTTGTGTTCATCAATTATCAAAATCCAATTGAGACTTATTGTAATGTCTAAAGTTCGACTTCTCTGAGCCTTCATCTTGTGCAAAATAACCCTGTCTGCGTTTTCTGTCTGAATCCCACTTTACTTGCACGATAGGATGCGCTTCTTGAGGATGTACGGGAGTTGGAACCTGGTCGTCTGTAATGACAGGGTCGTGAAACCGTATCTGGCTCTGTGTTTCCTCCAGAGCTTCCAGAGTCAGCACTGACGTCGAAGGGCCGGGTCCTAAGGGTGGAGGTACTTGTGGGGCGTTGCCTAGTTCAACAGGTAAATTAATTTCACGAGGTAGGTAAATCAGATGCCCAAACCGACATACCGAGGTCGCCGAGCATTGTTGTTGGTTGTCTTGGAGTAGTAGTAGATGTACTTGGTAGTGGATTTCGAGAGTAGGAGTTGAATCGAATAACGTGAGGCTGCTCGTAAGAGACCTCGATTGGGGTCGAAGGCTGCGAATGTGATGGGGTCACTCGTCGCGATGGTGGCATTTGCAGCGGGGGTCGTGAGGAGGATGAAGACGGTAAAGGCATAATTGCTTGAGTTCCACGAGAAGGAACATCGTGTTTGTAGCCTTCCCCGGGATTTTTTGGATGAGTCAGCGGGCGAATCGTATTTGAAGAGAAGAGATTGGGTAGGCGCGGTCCTTTGAACGTTGTCAGCATTTGCTTGTTGAAATCAGATATACTGCACCTATTTGGCTTGGAAGTTCAAAGAGTTGAGGGAAAGGCTCCGAAGCCATGTTTTCATACGGATCAGGCCATGCTTCTCGTCTTCTTGTAACTAGAGATCAAAATGAATGAGCAAGCTAGATGGGGATCAAGAGAAACATACTCGAAGGATCTAAAGTTGGGCGAGACACAAAATTGGGAAGTCCAATCGAAGTTTCTTGATTCAAAAAGTAGAAATTCAGACTCTAGAAAGAATGAGACGATGGTATTTTCAGTTACCTGAACGACCACTGGGTTCAGGCTGATTCGATCCCATTGGATGTGGTCGAGCGTCCTGGGGTTCTAAGCAGTCGTTAGGTTGATGAAATGGAATCTGCGGGGTTCAATAAAGCAATTACCTGTTAGAGCGTTGTACGGCCTTGTACGTCGAGACACCCTACGGTCTTCTTTACTATGATTAGAACATTCGGTAGAGAAGAGTTATGAGATGAAGCACCTGTTCGACTTGCTTGGCGACTATCTGATTGAGAAGTACTTAGTTCGGGCGGCA
>Ga0247737_1001102_pt1 | contig 11528 bp, 11 predicted proteins | sample UWRJL028104C2_FD_180937 | JGI IMG/M metagenome (GOLD analysis project Ga0247737, IMG submission 180937) | Plant litter microbial communities from Arlington Agricultural Research Station in Wisconsin, United States - UWRJ-L028-104C-2 | ecosystem: Environmental > Terrestrial > Plant litter >...
ATCTCTCCCAGGCGAAAATGTTGAAAGCTCATCTGGGGATCCTGCACAATTCGATTTTCTTGACAATTCGCGCTGGTCGTTCCAAATACATCCCGTTTTCGACACAATTTTGCCAAATGATCCCATGTCACATTTCTGTCACGTCGCTTTCCTTTCGCGTTCACCATGACCTCCTCGCTCAGGAACTCGATCCACAGACGGAACCATAAGGAACGTTCTCAACTTGCTCACAGAGCAAAGTTCGGTCTACTAGAAAAACATGCCGACTATGTAAAGCGCGCACGCGATTACCACTCCAAGCAGGACCGCCTTAATCGCCTCAAGCAAAAGGTTGCTGAGCGAAATAAGGATGAGTTCTACTTCTCTATGACAAGAGAAAAGACCAAGGTTTGCAACTCGAAGTAATTTGAAACTGCGTCTAATTTTCTTCTGCTAGGGCGGTGTTCACATTCAAAGTAGAGGAAATGTTGCCCTTCCTACGGACATGGTCAAAGTCCTGAAGACACAGGACGAGAATTATGTTCGGACTATGAGAGCTTCTGGTCTTAAAGTATGTGCTCTACGTTGTGCAGTCATTTTCAGTCCTGATTTGGCATAGAAAATAGACAAGATCAAGAGCAAACTCACGGAGATGACCGATTTGTTCAAGGTTGATTCAGGTGATGAAGACCTCGACGGATCACTTAATGAGGAGGAATTGAAGATCCTCCGAGACTCTAAGATTCTCAAAGAAACATCCATGAGTCCGGGGGTGAAGCGAAAACATATTCTTTTTGCTGAGACCTCATATGAAGGTATAATCGCCTGTCAAATTCAATTAATCTCCGATTTACTAATTTCAATAACAGCAACCCACCTCTCCGAGAAGGGAAAAGGAAAAGAAGTTGTCACCGAGCCTGTAACACCTTCCCAGCAAACGGAGGAAGACCTGGGCTGGAAAACTACGATTACGAAGAAAAAGACCAAAAAGTCATCTTTTGGAGCTGAAGCGGACAAAACTTCTGCTGCCGAATTGTCGGAAAAGACCCGTCAAGACAGTTTGGACAAGCGGAAGCGGCTCTTGAAGGAACTCTCGGCTAGACTAGACCGAGATCGTAAGCTGCGGTACGCCGAGCGTGAGTTCGAAATGCAGCGGCAGCTGATGGGGAAAGGTGGCCGAAAGAAGATACAAGGAGTCGAAAAGGTCGAGGGGGAACATGACGAGGAAGAGAACGAAGATGAGATTGACGCACGAAGAGGGAAAAAGCGTGCTCCAATTCGTCAGGTTGACGAAGACAGTTATAAACCGAGAGTGTATAAATGGCGATTAGAACGTAAACGATAGTGTTATTAACCTGGTGATATTATCCATATCCATGCATTATCTCTGTCCAAAAATCTGGAATGGAAGTCCAAATTCAACTACAACAGAAACCAAGGTCCGAGAATCATAGCAGTAAATGTCAGGATAAAAGCGGATAGATGATGATAATTAAATCCTTGAGATGAAGCAGATGATTTGCCTGGTAGAGGTGAAGACGTGCTCGATGTTGATGGCCTTTTGGTGCCCGTCGAGGTCGGGCTTCCGGAGGTCGTCGTCACTGGTGTCGCAATAGGCGTAGAAGGGTTGTAGGGCACGCCATTGATATCAGCAGCAACTTGGAAGACAGATCCACCACCATATTCATAGAACTAGGGAATTGTAAGTAACAAAAAGTCTTAGTAGACACAAAGGTACGCACGTCTACCAGCATAAAGTTAGGTGGCCGACCGTGAGCTGTACGGCAGGTATCAACCTGAGCACCTAACGATCCGAAGCCCGTGGCAGCATTGGTTATGTTTGCCTTGTCGACGTTGGGGACTGGCACATTGAGAAATAGCTTGTCCAGGTAGTGATTGATAAGATACATTTGGGTGGAAGTATCTCCCTTGGTTCTATTGACATTACAGTCAAAAGTGGGGTCGATCACATTGAAAGCGGTTTCCCAGATATTTGTAAACTCTGTCTGGCGCGTCAGAAGGCGAAATAATAACGAAGAATCCACGTACCGTCGAGTAGGTAAGGTACTGCATTAAAGTCAGCAGCATTGTCGAGGAAGGTTAGTAGCCGCTTCCCAGAGTCAATCAATGATCCGAGAGTTGGCCATCCAGTGGCAGGTAGAGTCAAACCAGTTGGAGCATAGGATACGCCATCGAGGCCAACAGCTTTGAAGACCGTGTCGTATTGAGTAGCAGGTAGATTGTCGATGTTAACAATGAGCAAAGAGAGCACTGTGTGAAGTTGAGATAAATTTCTGTCAATCCTCGAGGTAGCGTACCGTCATTTGGATTGGCGTCTAACCATGTCTTCACGATTTTCAGATAGTCTTCAAGTGATCCGCCATCAAGAAGTCCCTAACATTCTGAGGTCAATCTTTGCATACGGGCGCTTAATTAATGAAGGACGAACACAATCAGTATGGCAGAGTTGAATGACGCCGTTCTTGTTGTGTGCTTGCATTTGAAGCATTCGGATGCCGTCATTCAACTGTTGCATGACTAAGACAACGGCGTTCAGTCGTTCAGTGTGTTTCTTATGTTTCTATACACTCACTAGGTTGATCCTGATTGACTGCAACTGGATAGAGGAAGCATAACATAAATTTCAAGTTTTAAAAACCTCCATCCACAACAACGCACGATTATTGACCCCAATAGCATAGGAGTCGTGTGCTCCGACGAATGTGACATTTCCAAAGCTCCGGTCGCAAAGTTCAGCGTGGCCGTTGCACACCGTAGCCCGACGACCAATATTCCCTGACGCCAGCGCCGACTCTGATGCTGAAGGCCGTGCATGCACAGTTAAAACCGCCGAGGAGAGCGCAAGTATGCAAGGGATGACATGTCGCACAGCGAGCTTGATGAGCATCCTCGAGGAGGGTGTATTACGTTAGTAGAGATCCGAAACAAAGAACGTAGGTTGATATCAGCAGATGGTAGGAATGTGATAGAAATAGCAAGTGTAGTGAGGGAAAGGAGACAGCCCAATGCGTTACATGTAGTTTCGGAGATTCTTGTATGTTGTAGTCACGTCACGTGCTTCGGCAGATCTACGCGCGCTTACGAAAAAAGGCTCAAGGAAGGAGTGATACGGGATGTTTTGCCCTTGCTATGCTTGAAAGCGAACGAAACTCACCGGCCGCAGACATTTTCGCATCCGAGTCCCTCACGGTCTAACTTGCCTGCAGTTGATTGATATGCGTGATCACTTGGAGATGGCTACCGTCAGCTGCAAGATCCTAGGAAGGCTAACTTCGTTCATGACCTTCACTCTTGCCCATTGTCAGCATATTTTATGCTTGTTAAAGATTAATGTCTAACTGCCATTGCCCATCAAAGGAGGTCGAATTTATTTTTGAAAGTAAGCCCTGGAGCCTACTTGTAGTTAGTACACTTCCTGCCAAACTGTCAGCTCCTATGCAGGTATCTTAGTATGTACCTGACCAATTGCGACGCTTTGCGGCTGCAGGTGTGAGGCACGATGAGCTCGAGATGGCTCGAATGGTAACATGAGGCAGCTTCGTTTTCCGAAATGGTTGTGCACCCTAACGACCGAGTAGAAACTCACGGGGGTTAGGCGTCCGTGTCTCGATTCTCGTAAGAAGAATCCACTCTCGTTCCTGGAGTTCATTGAATTCAAACAATGTAGACGAAGACACCTTGCTGTCCCAAAGCTTGCCGATGCTCGTGCTTCTCGGATTTCTGGTTCTTGTTCTCGTTTGAGCGCAAACTCTAATCTACCGGCGCTCTTTACGGGGACAGATACTGATTATCCCTCATTTACTCAGTTATTCAGACGACTCATGTTCATCATAAATCTCGTACTTTCTTGTGGTACCAGAAGGCGATCGGTGCTGGATCTTATGAAAATTTGACGATTTCCGGCAAAGGATCCGTCAAAGTTACCTGCAAATACAATCCGACTTCCGATTGGTTGGAACAGTCAGGGCGTCAACGTAGAATGTAAAAATAGCTGCTTTATCAACCAGCTTGACGACAATGGCCATTGGCTCGACGAGAAATGCGTCGAAAAGCTGAGGGTACGGAGGTCAGAAAATATGCATACTGCGTGTAGATCAGCTGCAGTTATTGTCTGAGGTCAGACAGAAATAAGGACAACTGGATAGGCCCAGGGACGTGCTTTGAACACAATCGGAGGGCGGGGAATCGAGGCATAATTGACTGTTACCGCGTGGGACATCGATTGTGGACCAAAGGGGAATGAGTGGGCATGTGGCAGATTATAAGGCACAAGCACAAACGAACATGTTTTCACTTTTCGCCCTCTTCCCTTTCCCCCTTCATTTTTCTTGCTCTCGCCTGAGGCAGACGCCTAGTGCGCAAAGACTACGATCGCCCGGCACTGGTGTCGTTTTCTTCCTTTAATCCATTCAGAAGAACTTTGACAGTCCCAAGCCCACACCGCATCCCATTCCTTCCTATACTTTCTTTTAAATTCTGCACATCAACATGTTCTCTCCAAAGTCCATCTTCGCTTCTATCATCATCCTTGCTCTGTCTGTGCAGGCTATTCCTCACCGTGAGGAGCAGTGCCAGGTCGGTTTACCTACCCCCTGTGTCGCGCGATCGTGATCTAATTATAGACCTCGCCAGGCCACTTCCACCAAGGTCGAAACTGTCTTCCGCACCGTCACTGTAACCGCTCGCGCTGGACAAGGTAGGGTTTAATCGCAACCTACCCTAGGTGTTTATTAACTTGAAGTAGAAACTCCAGGAAAGACTACCACCCGCCCCGCTGCGTCGAACATCGCAGACAATGGTGGAACCAAGTCTACTACTTCGACCTCTGTAGCTGCTACGACTACCAAGAAGGGCGGAAATAATAACAACAATGGTGGTGGTGGAAAGACCACAACCTCGAGCGTATCTGCAACTACCACGGCTCGTGGTGGAAACAATAACAACAACGGCGGTGGTGGAAAGACCACGACGTCGAGTGCAGCTCCAACTACCACAGCTCGTGGTGGAAACAACAATAACGGTGGAGGCAACAACAACAACAATGGCGGTGGAAAGACCACGACCCGTGGCGGAGCCACCTCGACGACTTCGAGTGCACCTGCAGCGACCACTACCTCTCGTGGCGGGAATAACAACGGCGGCGGCAACAACAACAACGGCGGCGTAGGTAATGGCAATAATGGCGGCAACAACGGTGACCCCCAGAAATCTCTGAGTTCGTATCTATCTGTCAAATACAGGGTGCTTCGGTTCTGACACAACCATCTATCTTTTTTTAAAATTTAACAGCGATTGATCCACGAGTCATCGCCTCTGGATTTGCTAACGACGGTCAAGATGTCCCAACAGCCGGTCAAGTCCCCTCATTGACATCGAAGAACAACTTCATCAACTTTTGCTTGACTCTCCCCAATCTGCCCATCACCAACGGAAAGCAAATCCAGGCCGGCTCATGCAACCCCGCCCCGATCGGCGCTATCCCATCCGTCGACAACATGCCGTCGTCCAAGTTCATCTTTCCTAAGAACTTTGGCACTGTCAAGGCTGGCACGTCGTTCACCATCCAGATGGCGATTCAGAACATGCAGACTGGGTTCTTCGTCAATGCGCAGGCCAACTACTTCGGAGCTCCTCAGCAACTTAATGCACAGGGTCAGATCAAAGGACACTCGCACGTCGTTATTGAGACTTTGGACTCGCTTGATCAGACTAAGCCCAGCGACCCCAAGAAGTTCGCTTTCTTCAAGGGCTTGAACGCTGCTGCTGCCGGTGGAAAGTTGACTGCTGATGTTACCGCCGGTCTTGCGCCAGGATTTTACAAGCTCTCTTCGATCAACACCGCCTCCAACCATCAGCCCGTCATTGTGCCCGTCGCTCAGCACGGTTCTCTTGATGACGCTATCTACGTACGTGTCTGCCCATTTTTACCGATTCGATTCTCGTTGCTAACTATTATTTTTTAGTTCACCGTCACCGCTGATGGCCAACCCTTGAACAATGGCGGAGGCAAGAACAACGGCGGAGGCAAAGGCAACATCGCTGATGGCTCATCCACTACCTCCGTTTCTGCAACTTCATCAGCTTCTACTTCCACTTCATCACCTGTTAAGAACGTCGGCGGCCCCAAAGCCAACGTCTCTACTACCGCGTCATCCTCTGCCACAGCGACAGCTACTGGCAAGGGTGCCCCCGGTAAAGATGCCCCTGGAAAGGATGCTACCGGTAAAGGTGCCAATGGTAAGGATGCTGGTAAAGATACCGCCGCCGCCACCACTGCGTCCTCTACAGCTAGAGCCTCGACGCCCACCAACATCAACAAGCGAGCAGGACGCTATATGCGCAGAATGGCTGACCGTCTATAACTTCCATTTTACGACTTTCCATGACTTACGGTAGTCCGACGTATCCTGGTAGACTCCAGTCATTGTATGGCTGGGGTTGATTGATATCGTTACTCCTGTCCATTCCCACTTCAATTAACCACTTCACTTTCGTCTCCTCGCAAGCATTCGTCCCTTCCAGGCCCTGTCTGCGACTTTGCCTCAAGGCACCACATTCCCTTCGATGATTTATACCAGATCCAACGAGCTTTACCCCGCCCCGACTTCGACTCCGACCCCTCTGTTGTATTTTTACTCCTAATTCCCCCCCTAGCTCCGCGAACTGGGATGCTTGCGACTTTTTAATCCATTTTTATTTTCTTTGGTTCAATGGTTGTGGCTTTCCTCTTGGGTCGTGCTCAGTTTTCGACATCCTCGCTCATTACGCTTTTCGTGCATTTTCGTAGTCTTTCTCATGTTTTGTCCGTCATGGTGCCCTCGCAGAGCAATTTTAAATGATTTCGGGACAAAAATCAGTGCAATCAGTGATGTTTCTGTCTGGCACGCGGTGCTGAACGAGCGCTGATCCACCCGTCGTTGTTGCCCACTGCTATTAATATCGACTCCTGGCAACCCTGTGATCTGTCAGTTAACTTGCGACTTGTGGCCGTCAGTCGAAGTTTGGTGGTTTCTTAGGAACGAAACTTCGGCATAGGCGCTCACATGGGCGCTTCACGGACGTACCGGGCCGCCTCAACACATTCACTCATCATGTGGCTTCCGCTGGAGTTGCAGATCCGCCACGAGGGTGGATCGGACTCCGGAATATTATGTGTTCAAACGGAATTAGGGAATCACACCGATCTCCAAGCTCGCCCAGAGCCCAGACAAAGTCCAGACAATCGTGCCAACTTCCAAGAAGAAAGATGATTTCGTATTGTAATGAATGTCCAAGACACTTGTCCAAGATCAAGTTGCCCGACTAAGAAGTGTCCCAAGATGCGTATATATACCTAAGACCTAAGTCCAACCGGTGAGTACGTACGGAAGAATGTGGAGAAGAGGTTCTCAATAAACGAAGCCTGTTGCAAATGCTGAGAGAACAAGACTCCCGAAGACTACAAGGTAGTCCAAATGAAGACCATTTGCGGCATTCTTTGGCGTTTGAGAGGGCAAAGGTGACCCACTGGTGGGGGTGGAAGACGAAGACGCGGTATCCGAGGTGGTGGCAGGTGCGGTGGTTGTAGGTGCTTTTGCAGCGTTAGCTTTGAATGCAGCGGCTGTTTGCTCCTGGGTGGGATTGACGGCCAAGACAGCACCTTTATAACATTCACCTCCTGCTTGATCAAAGAACCTGATGGACGGAGAGGGTGCACATGAGGATTGTTGAATTAGAAGTCTAGAACTGGGCTGTACGCCTGAAGGCAAAGGTGAGAGACGTACCAAATAGGCGCAGTGTCGTTCACCGTTAATTTGATGCTTGGTAGGCCAGGTGCGTCAACCGCAAGGGAATCGTCCACCTGGAAAGTGAATTGGAACGATCGTAATTCCGCAATGAGACAAGATTGGGCAGGGTGGACGAAGTTCGACTCATACAGTTTGAACACCGCTGTTAAATCCACCATTTGGAACGCAGGGGTTATCAAATGTGGATTCTGAAATTCATATAGGCCGGGGTAATATTGTCCTTGTCAACAAGTAAATGAATTGTGCAAGAGATTTGCACTCACGGACTACACTGTGCTGGCCACTCCTGAACTCAAAGTTTATGACATCTCCCGCAGCGGGCATGATAACGGAAGGGTCAAAGCCAAGTCCCTTTTTCCTACAGGCAAACGTTGGCAGTGTAAGATTCCAGCCACCAATAGGTTGCATCTGAAGTGACAGCTAGCACTCACCCTGTTGTCTCATCTTTGCCAACACCGACAAGATATTCAGCTGCCAGCGCAGAGGGTAGAACTAGTGCCAGATAAAGAGCGCGACTGGTGAGCTGGACCATTCTAGAAAGAGTGACTGGGGTAAATAAACGAGTGTGAGGTGTGAATAAGTTGTCGCTAGCCAAGTGAACGGACCGGGAAGATGCCTTTTTGGAGGCAAGGGTTGCCTCTAGAGCCAAGCCAGCTCGGCGCAGCAGATCTGGCGATGCCCAGACAACCGTAAATAGCTTGGCTTTTGCCAAGCTTCTCGTGTTCCAAGCAAACTTATATAAGCATTCTTGGTCCCGTTCAATGGACTTGGCAGCCGGCAGTAACGGCTCTCCGTCATCCGGGACGCCGATCCATCATTAGCTTTCCAGTCGTGAACCGTGACTGAGGTATTTTCAGTTTGTAGCAAACTATTTCGGTGTGTTCATCACAATTCAGACTTTGTGGAATCATTGTGGCCCGTGTACAGCCGAAGATCGTGATGTGTAATATCCATTTCGTATTGTTGCATTGCTGGCAATCATTGAAACCTATTTTCACCTCTACCACCACCACCTGCCAGCAATATGCCTCGAGTCGTTCTTGTCACTGGATGCTCTACAGGAGGGATTGGATATTCTCTGTACGTTTTCGAACCTGTCAACTGAGCGCCGGATTCTAAACTTGGAACAACTCAGCTGCGAAGAATTCGCTAGCCAAGGATGCAAAGTCTACGCGAGCTCGCGTTCAATACAGACCATTGCCGACTTTGCTGACAGCTCCATCGAAAAGCTCGCTCTCGACGTGACAAGCGATGTGAGTGTGCAAACGGTGTTGGATACTATCGTTGAGAAGGAAGGGAAAATCGACATTGTTGTCAATAATGCGGGGCTGATCTCAGCTGGTGCGTCGGTCTACCCCCGGCGCGTTTGAAAGCGTATTCTAACGGGAAACTTAAGGACCTCTGGCCGAGCAGCCCATGGATGATATCAGGTCTTTATTCGACACCAACGTCTTCGCCATTCTTCGAGTCTGCAAGGCCGTCGTACCAATCATGGCCAAACGAAATTCAGGTACTATTGTCAACATAGGCTCGGTGGTTGGAGAAGTGTAAGCTTCCAATACGTGTGCACTTCCTTACAAACGAAATTGACTTCAAAAATGTTAGAGCAACACCCTGGAATGGACTCTACTGCTCCTCCAAAGCGGCCGTCCATAGCATCTCAGAATCCCTATATATGGAACTTAAACCCCTGGGCATCTCCGTCTTCCACGTCGCCCCAGGCGCTACAAAATCCAACATCGCAGCCAACGGCACGAGCCGGTTCTCCCTTTCCCCCGACTCGCTCTACGCAGCGTACCTACCCGACATCATTAGGCGGATCAACGCCAGCCAAGGCCCAGCAAGCATGCCCACGAAGGTGTTTGCGAAGAAGGTTGTGAGTAAGGCGTTGAAAACGAGTCCGCCGAGATATATGATGCTGGGTGGCCATTCGGGGATGTTCACGCTTCTCAAGTGGTTGCCTAGGCAGTTGTCACTCTGGATGTTGTGGAGAATGTGGTCGAAGAAAGCGTGAGCTTTGATCATACGCATTCGTTTCTTTTGCTATTTTTGTCTGCATATACCTTCTGCTTCGTTTTACTATCTAATACTATTTTGGGGCAGATGTTCATGACTATTCATAGGCTGCTAAAAGTCGAGTGCTCTCAGTTGTATTCCAGATAGATATTGGTCTTCTAGGATCTGGGCCTCGGTCTCGAATCGAATATGCTCTTGGTTAATAGAATATCGTATCTCCTTCCGCAACACGAGTGTGTACAGGGCCCGATAGAAGTCGTCGACTCTCGATCATCATACCCGGAGATCCAAACCCCAATTGCGGCCCAACTGCCAATGTCGACAAAAGAAGCGTCACCGTTTGCGGAGGCGGTGTTGATCGCGTTTGCTTTGATAGGCGCGCCTATCAACGATCAAGGATTAGCCGCCCGTGTACTTACATCCCTCAGCTGATCAGGTACAGCTGTTTCCCGCCGACTTCTCTATGACACAAATCTCTCACTACCCGTCTCCGCTGGGGCCCGTGGGTCCATGCTATCTATAGCCACCCTCTCAGAGCACTCAGGTGCTGATGGCACCGCGAAACCCTCCGTCTCGGAATCGGACCAAGAAGTGGGCCATGTGTAAACGTCAGCCCGTCGAGATGTTGTCTTAAGCTTCTTTTTCAATTGCAACCAACTCGGCCGCCTTCCTACATTTCTGACAGGACATGCCTCAAGTCGTTTTGGTAACTGGCTGCTCCACTGGAGGGATAGGGTACGCGCTGTACGTCTAGGGTCTTTTCCCGACCGGTTGGATAAAGCTGACACTCCCAAATTCCGACCTCACCCAATCAGCTGCGAAGAGTTCGCACATCAAGGATGCAAGGTCTACGCTACCTCACGGTGTATTAGCACCATTGCCGACTTTCATCTACCTCCCGATGCTGTAGCACGGGGCGGGTCGGTGGAGAAGCTACAACTAGACGTGACGAGCGACGAGAACGTACAACGGGTGTTGGATCTGATAGTTGAACGGGAGGGGAAGGTGGATGTCGTAGTGAATAATGCAGGGATGATTGCACCCGGTACGTCGACGTTCCTTGGATTTTGAGACCAATGCATATGAGAAACGATTGGAAACTTGGAATACCGATGGAACTCTATAGGTCCTGTGGTTGAACAATCAACGGAACATATCAAGCAGATATTTGATATCAACACTGTCTCCATCATGCGCATCTGCAGCGCTGTGGTGCCCATCATGGCCCAACGACATTCGGGTACGATCGTCAACATTGGTTCAGTCGTTGGAGAGATGTACGTCCCAAACTCACCCCTCCCAGTATTGATTAATCATCGAACATTATAAACACACAGTGCAACACCCTGGAACGGCCTCTACTGTGCCACCAAAGCCGCCGTACACAGCATCTCGGAAACCCTCTCCATGGAACTCTATCCCCTCGGCATACGCGTTATGCACGTCGCCCCCGGCGCCGTAAAATCCAATCTAGCTTCGAACGCATCCAAAATCTTCGAGCTCTCGCCTACATCCCTATATTCCTCCCATTTCTCGATGATGATCAAGAGGATCAACGCAAGTCAACGGCCAGGCGCGATGCAGAGGAATGTATTTGCGAAGAAGGTGGTAGGGGAGGTGATGAAGCTTGTTGGACAGGCAGAGGGGAAGACGAGAATGTGGAATTATTTGAGTGTGGGAGGCGGGTCGAGGTTGTTTGCGGCGTTCAAGTGGTTTCCGAAGGGT
>Ga0247737_1001103_pt1 | contig 11525 bp, 11 predicted proteins | sample UWRJL028104C2_FD_180937 | JGI IMG/M metagenome (GOLD analysis project Ga0247737, IMG submission 180937) | Plant litter microbial communities from Arlington Agricultural Research Station in Wisconsin, United States - UWRJ-L028-104C-2 | ecosystem: Environmental > Terrestrial > Plant litter >...
GCTGAGGATCCACCGTATGTTCTCTTTTCTCCCATTCTCTAAGTTACCCGCTCATACATCTCATCGCAGGGGCCAAGAAATGATGGAAAACTTTGAAATCCTTGTCCGCTCTATCCTCCTGCGACCCGACCAACCAGCCGTCATCCTACTCGGCCACTTCAGTCCCCAAGTACATCAAACCCACGGCTTTGCGGGACCCGACCACTGGCACAGTATCGTTGCGCAATTTTACGACGTCCCACACGTCAGCATCAAGTCTGCCCTCTTCCCAGACTACATGCGCGACCCGAACTCCATTAAGCAATATTATGTCGATCCCGTTCTCGCTAGTGTCCAAGGACACGACCTCATTGCCGACATCCTCACCGCTTACTTTCAGTCCCAGATCTGCATTGCATGGTCCGTCGCTCATGGCGCCGCGTTCGATTCAGTTCCAGTCCACACTCCAGGAGAAGGTGCCGATGTGCCAGGTCTCTTTGGCGGTATAGGCCAGCGTAAAGGTGTCCCAGAACCCAACGGAAAGGACGCTAGTGTGGAAGAGTCCAACAGACTGAAAGAAGCAGCTGCGAAGGACGCCGCACACCACGCTTTGCTCACCGTCCCTCCAGGAAGGATCAACACACGACCCAACTCAGGTCGTGCCTATGCAGAGGTAGCACCTTTCTGTGTATCGGCCAACGATCTCATCAATCCCCTCCCACCGTCATTATTCTATGGTTCCGGATGGTTCCCATTCCATCCCTCGGGCGCTGCTAGGTCGAATCTTCAAACAGCGGCTCACTACTGGTACTCAACGCTACCGACAAGCAAGTTGAGAATTCCATTGCAAGTGGGTGCAGGCGACATTGGGGTTTATTACCTCAAGGAGCCGGTCTCACAAGTTGGAGAGGGCAGCTCGATCGAATGTTGGGTTGACGATAACTATGGTGGTGCTAAAGTCATCGAAAATGCTGCTGATATTGGCGAACCTACGCCTGCGTGAGTGTTTCATTTATACATGTTACTTCTAACTCCTCTGATATCTCCTCTGCGATAATAGGCTTCAAATAATCGATCATTTCGTCTCACGAGGCTCCCACTTCGTGGAGTGCCATCTCCTAGGTGAAGAAGGTCAGGGTGTACCTGCTTTCAAGATCATCGGCCTCTTCTCAACATAAAATACACAACATCCCATGAGAACGAAGTTACACCCCAGCGAAGCTTTGACGGATCACCCAGTAAACCAAACCCCATAATTATACATAGACTTACATATGCCGGTCAGCAAGCTCAGCATCCTTCTTGTCTTTTGTCCAGTGCACTGTTCTATCTAATCGACAAGTCAACTGGCTGCACTGTAATGATGTACTTCTCCATGCCCAGGGTAGGACCCAGTGGTATACAGCTAATAAATTATTTCGAACCATAGCTGATCTGATCTTCTGGATGACTTGGGAGACATTCTAGACACGTGATTCGATGCGGATTGTGAAACAAATCTAAGTAATACTTGAAGTAATCTTGAACCAGAACGACCACTTCGACATGCCGACACCAAGTACCAGGCGATCTTTAGCCAGAGCCATTGCAGTACCCGGCCCAAGTGGTCTACTCACCCTACCAACAGAGCTACTTCGGGAGATCGTCGAATATCTTGACAGTCCTTCCCTCATCGAATTTGCTCTCACCTGTAAAGGGGTTCACTACATTGCCCTCAACAACTTCTTCTCGAGGAAAAAGATTTCGTTGCCGGAGTTCCAGGGCAGATGGTTTTTCATTGCCCCGGATGCTCATGTTGGCACAATGAAAGCCCTTCGGGTTGCCCTTTTCCTCCACGATTTCAGCATGCTCCACTACTACTTCGCTAAGGATAAAGCACGATTCCTAGAAGATGCCACCGACATGTGCAGACTTCTGGAAAGCCGGCCTTACATCGAAAAACTCTATCTTGACTTCCCCATCCTCTTCCCATATCGATACCCACCCACCACGATCGATAGAATGCACTGTAAGCATGTGCTGACCCGCGCTTTGGATGCCGCTATCCAGAGGTCGTGTCAGGAACTAATCGTCGGTGCTACTAATCAGCCTATTTTTGAAGAGCTGAAGAACCTGCCGCAGGATATCTCTCTGACGCGTCGGACGACTCGGTCGATGAAGCGCAACAAGGGGGCTATTCCTCCCAAAAAATATAACAAGCTCGTCACTGTGCGTATACTGGATGCTATGTTTCTACGACCTACGTTCTATGACTGGACCACCTCAACTCTTTATAACGCGTCGTCGACCCTCAAGACTCTGGAACTGGAGCATCACTATTCGCATATTCTGCCAGAGCAATGGAAATACTTTCTCGAAGGACTGACGCTACCCGAACTTACAACATTCAAGGTCGATCAAACCATGATATATGGGCAACCTGCTGTTGAGTTTTCTATCTTGCGCGATTTTCTTCTACGCCACTTTGGAATCACCTCGCTTTGGCTACATGGCGTTGGGTGTCCAGATACCGAAATGCCATTACGCGACATCCCCTGCTTTTCGTGTCTTGTTGACTTGAACGCGCACCCTAGCTGGGTTTCCGTTCTCCTCAGCAAGATGCTGGCTTCGGGATCTTTTACAAGCGCAGGCGACGCCGTTATTGGCCTTAAATCGATATCGCTTTCTACGAATCACTGTGGTATTGGAGTCTATGACAACCCAGACTTCAATTCCTTCGATACGGCCATTCAGCAGATTGCTATGCTCCCACCAAGAAATAACATCACTTTATCTCTGCAGCTCATACACAACTCGCAACATGGCCTCGCCGACTGGTTAACGAAGCACATAACCCTCGGGCCCACTGAGAGTGTGCTGGGACAATTGAAGTCGATCTCGAATGTTGCTTTCAGCTCCTATCCCATTCACCCTTTCACCCCCGACATTATAAACTTGATGCCTGCTTTCATTGGGCTCCTCCCATGTGTGCGATCCGTTGCTTTTGGATTTTATGAGCATAAAGAAATAATATTCAACTCGAGCTATCTGGAACAGCTGGCAGATGCGTCCTCTACCTTGAACGCAGTAACGTCATTTTTGACGTCCGTTGATTTGAAGGAGACACGAAGCAACCAGAGTTGATTATTTCTGACATTTGTAATTTTATGCTGGGGTTTCATCTTTATATTTGTCAAAAAATTATTTTTTTTGGACTCGTTTTTATGCCTCTGGGGTGGCCCTCGCCTTGGCCTTGTAACTACATGAAATTACCCAAGTTTATTTACGATCCCGCCGCCTCTCCAAGTCGTTGAGCTTCTGCATCTCCCGAGGCGCATATGTCCTCGTGCTAGAGACCCGGTTGATCCACAACCGTTTTCTGCTCCTTCGACTCGTTATAGTGGTGTACTGGCTCTCGGGTTCTTGTTGTCTTCTTTCTTGTTAGATCTTCTACTTACGCACCTGACCGATTGCTCGGTTGGCACGATGATTATCGGTGTTATGTTGCATTGTTGGGTATCTCCCTTTTCAGTTATGTGGTGCGTATCTCGTTGGTCGCTATGTGGTGTTACCTGGTGTTACTGGCGGGGATGGGTTTTGAAAAGTGGGACCAATGCCTGCGAGCGTTGTGGGACTAACCTGCCTTTTTTATACCACATTTCTCCTTCGCTGATCAGTATTTAGAGCAAGCGCAAGCTTCGTTGCAATCGGCTCCAAGCCTACGAGAGAGCAACCATCTTTTCACAAAAGTAAACATGAGTCTCATCCTCAAGACGACAACTTAAATTTCTGAGTGTAAGATCAGTATAAGATTTGTCTCTATCGATTCCTAGAGAGATGTAGGCGAAGCGCTGAAGCCGCAAAGAACCAACCAAAGTTGGTGACAAGCGGCGTAGAATCCTCTTATGAGCTCAAATTAATATGCCATCTGCCTCCGATTTGTCTCGTCTATGTTTCTGGATTTGAATTGAAATATCTGCTGTCTAAGTCTTGCATGAAAGCGTACTAAGTTTCTGATATTATGGATTCTTCTCTTCAGCAAGGTGTATGTCGACGAAGGTGACCCCTTCATTGAAATTTATATTTCGATATTTGTCAATATGTGAAGGCTGAATGTGGTGAGAGATCCCCCTCTTTAAAGGCGCTTGCATAACTCATCCTATCGACTTTGGTCATCGACGATGGGCCTTTACACTAGTACTACTGTAGCAATGGGCTTCTTGAGCGCCCACCAGCACGTAACATACACAATAAACCAGTTTGACAAAACGGGACATGGTTTCAAAACCCTAATAGGGACATCGACGATAAGGCCAAAGAAAGCTGCCACATTTGGAAAGAGTGGCGCTGTGATCGGATTGCGTGACAGGACATTACGTTTGAATCACCGATTTCCAAAAGTCTGCGTAGGAGCCCCAGAAATGAGGTCCAGAGTGGTTCTCATAATCTGCATAAAAACCCGCCTGTAGAAGGTGAAACCTAAGGGAAGCGCTAGAAATTGGGCAGACGGCGTCCAGGAAAACAGAGCAAAAGTGAGGGCTTGAAAGAAATCGGAGAAGAATAACCTCCGAATTCCTTTTCGGAGATCTTGTCAAGGGTCAATCTGCTGCGGGTTTGATTCCAGGAACTCTGTCAACCTATAACATGGCGCAGCAAACTTATCAAAAATTTGAACTTTTCTCAGGACCATCTGGAAATTTGCATAGACAACACGCGTTGTAAGATTGACATGGCATGGCTTAATGGGCGGACATGGGTTCGAAGCTAATGAAGCCTAGAGACTAGTAAGTGGAGACTAGTAAGTAGGTGAATACAAAGTAGATTCGAGTGTGAATAGTTTGAGTAAAGTCTCTGAGTGTCCCGAACGGCTCGGAGGGTGTAGTAGGTAAAGTATAGTAGTAACCGTGTACACGAATTCAATGTACAGCACGGAAATCAGGAATGATGTTCTAGAGTTCAAAAGTTCAGGGTAAAGTTCATGAATACAGGAGAAAGCGAGAAAAAATCCGATAAGTGTTCATGGCAGCTACGTCAAACAAGCGGTCACCCGCAGCTCAAGCCAATTGGGCTGATCTTCCTCGGGTATGATTAAAGACCTGAAGGCGCGCGACGCGCAGCATCTAGTGGGACCAATGTCACGATTGTTAGGCGGTTAAGAAATCAACTGGACTCACCACCAGTCTTTGTCCCACGTCTAACAGGCGCGTTGGGTGGTAAACCAGCCGCAAGGCGACGAGCGTTGGTCATCTCAATCGCAACTGGGGTAGCGGTGGTTTGGGTGAGGAGGGTGGCGAGGACCACAAAGAGGGCCACGGAGAAGATAGTGAAACGGTTGAGCATTATGAACAGGTGTTGGTATCGTTCAAAGAAGGATATGTTCAGACGCGTCGAATTGCACGCGATGAGCTCGAGTCTCTGGTAGCGGTCGCAGGGGAAGAGGACGCTGGAGAATATGACATGTCTGTCCTGATGCTTTATAAAGGACGAGTTATGGAAGAATCAGGGTTGACGGTCAGTCTGGACCCTTACTTCCTAAAGTGGGCCGTCGATAAGAGCACCGGTTAAAACGGCAAACCCGGCAAATCGACACGAGTCCAGTATCAAGTCAACAAATGAGCACCCCAAAATGAGTCCTCGCCGGGCGCGCCAATTCTAAATATAACGCCGGAGATTTGCAAGTCCCATATACAAAAACCCATTGCGTGCAAACCCAAGTTGGTCTACGCGCGCGCATTCTTAACGATGCATACATGGAATTATAGTTGAAGAAACTATGGGCGGCCCAACCTAGATAAGGTTACTGTGCTTTGACATAAGGAGCACGGATGTTTTACCGACATATTAAGAAAAATAGGGACACGGATGAAGATATAAAGCCAAGTGATCGAGATGCGAAAAAGAACGAGGCTGCCCCACCAATTATCCCTGCTTCTCGGGCAAAGAACCTCGAGGATGGGAAGCATACCGTACTGATAATCATAAATACAATCTCCATGAATCCTGTCAGAAGTGGAGACTCAGATTGAAGTGCGTAGAATGCGGTCGGAAACGAGCATGGGCAGAGACAGCTATTAAGGTTACGGTTTGCTAGCGTCATCCTGACGAATGTCTTTCCCACAGGAACGAGCGCCTGATAAGAAGCGCATGGCGCTTATCGTCTCAGATACTGGTCGGCGTGATTGATGTTCTAACTCTTCTTCAGATGTATTAAATCGTCAAACATCTTCTCACAGAGCCTTCGCCAGATTCTTCGAATCTCTCTGCGAGTACTTTCAAATTGTGGAACTGCGGCGATTGGGCACTCCACGTAGGAATAATGGCTCGCTTCTGCAGGTGGGTGATTTCTCTTCGGTTTTTATTTTGGCATGAGTCAAATAAAAGGTTACCTAAATAGATTGGGTAGGACTCAGAGCCAGGTTCTTTAGGTTCCTTCAGTCTTGATCGAAGTCGATAACTCCAGTCGGAGTCGCATAGGGTTATATGACGCTCCAAACACGCTCCTTCCAGCTCGTCCAGTCAAGAAGACGGACTAGATAAAGACTATCCGAGAATCATCCGTCCAGAACCTCTCGATCTGAGTATCGTCTGGATAAGGGATCGAGCGGGTACATCACCTGAACGAAGTTCTTTTGTCGGCATTCGTCTTCAAAAACACATGTCGGCTCCAAAGATTTGCCAAAGGACATCTTCAGAGCAGAGATAGAGCAATCACCTGTTGATCGATGATCTCCGACCGGGATTCAATGTCGTCGAGATAACTAATGATGTAAATTCCAGCGGTTCATAAACAGAGGCCTTCTGGTCTGGGGTCATAATACTTCATACTACGCCACACCATGTAATATGTCAAGGTAAAATGAGAGATGAGTCAAGCAAGCATCACCTCGAGTTAAGTGGACTGTCAACACCAACTGTAAGCACCGCATACGACTGGCTTTATTTCATACGTCATCTACACGATGCTGAATATCAAGTACAACGAGGCGGAAACGTTGCATGATCGCTATATCGAATTTAAAGCACCCTTCACAAACGGAGTCAAGACGGTGGGCCGAGTCCAGCTCTTTGCAATGAATAGCCATACACATATATATGCGATATATATACCTTGTGCCTCTAGTCACTGGAAACCCATTGAAGGCAGCACACAGCCCTGAAATTTGAGTTGTATTGTGGAGGTCTAAAGGTATGAGGGTCTTAGCTTTGGACAACGGCTTATTGTTGAATCCACCTTTCCGTAAACATTTATTTAAATTAGCGCCCAATGGGGCGTCCATACATAGCGATCGGAGATTGATTCTAGCGCCAGTCGTGAGCGCGGGAACAGAAGTCATTCAGCCTCTCACTCTCTAACGTCCAGTTATTCACACAAATCCTAGGAGCCATGTTTCGTCAAGTGCATCTACCCCGCCCCAACTTCTTTACGCTGATAACTTTGTTTTCAGCACCCTTACCCTGTCCCTCAACGCGTCCGCCTCGAGATAGCATCCCTTCAGCCAGCGATTTGGTTCGTCCTTCTCGGTCACTTTCACCCCTTCAAGATTTTCAAAACCCTCGTCACCCTCTAGTTTCTCGCGGAATGCTGTTCGGGCGTGGAGCACCCTCCGGTTATCAAATAGAACCGCGTCTCCCTCCTGCATTGTATATTCATAAGTATTCCCTGGATCGTTTAGTAAAATTGCGAATCGCTTGAGTGCAAGGTAAAATTCCTTCGGGGTGTTCAGCGGGAGGGGCGCTTGAAATGGCGGAGAGTAGTTTATATGCGATATGTCCAGCTCTCGGGATGTGGCTGCCGCCGTTGATGATATGGAAGGGGAAAGTTCGATGGTGAAGTGCTCTCTATGGAGGTGATGACCATCGTTGACGTAGTGAAAGGAGACCGGGGTTTTGGTTAGAATGTCAAAGTCTGCAGGGTGAGTTGAGCGGAGATCCTTGGCCGCGTGCAGAGCATCGACGAAGACGGAGGTTCCGCCAACGACTTTATTTCGCAGGCAGTGGAGGATCTGATAACGTGGTGGGTGTTCAAAATAGCTATGCATCGAGATCTTTAACCTGAACGAGGACTCGGAGGAAAATTACAAAAGACTCACAGTAGATCCATGTGCAAACCCAACGCAAGATCTGTGTAGGCAATGTTCTTGCTCTCCTTGACGTTGATCACATCCCAGACTAACCCGTAGAATGTCCGCCTTAGTTCCCCAAACCGCTCTCCAAGCACCCTCAACTCACACTTCTCGTTGCTCGTCTCGCGATTTGGCACGCCTCTAACAAAGAGGAGACCATACTTCGACAGTTGCGTTATACCCTTCACCAGCCCTTCGGGAGTGTTTATGTCGGAATAAGAAACAAAGAGATCGGGAAGAGAGGAAATAGACGATCGCGTCCAGGCGTCTTCTCGAAGTTCCGTGTCCATATGGAACTTATCGACTCCTCCAGGTGTGGCATATCGTTCTAACCATGACTTCTCGTAGACAGATGTTCGCCCATCCTTCCACTCCACCTCTAGACCTTCACGGGTCACCCGAATAGCCTGCTCATGGTCTTCTGGTGCAATATCCACAGGTATGTCCGACGTCAGATGCAACTTCTGGCGCGTCGAAGGATGTACGGATTGTATGCATGAATCTCGTAACCAGACATAAGGGAACGGGGTGGCATTTAGAGCATGAACAATAACGCTGTCAGGCTTGCGACTGAGAGTGGTCCAATGCCTCTTATGCAACTGGACGAGAGTGGACCGAGTCAAGAGCCTGGAGGCCTGTAGTCGACATTGGATTTTCCTCGCGGATTGCAGCATCCCAGATAAAGTTGAAATCTGAATGGGAGGGATATTCAAGTCAGTATAAACCAATTAGAATATCTAGAAGATCTATACCCAGAAATCAGGACGACTGATCTTGGTCAACAAGAAGGATTTTGTTGCGCATCGCAAGCCGTGATCTTACGAAGGTCGGGATTCCCGTCGCGTGCGGGATGCGGTCCAGGCCTTCCTTTCTTCATACTTTTCATCAACAAAGAATCTCGAGCCAAACAGCAAAGGACTCGTCACTCAAGAGGGTCGGGATTTATCTATATCAGACAGTGAGTTGTTCTATACTGAAAATCAATCATGGTATTAAACTAACGAGTCCATCGAGACGAAGTCGAAAAGTGAGGGAGCATTCTACGTGTTGTGTACAGAGTTTTTTTATTGAATTATTGTGAATGGAAGACGAGGCAAGTATGATGAAAGTATTATTTCCGAGGGTATGTATCTACTAAGGGCCTGCTGACCGGAGGGGATGGCCAAGGGGATGTTAAGAGGGCTATATGCCCACATTCGAGGGTAAGCTGCGACGTAAGACTTAAGCCACGCTCGAGGGCCTTCCGATGGTTGTAACCTACGACCAAGGAATGGTGAGCATTGAGCCATCATAAAGATATCAAGCCAGCTCACCGTGAATCCGATTTTCCTGAGCTTGTCTGCATCAACGAGCAACCTACCATCAAACACGAAGGCAGGCTTGTTCATGCCGGCATAGACAGCCTCCCAATCGATATCCTTGAACTCCTTCCACTCTGTCGCAATCACAACAGCCTCGGCGTTCTTGCAGGCCTCCAAGGCGGAGCTACAGATTGTAACCTGCTTCTTGACTGCAGGCCAATAATCAGCGCCATCTATAATCGGAATCGAGAATATACGCACTGCTCTCGATGGGGACAAGGGGACTGGCTTCTTGGAGGTCCATCCAGATCTGGTCCTGAACGACCTGAGGATCGTAAATGTTCACGAGTGCCTTCTCAGACTGGAAGTCCTTGATGAGGGTGATAGCAGCAGATTCACGGGTGTCACCAGTGTCAGCCTTGAAAGCGAAGCCAAGGACGGCAATACGCTGTGAGACAAATCAATAATTAAGAACGTGTGTCATGAGGGAATGCAAGAGACGAACCTTGCCGGTAATAGTGTTGAAGAGTGTGTCTACAACCCTCTTCGAGAACCTCCTCTTCTGGTACTCATTCATCTCGACCACCTGGCGCCAGTAAGCCGCGACTTCGGGCAAGTGCAAGCTCTCGCTCAAGTACACAAGGTTGAGAATATCCTTCTGGAAGCATGAGCCACCAAAACCAACGCTGGCCTTCAGAAATTTGGGTCCAATGCGAGAGTCATAACCGATGGCATGGGCGACTTCATCGATGTTGGCTCCAGTGGCTTCGCAGATAGCAGACAGAGCATTGATAGAAGAGATGCGCTGAGCGAGCATAGCGTTCGCAGCGAGCTTGGACAGCTCGGAGGACCAGAGACCAACGGTCAGGATGCGGTCGTTGCTAACAGCACAAAAGGTCAGAAGGTAGCTATCAAGGAGCTACAAAATTGACTCACGGGACCCAATTAGCGTAAACTGATTTCAAGCTTTCGCAAGCACTGAGACCTTCTGGAGTCTGCAAGGATCCGATCAGGACACGGTCAGGACCGAAGAGATCGCTGATAGCTGTTCCCTCTGCCAGGAATTCGGGGTTCGACAGGATGTCAAAGCGGCAATTGGGTTTAGAGTTGGCTTCGAGGATGGTGCGCATAGACTCAGCAGTACGGCAAGGCACGGTCGATTTTTCGACAACGATCTTGGAGGAGGTTGCGACATTGGCGATGCGACGCGTGGCGAGCTCGACGTAGCTACAAGTGGAGAGCAAAGAAAAATCAAAGAAAAACGCGCAATCGGAAGAGGGGAGAAATTTGTGTCATCAAGATCACGATCTTCAAACCGAACAAAATACGTACTTTAGATCCGCAGCGAAACCTGCACCAACCCCACTCTTTTTCGTTGGGGTGTTCACAGACACGAAGATAAGATCAGCCTCTTCGATACCCTTGTCAACGTCGGTCGAGAAGAAGAGGTTGCGACCACGTGCTTCGCGAACGACATCCTCAAGACCAGGTTCGTAGATGGGAAGAGCGAAATCGGGACTGTTCCATGCATCGACGCGTGCTTGGTTGAGATCGACAATGGTCACTTGGATGTGTGGGCATTTGAGCGCGATGACGGCGCAAGTAGGGCCACCTAGCGATATGAACAGGGGTTAACGATGCCGTGACGCGATAAGGAACGCTGAGATGCGCTGAGATGCGCTTTTCACGCGACACCATCGCACCTCGCACTCGGCGAGCATGCCAAAGGTAAATGTACTCACCAACATAGCCGGCACCAACTATCGATCAGAAGGAGGTCAGCGCGACTCTCGCGTGTGTCGCCAAAGGCAACATAATGATGCTGAAAACGTACTGCAACAGATCTTCTGGACTTTGACTGGGGACATTGTGGAACGACGGGGATGAGGAGATCTACGTGGCGAGGACGAAGATGAAGGTTGAGAGCAAGGCAAATTATTATAAGGGAACGACTAGTCACAGATCGGAATTTAGTCCATTTAGGGAATCTTCCTCCGAAATACATTTCCCCTGTCGACAAGCCAGTTCTTTATTGCTCTGTTTCCCATCTCGCCATCAGTTTGGGACTTAGGGCTGGACATTTCAGCGGCCATCGGTACAAGTAAGTAACCAGCGGTGAAAGAACGATGATTTTGCGCCAACA
>Ga0247737_1001104_pt1 | contig 11524 bp, 9 predicted proteins | sample UWRJL028104C2_FD_180937 | JGI IMG/M metagenome (GOLD analysis project Ga0247737, IMG submission 180937) | Plant litter microbial communities from Arlington Agricultural Research Station in Wisconsin, United States - UWRJ-L028-104C-2 | ecosystem: Environmental > Terrestrial > Plant litter >...
AGTAGGGCCAAACTATCCCTCAACTTGACCCTTCATCCTACCCACCAGGAAGAAGCCATGAGCTCATCCGCAACAGATCCAAGCAGCAGCAGGCCACCTCGCGAACACGACAAGCCGAGGTGAGCCACGAATAAGAAAGCAACCAACCCACCACTATCTTCAGAATCATCAGCAGAGAAAGAGCGCAGGCCGACGAGAATCCATCTAGGATAAAAGAAGAAAATAAAGAGATCCAGCAGCTAAAGTGCTAGAGATAATAAATCAATGGTATCTCTAGCATTTCTGTCAAGTAAGACATGTACCACCAGCAAATTATCGATTGTTCGGATGTTCAATCCACCTCATCGTTGATAATTGATGAAGGAGAGCCAAATCAGTGATTAATCAGTGATTGTGCAGAAGAGGAATATTCCTGACTATAAGCAGGCGATAGGATGTTATGCGATGCACGTCTATAGTTGTGTATAAGGCCGAAACGAATCAAAGATACTAACTTTTGAGGTGTGCTAAACGTGCGCCAAAATTTATCAGGGTGACTGGTCGAAAGGATCAGATCCGATTAATTCCTGTTGGAATTCAATCTAAGAACGAGCGTCTTACGCTGGACAGTGATTGTAGATAGGTTTGATACGTGTTATTGCGGTAGGACAGCTTCAGTATGATCCTTGCCAAAGTATAGCATAATATGCAGGTTATCAAACTTTCTGACTGTAGAGGAGAAAATGCGCCACGATTAGCGATAGAGAATAGCGAGTGGTTTGAATGGTAAAAACAGGGAAAGGGCGTCTTGGAATACCATCGAAGGAGCAGTAGCTACTTGGTCGAAGAAACCGAGAGTAGCCAGCAAAACAAGAACATGCCTGTGTTTGAAATATAACGCACACCAGGATAATATCTTGTTGCGAGTGTTTGGATCAATCCAGGGCGCATTCGAGTATTGTAGAAGCTATATAGTGCCCTGGTCCAGCGAGGTCCAATACCTGTGAAGACTTTAAGACATCAGAAGTACGTCCGAGTGTAGTAGATTCTTCACGCGAATAGTGGTGGAGCGGTCATCTCTCAAGGTGATGATTGGGGTGATAACAAGCTTGACCCGGATTTGCTTAGTTTGAAGCATGTTGGGATTCTCGTTGGGGTGATCTCGGGAGTTCATGATCGCAGAGGTGAACTTCGTACATGTTTCCGGAAAGAATATCTGGAAGGTCAGGTTAGATGTGTACATCTTCACCGACAGTTCCCAGGCCTTGACGGCAACTTCTCCAATCTCTCTACCAGCAACTGCACGCTCACATCCCTCGTTGAGAAGCGGTCCTAGCATGTCACGAAGTGATCGAGTGTGGCGGTTTAGTTGGTTTTTACGGAATTCGTGAAACTCGCCAGAGTCAACGATGGTTTGGATGGCATTGCACTGCTGGTCAATAAGAACCTGGCGCTTCTCGTTGGCTAAACCTAACCTTACAATTAGTAATTACAAGCTACGAGTATAAGAAATGATGGTGCGTACCTCGCTCCTCTAAGGAGTGCTTCACGAATGCAAGGTCTCTATCCGTACGTGCACTAAAGCTATGGAACGCCTTGATGGACAAAACGTCATTGACGAAGTATCCGACAATCATTCTCATTACAAACCAGTACCTAGTTGATGAATCATTGAGCAGTGCGGTGACATGAGTATGGGCATTCTGTCGCTCTCCAGGATAGGTACAGTTCATCATATAGTCCCAGAGCATCTGGTTTGACTGAGCAATCAGACGATCGTTGGCTGGATTTGGTTTGCTAGTAAACTTCTTCGCCCAGTCCTCGCATGCGGTGAGTAATTCTTCGAGGGCACGTTGGAAAGGAGGGCAAGGATCTGTGTAATCTTCACGGAGAACCAATGCGGTAGACGGAGCTCGAGAGTCATAAATGGGATTGATAGGTGTATCACCTGGCTCGGTGGTCATGGGCTGGCTTCTGCTTAATGAAGATGCATAGGGATCCAAGCCTCTAATAGCCTTGCCTACGGGAAGACCACGAGATTTGGGTCCTCGAGGCGGCTGTGATTGATTGCTGACAGTGTAATCCGACGAGCTTGAAAAAGGCCTCGAAAGCATATTTGAAGACCCAGGGCTCAAACGACCCCCCGTACGTTCAAGAACTTTCTCATGCCCGATAGGTGTCGGCGAACTGAAAGGATCGCGAATAGAAGTCATTGCATCTCGACGTGCGCTTGATGTTGGATTTGAGGTCAACCATAAGGCACGCTTTCCCTTCAACTGCTCGTCCTGCACGCGGAGCTTTTCGACAAGATCATTATTCTTCTCCTTCCACTCTTGCTCAAGCTCATTGAGCTTACTAGTGCTAGATTTGTGCTGAAGTCTGAGTTCCGAAATTTTCAACTGCAATGCGTCTCGCTCATTAGAGATCCGAGCACGGTCCCCAACGACAGAGCTGATTTCCTGTCGAGCATATTCAAGCTCTCTGGAAAGTTGATTATATCGATTGGCCCGACTATCCCATTCAGCTTGTAGTCGGCGCTGAGAAATAATGAAGTCTTGACCAAGCTTTCGTAATGTCTCGGTCAACTGGTCGCGAAGTGGTCCTGGCAAACCCTCCTTACGATTCACAATCTGATGGACCTCAGTCAACTTCGATTGGAACTGGGCTGAAACATAGGCAATGGTGCAAGTCTGGATGAGAAAATTAGCTTTAGTTATATTTTATCAAGTGAGTATCATCTTACTTGGACGCTGGGACTGCCAGTTTCGTTTTGAACTTGACCTTGACCTTGGGACTGTCGGCGGGATATGCCTAGGTGAGAAATTCCCTGGGTACGGTCTTGTTGTAAGAAGTTACCGGGAGTCCGGCTATCGGAATTTTGACTTGATGGAAACTGGAAGGATACCATATTGCCTTTACTTCGCTGGCTTTGATGGCGTTGGATTTGACGGGTGGCATAACTCAGACTCGATGGTCTTTGGAAGTTTTGAGCTCTTCGGTTTTGAAGAGGAGCTCCATTTTCCTGGCTAGAGTTCGAATTCGAACTAGGACTGTGATCTCGCAGGTTCGAGTTACCATCCTGTCTTCGAATGGGAAAAGATTGCGCTGCAGATTCTCGACCTAAGAATGACTTGGTCGACTGGCTGTGAGTGGAGCGAATCGACATTTTGTCTTTGACCTTCTGACTCTTTTGGAGTTCTAACACTATGCTCGGGTCATCAGAAAATAGATGTTGGCGCCGGTGCCGTTAACTTGCCTGTAACTAATGCTTTGGTGATGGGGGACGAGGGGAAACTAGGGACTAGACGAGTTATGGTCGGAGTAAGCTTTATTGGCTGGTACTTTTAGGTAGAATTCTAAGGTTTTGGTAAGGTGTACAGCTCTTTAAAGTTCAGGTAATGTTCAGGTAATCTTACGCGAGCTATTGCTGGACTTTCTGTGGAGTGTATTGATGTTCTGACACGCTTTTGAGTATGATCTACTTCTCCTCGAATATAGCTATCTTCTATATTCCTAATAGTCTATAAGCTTTCCAGGCTTGGCTTGAAAGGATATACAGGTGCCTGCAGAATGAAATTTGGCACAAAAGGTTGTAACTCAAAAGGAGTCTAGGCTGGTTAGTAATATTGCCTGGATGGTAGAAAAACCAATGTTGATGGATCAGGGTGGAGCCTATCAGAGAATGAACAAAAAAAGCTTTCAGATTCATTTTGGTACATGCTGGTGAATGAAAAAAAATTCAGAACTTTTTATGCCCAAGACAGAAGCGAGGCCTTGTGTTGGGGAAAATTCGTCTGTAGCCTTCTGCACTAAGTGGTGAATCCGGTTGATTCTTAATCAATCGGGTAGCCTTGTCCTGAAGGTGAGTGTGAATTGAGACTTGTTCTATTGATATTTCAGTCTGTGTTAATAGAAGCTGGTGGTCTTAATACGGCAGCTATTATAATATCAGATGTAGCCAAGATAGTAGTAGGTAAGTTGTTCATCTTATATTCGCTTTATAGAACAAAGGCAACTATCATCTATGTGCCCTAGTTCAAAGAGTGATGCCTCTTAAAGAAGCTAGAATGTTGCAGTGATTCATGTCTGGTGGAACGGCGCCTGGTTGTTTCACAAGTGGGAAAGCCCTGTGTTGGAAATATTGTATTGCCTAGTAGACATACACTCCCTTTGAAAGTCATGGATGCCTCGCCATTTGCATACACGATCATCATCAGCTGCGCACATATGACGTGACAGCCCCAGTAATTTCTTTGTTATGTAATTAAGAGAGAGGTGCCTAAAGAATATCGGGGATTAAGTGTTGATATTGGCAGTATCAGAACATGAGCTAACTACCAGAAGACTCAGCTTTAGCTAGACCTTCTGGCTCTACGAACATATCCAAAGAAGAGCACAACAGAAACAAAAACATAAACGTGCGGTACCCCATTTCATAGTGAGAGCAATGCAGTTGGTACTGGGTACGGGTATTGCGACCCTGTGAGATACATACCCTTACAAAACATATCGGCATGAAATCAGTGAGAATAGGGCGATGAAAACCAAAGCATGCGTTTGTATAACAATTCCTGCAGGGTGGAAAGTGTGCATATTCGATATAAAGGATGGCAATGAGCCATAGGGATAGAGCGAAGCTAGCTATGCTATAGTAGATATACATATATATTCATACAAGATACCAACACAATAAATAATTAGATCAAATAATGATAAAAACTCAACAGCAAATCTAATAGTATGCCTATATGTGGATTTAGCCAAGTGAATGGACATGCATATCAGATCATGTGTGGCGTCTCGGTCGGACTTATACAGAAGACAGAAGTGAGTGAGAGTGAAGAAGACTCGCTTATTGCCGCTTCTCCTTGTTGTGTAGTAGTAAGTAAAAAGGAAGAAGTCGGATATCTAACCTTAAGTTTCTATTAATTTGTTTAATATTTACAACGCCCTTTCATGGCTCACCTAGTAGTCTTGCGGTGATATCCCCCATATATGCCTCTTCTAGCTCATAATCTAAGCCCTCGTTTTCATCAATTCCCACATAGTCAAAGCTCTCGACAACCCGGCTGATGCTGAATCCCATATTGACAAAGCGGTTAACGAGATCTTCGTTGTATCCCCGATACTGGCTATATTCGATTTCCTCGCGGAAGTTCAGCAGCGGCGCTCGAAACTCAGCCCTAGGAAGCTTGGGATCCTGAACTGGTGCTCCGGCATAAATTGTCAGCCACTCACTTACTCGCTGATAGAACGCATCCCGATCTGTGATCATCATCTTGGCCACCTCGCCATCCAGCGGCTCGTTGAACTCCGGGTTGCAAAGAAGGTTCTGCACCGATAAAAGCGCATGATGTATCGTGATTACTGGAGACCAACTTGAGTCGAGAATGTCAAGACAGATAACGCCCGTCTGACTGCTAATGTTTGGATGCCATACCTTCGTGTCGAATTTGACGGCAGGTGGGCGGAAGGGATATTCCAGTGGAATTTTTATGTCTAAAGTAAATGTGCCACCCTCATATGGTGTACGGCCGGGGCCAGCTATCGTTGCTTTAAAATGCATGATGCCTTCTCCCAGCTCGCGCCAGCTAATGACCTCTGAGGTCGAAAGACTAGCTTCAATGCTGCGTACCTCCTTAAGAATACGTCTATTTCGATTAGTCGTCGCCATGGTGAAAACGTCTCGCCAGCTTAGTATGTCGAGTCGAACGGAAGTAGCAAATAGGAAGTGTCGATATCACGACAAAGCCGAGGCTATTGCGGTCGCCAGATAGCTTTGTCAATAAATGAGATTTATCTTCAAGGTGGGTATTCTTTTTAAGTATCTTTCGATCGGCCCTGAGCGGGGTATGGTTTCACTGCTTGTTGGCTATGCTGAGAATAATGCGCTGGAGCCTGACCTAGCGTGTCTCAATAGAGAGACGTCGAGATCCAATGGCTAGTCACTGGTGGTGGCTGGGGAGTTTATGATTCCAATAAGCTGTTCTGCCCGCGTTCGTTAAAGAATATGTCAAGATCCAGTGATTAGTTGCTGGGGGTGGCTGAGCTGTAGGTGTGTTGTGGGTATTTCGTTATGTTAAAGACTTTAGTTCTTATTGTATTAAATTCATGTTGCATTCCTAAATTTCTATTTTTCGTTCAGTTTCCTACGTTGCCAACACTTCGTCCATTCACATCCCCCGTTTTCTTTAAAGTCTTATGAGACAAGTCATAATTTCCGAACCCGCCCTTCAACCATAAACTATACTTATTCGGCAAAAGTACGTTCGGTTTCTAGATGACTCCAACTACACCTTGTAACCAGTCAACCTAGATGTCGTGGCACGAAATTTCATGCAGACGTCCTGATTTAGTCTCTGTTGATGGGATCCAGAGCTGTCTCCGTTGTGGCTCATTCAAAACTTCAATCCGTTGCTCTCCGCTTCCACCTGTCAATCAGCAGTCCGAAATACGTATCCTCTACCTGAACCCTGGCGGACTGGATGATGATATTCATTGTGAGATTCACACCCACGATCTCATCGATAAGCCAGAATATGAAGCGATCTCATATACTTGGGCCGACGAAGATGGCGATGCCACCCCGTGCAGAACGGTTTTCATTTCGAGGAACCCCATAAACGTGACGCGAAATTGCGAGATGGCACTAAAGCGCGTACGGCATACCAAGGTGGTCCGGAAAATATGGATTGATGCTGTTTGCATCGACCAGAACAACGTCAGCGAACGCGGTGTTCAAGTTCAGCTTATGCCAGACATCTATCGTGGAGCGAAGGCCGTGCTCGTTTATATCGGCGAGGCTACAGCGACAAGTCGTTTGTGCTTGGATCGATTTTCCAATTTCTACCCCGGAATGATCAGTCATAACCCGCATGCGGAGGAGCTTTTGTCACGGAGATATTTTGGGCGGGTATGGGTGCTTCAAGAGGTTGCTTTAGCCAACTCGTTGGTTATGATATGTGGCGACCAAATAATGGCCTGGCCATTCTATAAGCTTGACTCCAATACCTCCAATTCGCCAGTTGTGTCCTTCTCCTACTCTCTGCCATTTAGCGCAGAAGGGCTATTAACTCTTCTAGACGTTGCTCGAAATTGCGATGCTACTGATCCTCGAGACAAAGTGTTCTCACTAGTGGGTTTAATGAGAGCTTCTCTGAGCGACTTCATAAAGCCAAATTACAATGTGTCCGTCGTGGAGATCTACACCAAAACCGCATTGAATTTGGTAGCTCATTTTGGATGGAAAGCAGTTGTACGTCGAGCTGGGACCAAGAACCGAAGAATCGATGCTCTACCGTCTTGGGTACCTGACTGGAGCTGTCCGCTCAAAGTAGCACGGTTTCGGCCCGAAAGAGCACCTGATATTGCAGACAGAACCATCAAATACGCCGAGAACGGAGATATTTTACTCCCAGTTGTCCGACTACCTGGAAACTCAGACTACGAATACTTGCTAGCACCATCCAAAACTTCGCCTCTGGATAATACCTTTTTACTGCTCAAAGACGGCCCTGTTGCTCAACGGCTTCTCAACAACCGACAGCTCGCTAAATATGGTCGAGTAAACTCTCATATTGCCTTGGATCGCATTTCACAATCGACTTACTCGCTAGCCGGCATATCTCCCTCAACTTCAAGGTGGCTGATAATCGCAGAAGCAGACATTAGTAGTTTCGATTTTGGAACTGGGCCGAAGAATTTTTTCGGCTTTTTGGAAGATATGCAAAGTGAGCTTTCTCTTTGGGGCAAGATGGTAGCACCGTCACCAATGATCAAGTCTGTTCAGCAGTATGTAATGCAAGTTCTGGGCTTTCAGGAAAAGCGTGGAGAAGATCCAGATTTAGAACTTTATAATGAGCTACAATTGGTACACCAAGCGCTTGAGCCTGCTTTGCATCAGTTAGAATTCAAATGGCCACTTCCTGGAAAGTCAGACGATGTTGATCTGGGTATTGTTATGATTGGTATTTGTTGGAGGCTTTTTATCCGAGCCTTCTTATGGGAAGCGAGAGCTCATATAGAATTTATTGGGCTGGAGACTAACAGATTAAATGTATAGCCACCATACACCAGTAATCCCAGATCTGGTAGATATTGAATTCCCATAGCTTCTGTTGCTCAATAACTCTTTCTAGCGCCATACAAATAGGTTGATATTAGTCCCTTTGGTAGGATGGACCACCGAGACGGACTCCCTTATAAGAAGCCTCACCTTTGAAGGTCTTCTCCCGCAGTAGTATATTTAGTGAACGTTTCAAATATGTTAGAGAGTCAAAAACGACAAGCCCATAAACTTTTACGCTGATATTCCAATGCTCAATTTGTTGTTACTTATCATTCTGGCATCTAGCATTAGCGTGTGCCAATTGTTTACACACATAGCGTGCACACTCTGGACAGATCCCAGATCGCATTTACTTGGTATATCTCATACGATTCTGTGGATGCTTGCATTTTTCAAATATCCCATACAAGAATTTTCTTTTGGTAGGTTTGCTTAGCTGTTTAAAACAATTATCTTCTTCGCAATCAAGGTGCCTGCACCTTGTGTAGGTGATGAATCGCGTTTCGCACATATATCAATGGTTTCGTAGAGTGTTTACTTCTGGTCATTATTGTTTAATAGGTTGAGAAGATGAGTTGGTTAGGGGGCACTGTGGTATTTGGAGAAGTAAATGCCATTGTCAACAATGAAGAATACACGAATTCTTGAATGGATGTAAGAGCGCTTTGTACCATTTACATTGTGTAGCAGCCCCCAACGATAGAAACGATTTCCTTTGAGGATTTGCTTTGTTCCGGAAGAAATGGGATGATAGCATGATTCAAATTTTTGGTCAGGTAGGGTTGTCATAACAAAACCTCTCTAGAAGCTCAGCACTAGCTGAGCTTTTCTTAGTTAATTGTAATGGGATGTATACACAGTGGAAACTTTCCTTCTCAGTGTTCAGGAATAGTAGTGGTGTTCACGCAATACTTACAAATGATAGGGAAGACACTCTTGGCTATAATAAGTGGAATATTGAAATGAAATACACTCTATCGAGATATTCCCTATCTGTTGAAAAGATATGCTGAGCTGATTTAATTTTTCTAGATCAGAAATGAAGCTTGGAATAAGAATCTGATAAGCTTACTCGACGCTATAGAATGCTCGAAGAAAATGAATACATCGTCGTCATTATCAGTCCCTATAATTGTCAGGTCTTTTCCTCCAGATTTTGCCAAGATATCAAAAGGGGTAATACCCCTGACGTTCGTTTAAATGACGACCCTACTGATCCTTTAGCAAAGTACATATAGAACCGCCTTCCAGCGAGTAGGAAAAGCGCGGGCTGGAAGAGGAGAAGCATTCTTGATGGACGAAACGTAAAAGTTCAGAGGCCGACAAGTCAGTCAGCCTTTGAGGTCCCTCAAGAGTTGATAAGTAGGAGTGCGTATTAGGAGTATGTACTACATGACAGCAATCCCTAAAGCTTATGAATCCAATAATGGGACCCGTATACTCCCCATCCTCTCCTTCTTAACTTAAGATGTTAGTTTGCTGGACCACGAGCACGAGTGCCATGTTGTGTGCAATCAAGATTATCTGGAGTTGGTGGGTAGAAGAAGTAACAGACAGTCTTGTGTTTTGTACTAAGAATGATCGAGAATTAGAACACAAACTTGTCAAGATTTACCTTTCCAGATTCATATAGCATTTTGGTCATCGTGTGTCCAATTCGATGCACTGATCACCGATATAAGTAGGTTGTGAAGAAAATCAAGGCTTCACATCAATGGGCATCTAAGATAAGGACAACGTTTAATTTCTACCTATGAGCAACCTGCCTCCCAATGCACAAGAACCATGCAACACGAGATATGATTTATATGTAACTAGCAATCCCTATGTTAAATCAGTGAAAAACGTACTCAATCGGCTGTTAAGGACAGCGCAGACGAAATCGCGAGATGCCTGCAGGTAATAATCAGCCAATTCTCGAGAGATGCTTGAGCCTCCAGCAATCGGTTTGAGCGCCCTATAGTCGAAGATGGGAATATGTACTAATTGTTTCGGAAGGTTGGCAGAGGACTAAAATCTGGACACCAGTAAGCCAAGGTTGCGATTGCTGAAGGTGCCATATAACGTTGTCGATAGCAGGCGTTTGAAGTGAAATATATATACGATCCATAATACATGATACTGAAACGCTATAACTCCGATGCAACGAGATGATCTCTGGAGAGAGATAAAAATCTGAAGAATTTGTCAGTCTTGATCAACCTTACCACAATAGCTAAGCGACTTACCAGAAACGACCCTAAAGTCCAACAGGGGAGAGGCCATGATTAGTATGTTATATAGCCTTGGTGCGTGAGAACAAACTGCTGTAGACCGCATCTACAACTGGCGTAGCGCTGATCATTCGACCACCAAAATATCTGCCGTTGAGACCCTTGATTGCGTTTTCTCCTCCTTGAACTCGGTCAAATTTGAGGTAGATGTCACCCTGGGAGTTTGAATCTAGAGCAATGTGAACAACATGGCCATATTTCTCTTCAGCTTCTGCCTTAACGTCATCCTCAAGTTCCTTTTCCCAATTATCACCTTCTTCCCTACCTCATGTGTTAGCAAAATTACCATTTCCAGCACCAAGAATCTTACTCTGCGGGATCAAACATATTCTTCAGCACTACGCATCTGCTAGCCATGTTTACGTTTACTGGCAAGGGTTTCGTCTCAGTCTTGGGCTTCAGCACCTCACGTCGTTCGGTTCGTCCATTCGGGGCAGGGGGATCATCTGTTCTAGCAAGCTTCCTCATCAATGCATCACGACTATAATTGTTGAAGTTTACCCCACCAACATCGGTATCATCTAGCGCGCTGGCACCACCAGCTCCTTTATCATTGTCACGGCCGCCTGCTCGATCGAAATTGCTACCTCCAACTGTTTGGGAACCTCTCCCGCCAGCACCGGAGAATGCAGAACCCTGGAATTGTTGTTGGTGGCTCTGGCCTTGGAATCTCTGTAAAAGACTGGCGGTAGACTCGGGAGTGAACTTATCGTTTCCAAGACCAACACGAATTGGTCGCCCTGCAAGATCAAATCCATTCATTTTCTCTAAAGCCTCACGAGCTTGACCTGGATCACGAAATCTGAGTTGTTAGCCTAATGGCAGCGTACTGAAGAGAATATGCTTACTGTACAAATCCGTATCCACGGCTCCGACCTTGTTCTTCCTTTTGCAACTGAACAAATTCAAGTTCACCGAAGGGTTCAAAAACATTCTGTAGATCGCTTTCAGTAATACTGAAATGGATATTTCCAACGTAGAGACGATGGAAAGGAATCGAATTCGGATTGTTACTAGTAGTTTCTGGATTTCGGACTTGTCGATTTTTTTCAGCCTCAGTAAGCTGGGCAATAATTGGGATTCCTAGGAGCTTCTGTCCAGTGAGTTGAATAGCAGCAGGGACCGATTCTTCATTCTTAAACTCAACGTAACCAACACTGTAAAGGAAGTTAGCATTCGTTGCTAGATATTGAAGTAAACACAT
>Ga0247737_1001105_pt1 | contig 11521 bp, 10 predicted proteins | sample UWRJL028104C2_FD_180937 | JGI IMG/M metagenome (GOLD analysis project Ga0247737, IMG submission 180937) | Plant litter microbial communities from Arlington Agricultural Research Station in Wisconsin, United States - UWRJ-L028-104C-2 | ecosystem: Environmental > Terrestrial > Plant litter >...
GGTGGGCGCGTGCCGGTGATAGAGCAGCGACGAGTCGGACGAGAAGCCCTCCTGACCCATCAACTCCTCGGAGTAGAGCACGCCGTCCGGGCGCCGGAACTGAGTGTGCCGTTTGGGTGGCACCTCGCCGACGCTGCGGTAGTAAGGCATCGTTGCCTCCCACTTATTGCAACATTGCAAATCGTGTGACATATCGGACGTGGTTGTCCGCTTCTCGAAGCGTCTATTAGGTTCGGATTCGTGTCAACGCTGGTGCCTCCGCTCTACACCGGGCTGGTGGACGACGCGTGCCTGCTGCCGCCGAGCCCGACCGGCGTGGCCGACGCCGTCGCCAAGCACGCCGAGCACCGTGCGGGCTGGTTCGCTGGCCTGCTCGGTCCCCTCCTCGTGCCCGCGTCCCTGATCGGCGCCGGGCTGCGCGCCGATGACCTGCCGGTCGCCGTGGTCAGCGACGTCAGCCTCAGTGCCCTGCCGATCGCCGTGGAGAAGCTGCGGGCGGCTGGCGCGCGCGTGCTGCACCTCGAGGCCGCGGTGGCCCGCCGCGGCGAGGATCCCCAGCCCGGTCTCGCCGGGCTGCGCATGCTCGCCGAAGGCGACGAGGATCTTCTGGTGTACGCCGAGATCCCGCTGAGCTGGGGACTGCTGTCCGCCCTGGACGCGGTCGCCGCGGCGCGGGCCGAAGGGCTGCGACTGGCACCCAAGTTCCGCGTCGGTGGGCTGGCCGCCGAGCTCTTCCCGACCCCGGTCGAACTGGCCGCGGTGCTCTGCGCGTGCCGGGACCGGGAACTGCCGTTCCGGCTGGCCGCGGGCCTGCGCCACGCCATCCGGCACACCGACCCCGAGACCGGCTTCACCCACCACGGCTTCCTCAACGTGCTCACCGCGGCGCTCAGCGTGCACGACGGTGGGGAGGTGGCCGAGGTCGCCGAGGTGCTGGCCGCGACCCACCCGGTGCCGCTGGTCGAGGCGTGTCGCACCCGGCGGGGCGAGCCGCGACCGATGTTCACCGGCTTCGGGTCGGTCGGCGTCGTCGAGCCGCTCACCGAGCTGGTACGGCTGGGACTGATCAACGGAGGCTACGAGTGAGCGGCTTCGGGCCGGACAATCTGCCCTACGGCGTCTTCAGCCGGTCCCGCGGCGAGCGGCGTCTCGGCGTACGGCTGGGGTCGGCTGTCGTTGATCTGTCGGTCCTCGGCGGGTACCTGGCCGCGTCGTCGCTGCACCCGCTGATGGCCGCTGGTCGTCGGGAGTGGAGGGCGGCGCGCGAGGCCGTGGTCGCGCACGTGGCCTCAGGTCCGCCCCTGGTGCCGCTGCGGAACGTGACCCTGCACCTGCCGTTCGAAGTGGCCGACTACACCGATTTCTACTCGTCCGAGCAGCACGCCCGGAACGTCGCGGAGATCCTGCGCCCCGACTCGCCGGGGCTGCCGGCGCAGTGGAAGCACCTGCCGATCGGCTATCACGGCCGCTCGGCGACGGTGGTCGTCTCGGGCACTCCGATCCGGCGCCCGGCCGGTCAGCTGGCCGAGGGGGTCTTCGGACCGACCCGGCGGCTGGACGTGGAGGCCGAGGTCGGGTTCGTGGTGGGCCGGCCGGGGCGGCGGATCGCCACGACCGACTTCGCCGAGCACGTCTTCGGCATCACCCTGGTCAACGACTGGTCGGCCCGTGACCTGCAGGCCTGGGAATATCACCCGCTCGGCCCGTTCCTGGCCAAGTCGTTCGCGACCTCGGTGTCGCCCTGGGTGGTGCCGCTCGACGCGCTGGCCACCATCCCGGCGGTCGACCAGGATCCGCAACCGCTCGACTATCTGCGCCCGGCCGGTCCCGGCTTCGACCTGCGCCTGCGCGTCGAGTGGAACGACACCGAGGTCAGCCGCCCGCCGTTCGCCTCGATGTACTGGACCGCGGCCCAGCAGCTGGCCCACCTGACCAGCAACGGAGCTTCGGTACGCACAGGCGACCTCTATGCCTCCGGCACGGTCTCGGGGCCGGCCCGCGACCAGGCCGGCTCGTTCCTCGAGTTGACCCGCAACGGCGCCGACCCGGTCAAACTGGCCGACGGCACGCTGCGCGGCTATCTGGAAAACTTCGACCTCGTACGGATCGGGGGCACCGCGCGCTCGGCGTCCGGCACGGAGATCGCGCTGGGCTCGGTTTCCGGGACCGTTGTGCCCTGAATTCTGTCGTACGGTGTACCCGGGGGTGACGCTATGTCGACGGTCGTGGTGACCCGCCTGATCGACGCGCCGGTCGCGGCGGTGTGGCAGGTGTTCACCGATCTGAGCCGCCGCCGCGAGTGGCTGACCGCTGTCACCCGGGTCGAGGTCCGCAGCCACGGGCCGTTCGGCGCGGGCACGGTCTGGCGCGAGACCCGCGGCATGGTCGACGGCGGCGAGGTCACCGAGGAGTTCCGGGTCCGCGAGTGCGAGGCGCCTGAGAAGTTCGTGGTCACCTCGCCCGGCATCGGGGCCGACTACCGCATGTCCTATTCGTTCGTGCCGGTCCTGTCGGGCCGGCACCGCGGCGGCACGATGGTGACCGTGGTGCAGGACGGCACGCCGACGGCGCCGGCCGGCCGCATCCTCGCGCTGATCTTCGGGGGCCTGGCCGCCGAGACCGCCGAGGGTGCCCTGCGCCGTGACCTCGACGATCTGGCCGCCGTCACCTGACATAGGCTGCCCGGATGTCCCGGGTGCTGCTGCGATCTCTGGTGGCGCTCGTCCTGACCGCCGCTGCTGTCCTGGTCGGCTGGCGGGTGCTGGGCCCGGCCGAGGTGCGGGCGCCGGCGAGGACGCCCTATCCGGCTGCCGCCGCGCACAGTCCGCAGGTCACCGGCCGCACGAATGGGGCGCCCTTGATCGTCGACGACCGGTTGCGGGTCTATGCGGCTAAGCGGCAGGTGCGGGCGGACGGGCCGGTCGACGCGAAGAGCGTGAACACCGCCCGGTGGTCGCTGCGGCGCTGGCCGGCGCAGGTGTCCGGGGTGGTGGCGTCCGGTGCGACGGTGGTCAGTCGCTGGTCGGACGGATTGCTGATCGCGACGGACGGACGGACGGGCGACGAGCTCTGGCGGGCCGCCACCGGGCTGCCGGCGCCGGGGTATGACGGTCATCGCACGGGCGCCGCGACCGTCTGGGCGCCGCCGGGGCTGCACGTCGCCGCGGGGTCGGTGCTGGTCACCGGCGGTGGGCGGCTCTCTGCGTACGAGGTGGCCAGTGGTCTTCGCCGTTGGACGGTGAACGTGCCGGCTGGATGTGCGGACGGCTTCACGACGCGCGGGGGTCAGTATTTCTGTGCCACCGGCGGCTACTCGGCGGTCGACGGTGCTCAGCTGGCCCCGTACCCGGTCGGGCCCTTTACGCCTTTGACCTGCGGTGTTGCTCTCTCGGGATGTGCCGGGATGCGTGCTGCGGACGGGCAGGGCTACCTGACCGGCGGCCCGGCGCCGGAGCGGTCGGCCGCATTGAACAAAACGGTCAACGCCGTGGTTGCCGTCCCGGCCGGAGCTCAGCTGCTCGGAGTCTCCGCTGAGCGGCTGGTGGTGCTCACGGCGGATCGTCACCTTCGGCTGCTGAATTCGGCCGGTGGCGTTTTGTCGGATTTCCCCCTGGCGGTGGGAAGGGAACGGCTCACCTGGAAGCCGGGGCTCTGGCAGGTGACCGATGAGTGGGTGGCGATCGAGCGCCTGACCGGGGACGGACCGGCCGACCCGGACGCGCCCGAGCACTACTTCACGGTCGACACGGTGATCATCGCGGCGCTGTGAAAGCCGGATCGTCGGCATCGGAAGATTTCTAACCCAACCGCGTCAGCAGGCTGGACCAGGCCAGCTCGCCGGCGCCGGCGATCGGGCCGTCGGGGCCCAGGGCGGCGGGGCGCAGCGGCGGCGGGGAGTCGCGGCGGATGGCCATCAGGCCGGAGCGGTAGGCGGCGGCGAGTTCGATGGGGGCGGCGGCCTGCAGGTCGGCGGCGATGCTGCCGAGCGTGACCAGGTCGGCGTCGAGGCCGTTGACCAGGCCTGCCAGTCCTCGGCCCAGGGCGGCGGCGGCCATGCCGACGGCGGCGCGTTCTTCGGTGCCGCGAGAGGCGATGACCCGGCGGGCGTACGTGATGGGGTCGTGCGGCGGGGGTTGGCGCAGGAGACGGGCCAGGGCCGTGCCGTCGACCGCCGTGCCCCAGCAGCCGCGGGCGCCGCACGGGCAGGTGACGGCGGGGTCGCCGAAGGGCATATGGCCGAACTCGCCGCTCGTGCCGGTGGCCCCGGTGCTCAGGCGGCCCTGGTCGACGATCGCGCCGCCCAGGCCGCCTTCGACGCGCACGTGCAGGGCTACCGAAGCGCCTATGGCAGCGCCGCGGGCCGACTCGGCGGCGGCCGCCAGGCTGGCGTCGTTGCCGGCGACGAAGACGGGCGAGGCCGCGAGGATCGCCGAGACGGGCACGCCTGGGCGGGGCTCGGCTGGGCGGGGCTCGGCTGGGCCGGCTGGCTCGGCTGGGCCGGCCGGGGTGGTGGGCCACAGTTCGGTGAGGTCGACGTCGTGCCAGCCCACGTTGGTGGCGTCCAGGCGGAGGGCGCGGGAGACCGTGCCAGGAACCGAGACGCCCATCGCGCGCAGTCTGTCGCCGTACGTGTGCCGCAGCGGGGAGATTGCCTCCGTGACGGCCGCGGTGACCTTGGCCCACGCTGTGCCCGCGTGGGGAGCGGTGACCGAGCTCAGCGTGCGGCCGCCCAGCTCGACCACGTCCAGGCGCCACGACTCGTGGGTTATCTCGGCCGCCAGCACCAGCGGGCCCTCGGGGTGCGGGACCAGCACGGTGGTCGGCCGGCCGCGTACGCCGCTGGGGGCAGCCGGCGCTTCGGCGAGCAGCCGGGCCTGGGCCAGCCGGGCGACCAGTTCGGTGGCGGCGCCCGTGCCCACGCCGAGCAGGCGGGCGGCGTCGGCGCGGGTGACGCCGGGATGCGCGTGCGCCGCCCGGAGCAACTCGGTCGAGCGGGTCGTCACAGGGGATCCCTTCTTTTGCTCTGCCAAGGAGCTTATTCTGTCTCGGTGAGGATGAACCGCCCGGCGTTGGCCGCCCTGGGAGTCTCCGCGTTCTTCTACGTGACCGCGGAGACCATTCCGGTCGGCCTGCTGCCCGAGATCGCCGCGGGCCTGTCGGTGGACGAGGCTCAGGTCGGGCTGCTGCTGACCAGCTATGCCGTGGTGGCCGCGGTGAGCACTATTCCGCTTACCGCGCTGACCATGCGGGTGCCACGACACACGCTGATCGCGATCACCGTGGCGATCTTCGTGGTCTCGCAGGCCGCGGCCGCCTTCGCGCCGACCTTTCTGGTGCTGGTGCTCGCCCGGCTGGTCTGCGCACTGGCCCACGGCGTCTTCTGGTCGGTGATCGGGCCGGTCGCCGCCCGCCTCGCGCCGCCGGGACAGGCGGGACGGGCCACCGCACTGGTCTTCATCGGGAACTCGCTGGCCATCGTGCTTGGCGTTCCGCTCGGCACCGCGCTCGGTCAGTGGCTCGGCTGGCGGGTCTCGCTCGGCGCGCTGGCGCTCGGCGGGGCGATCTGCGTTCTGGCGCTGCTGCGAGTGTTGCCCCAGCTGCCGCCGCGCCCGCACGACCTGACCAGGCGGGCCGGGGCGCAACTGCGGGCAGCGGTCGCGATCGGGCGTGATCCGCAGGTGCTGATGCTCTGCGTGATCACCGCGGTGCTGGTGGTCGGCCACTTCGCCGCATACACGTATATCGCGCCGCTGGTGCGCCGGGATGCTGGGCTCGAAGGGACGGGCCTCAGCCTGCTGCTGCTCGGCTACGGCTTCGTCGGGCTGCTCACCAACTTCGCGGTCGGGCGGCAGGTCGACCGACGGCCGGGGACGATCCTCGTGGTCCTGCTCGCCGTGCTGGCGGTCTCGGCGGGGCTGCTCGCCCCGGTGCTGGGGCTGGTGCCGACCGTGATCGTCACCCTGCTGTGGGGCGGGGCCTTCACCGCGATCCCAGTGATTCTGGCCGCGGCGCCGCTGCGCATCGCGCCGCGGGCCCGGGACGCCGCCTCGGCCCTCTATGTGGTCGCGTTCCAGATCGGGATCGGCGGTGGCGCCTTTCTGGGCGAGCGGATCGTGCGCACCGGGCACCTGGGTGTCCTGCCGCTGGTGGCCGCCGCGCTGGCCGTCGCCACCATCGTGCTGATCGCGACCGTCGGCCGGCGGGTCTTCCCCGCCCGACTGAGCGAGGACGACCATCACCGGACCGAAGCGCAGTTGATCGGTTAGCTTTTCCAGGCCACTTCGGCGGCGGCCAGGAACGCGTCGTTCTCGTCGGGAGTGCCGATCGTGACGCGGACGCCGTCGGGCTGGTAGGCGCGCACGATGACCCCGCGCGACTCGCACACCTGGGTGAACTGCGCCGACCGCTCGCCCAGCGGCAGCCAGACGAAGTTGGCCTGGCTGTCCGGCACGTTCTGGCCGGCCGCGCGCAGCGCCGCGGTGACCCGGCCGCGCTCGGCGACCACGAGCGCGCACCGGCGGCGGACCTCCTCCTCCTGGGTCAGCGCCGCGATCGCCGCGGCCTGGGCGACCAGGCTGGTGGAGAACGGGGTGAGCACCTTGCGGATCGCGCTGGCCACCTCGGGCTGCGCGACCAGGTAACCCATCCGCAGGCCGGCCAGGCCCCACGCCTTGCTCATGGTGCGCAGCACGAGCACGTTGGGTCGATCACCGTACGTGACCAGGCCGTCCGGCACGTCGGGGTCGTCGACCAGTTCCCGGTACGCCTCGTCGAGCACGATGAGCACGTCCGACGGGACCTGGTTGACGAACCGGTCGAGCTCGGCCTTGCGGACGGCCGTGCCGGTCGGGTTGTTGGGGTTGCACACGATCGCGATGCGGGTGCGATCGGTGATCGCGTCCGCCATCGCTGGCAGGTTGTGCCCGTGACCGTCGGTGTTCGGCACCCGCACGCCGGTGATGCCCGCGCCGGCCGAGATGATCGGGTACGCCTCGAACGAGCGCCACGCGTAGACGATCTCGTCGCCCGGCAGGCAGACCGCCTTGACCAGGATCTCGGCCAGCGCCACCGACCCGCAGCCGGTCACGATGCGCTCGGCCGTGACGTCGAAGCGCGCCGCCAGCGCGTCCCGCAGCGCTACCGCACCCATGTCGGGGTAGCGATGCGAGTGGAGCATCGCGTCGGCCACCGCCTCGGGCACACCGGGCAGCGGACCGTACGGGACCTCGTTGCTGGCCAGTTTGATCGCCTCGGCGATGCCGAGCTCGCGGGTCAGGTCGGCGAGGTTGCGGCCGGGGACGTAGGAGGGCAAGCCGTCGAGGTCAGCTCGGGTCAGGCGGGTCATGAGCTCAGCCTTCAGTCCGGTTAGGGGTGGTGGGCGGGGTGGTAGGACTGGCTTCCAAGGGGCTGCTGCCACCGGTGGGAGTGGCGTCGACCGATTGCCTGTCGTCGAGCGGCAGCGCGATCACGACCGTACGCGCTGTCTTGTCATGGAATGCCTGGCGGAGCTGCTGGTCGAAGACCGGGGACAGGCAGTCGACCAGCTGCAGGACGAACCCGATGCCGGCGCAGCCCCAGGCCGGGGTCCACAGGCCGAGGCGGGCCCAGCGCCCGAACGCGCGGCCGAAACCGAGCGGCTCGGTGTTCTCGACCGCCACGACCTTGATCCGCATGACGCGCTTGCCCAGCGTCTGGCCGCTGCTGCCGATCGCGGGCGCCTCATAGACCAGCCAGAGCAGCGTGGCGATGATGAGGATCACCCAGATCAGCCCGTCCATGCGGCCGGAGCCCTGCGCGTCGAGCGCGCTGCCGCCGTTGGCCATCTGGTCGAGGGTGGCGCGGTACATCGGGACGAACTCTTTCGCCAGTTGGTAGACGAACCAGCCGTTCACGACGACGTTGAGCAGCAGCACCGCGAAGATGTCGAGGATGCGGGCGACCAGGCGCGGACCGAAGCCGGCCAGGGCGTAGCCGTGCGGGCGGGCCTGGACCGTCGGGTACATGGCGACGCGCATGCCGGGCGGCATCGGCTGTTGCCATCCAGGCGGGGGCTGCCATCCAGGCGGGGGCTGCCACCCCGGCGGGGGCTGCCACCCCGGCGGGGGCTGCCACCCCGGCGGAGGGGTCCAGCCGGGTGGGGGCGGGGGCTGCGGACCCCATCCCGGCGGCGGCGGGGGTGGAGTTTGAGCAATCGGTGCGGGAACCGGTTCCGGTGCGGGGGCCGGCGGTGGCTCCTCCGCCTCGACCGGTGGCGGGCCGGCCGGCGGCACGGCGTCGGCCGGGATGGCCTTGCCGAGCCATCCTTCACCGTCCCAGTAACGCTGGGTATCGGGATCGGCCGGGTCCTGGTACCAACCGGCGGGCAACGAGCTCATGGAGAAACCTTAACGACCACGGTTTGCGCGACCTTGTCGTGCAGGGTCTGCTGGTACGGCTTGTCCCAGAGCTGCCACAGTCCGTCGAGCAGGTTGAGGAACGGCACGAACGACGCGGCCACGTACCCGATGAGGTAGCGCTTGGCCGCCATGCCCCGGGTGAGCCGCAGCGCGGGGTCGATCGGCACGACGCGGATCTTCAAGGCCTTCTTGCCCAGGGTCTGCCCGGAGCGGTGCATGAACTCCACCGCGTACAGGTAGTAGAGCAGGAACATGAACACGAAGAAGCCCAGCTCCAGCAGCAGGACGGGCAGGAGGAAGTCGGCGAAGACCTCGTTGAACGACGGCTCGGGCCCGTACGCCGGGCTCTCCGGGTCGGGCAGTCGCAGGACGACCACGACCAGCGCGGGGATGAACAGGACGAGGGCCACGACCGAGACCAGAGCCGAGTCGATGAGGTACGCCGCGAAGCGCTGGGCGAAGTCGGCGAGGGGCACGCCGGCCGGGCTGACCGGCGGGGGCGGCGCGGGCCAGGCGTAGCCCGGCGGCGGAGGCGGATAGCCGGGGGCGGCGCGGGCCAGGCGTAGCCCGGCGGCGGAGGCGGATAGCCGGGCGCCGCCGGGTAACCCGGCGGCGGCCCGTATCCAGGTGGGGGCTGGTTCACGCGGACAGTGTCACAGATTGCCGCGACGCTCCTGCTCCCGCTCGATGGCCTCGAACAGGGCCTTGAAGTTACCCTTGCCGAAGCCGAGGGAGCCGTGCCGCTCGATCAGCTCGAAGAAAACTGTCGGCCGGTCCTGCACAGGCGAGGTGAAGATCTGCAGCAAGTAGCCGTCCTCGTCCCGGTCGACCAGGATCTTGCGCTTCTTGAGCTCCTCGATCGGCACCCGGACCTGGCCGATCCGGGCCCGCAGCTCCGGGTCGTCGTAGTACGAGTCGGGGGTGTTGAGGAACTCGACCCCGGCGGCGCGCATCGCGTCGACGCTGGCCAGGATGTCGTTGGTGGCGACGGCGACGTGCTGGGCGCCCGGGCCGCCGTAGAAGTCGAGGTACTCGTCGATCTGCGACTTGCGCTGCGACACGGCCGGTTCGTTGAGCGGGAACTTGACCTTGCGGGTGCCGTCCGCGACGACCTTGGACATCAGCGCGGAGTAGTCGGTGGCGATGTCGTCGCCGATGAACTCGGCCATGTTCGTGAAGCCCATCACGCGGCCGTAGAACTCGACCCACTGGTCCATCTTGCCCAGCTCGACGTTGCCGACCACGTGGTCGACGGCCTGGAAGAAGCGCTTGGGCTGCAGGCCGGCGTCGATGGCGGGCTGCCGGTCGACGATCGGATCGCGGGCCACGAAGCCGGGCAGGAACGGGCCGTCGTAGCGGGAGCGATCCACGAGCGAGTGCACGGTGTCCCCGTACGTCGCGATGGCCGCGATCCGCACGGTGCCGTGCTCGTCGGTCAGGTCGTGCGGCTCGGTCACGCCGCGGGCACCAGACGCGACCGCGTGCCGGTACGCCGCGTCGACGTCGGGCACCTCGATCGCGATGTCCTGGATCCCGTCGCCGTGCTTGGTCACGTGGTCGGCGCCGGGCGCACCCGCGTGCACCGCTCCGACCAGCACGAACCGGGCTCCGCCGCTGACCAGCACGTACTCGGCGTGGCCGCGGAAGCCCTGCTCGGGCCCGCGATAGGCGACGCACTTCATGCCGAAGGCGGAGGAGTAGAAGTGGGCCGCCTGCTTCGCGTTGCCCACGAGGAACTTCAGGTGATCGACGCCTTTGACGGGAAAGACGTCGTCGGTGCGGGTCTCATGGGCCATCGTCTGCGTCATTGACTGATGTTGTCGCAGGTCACAAGCCAATTCAACATGTGTTCGCGCGGCTGGGCAGCGTGCCCGGTCAGGCTCGGGCGGGGCCGCTCGGCCGGTGCAATTTGCACAATCGCTAGACCATCCTGACTGATATATCCGACAAATGACATCGACACGGGCGAATGACGATCCGTCGTCCGGGTGATTGACCTGGCTAGCGTGTCGCGCATGGCGTCGGGTGGCACCCCCTGGAAGGGGTATGTACTGGTCGCCATCGTGATCGTGATCGTGCTCGCCACGACCGGCGTGTGGAACCCGTGGCCGCAGGTCTGGACGTGGGTCAACACCAGCGAGCCGATCGCCGGCGGGGCGGCCCGCTGGCAGCAGACGATCGGCGGCAGCCCGCAGAGCGTCTCCATCGCCGGCGACGCGGTCGTCGTTGAATACCGCACGTCGGTCGAGGCGTACGGCCTCACCGCCGGGATCAAGCTCTGGGGCAGCGACGCCGACTGGGCCGCGATCTCGGGCACCGGCAACGAGGCGGTGGTCGCCACCGGGCGGCTGCTGACCAAGGGGTACCAGGTGCTCGACCCGCGCAACGGCGTCGTGCTGCGCGCCGACACCGAGGCCACCGCCGTCTGGACCTACCGCAACGCGCTGCTCGACCTGCACTGCGCCAAGGGCGGCGACTGCCAGTTGACCGCGTGGGCGCCGCGCGGGACCAAGCCGCTCTGGACCGTCGACACGGGCGGGATCGGGTTCGTGCTCAACGCCGCCAACCCCGACCTGCCGGACACCCGCCAGCTCACGGCGGCCCGGGTGGACGACGACGTGGCCCGGCCGCGGCTGCTGCCCGGCCTGATCGGGCTGCCCGACGACGGGAAGGTCCGGGTTGTCGACACCGCCACCGGCAAGGTCGTGCAGATCGCCCAGCCCGGGCTCGACCAGCGGATCGCGATTGCCGGGGGACGGGTGCTCACAGTGACCGGGACGGCACAGGACGGCACCTGTTACTACGGTGTGGTGGCGACCGACCCGCCGTCGTCGGCTCCGGTCTGGCGGCGGGAGGGGCTCAATCTGCGTACGGCGGCCAACGGGTCGAACTGTAAGCAGGAGCACGATCCGGCGGGCGGCGAGGACGTGGTGCTCGGCGTCGACCCGACCGGCAAACAAGAGTTGCTGGCCGCGCACGACGGGCGGACGCTGTGGCACGGGACCCGGGGCGACGACGTGTTCGCGGTCGACGACACCTTCGCCGTGATCCGGGGCGCGGACGGGCGCACGCTGCGCGGGTTCAATCTCAGCCGGGGCAAGGCTGCCTGGTCACGGGCGGTGGGC
>Ga0247737_1001107_pt1 | contig 11511 bp, 9 predicted proteins | sample UWRJL028104C2_FD_180937 | JGI IMG/M metagenome (GOLD analysis project Ga0247737, IMG submission 180937) | Plant litter microbial communities from Arlington Agricultural Research Station in Wisconsin, United States - UWRJ-L028-104C-2 | ecosystem: Environmental > Terrestrial > Plant litter >...
GCCGGTCCGGTCTCGCGGCCGTCGATGGTGGCGACGCTGTGTTTGCGGGCGTCGTAGTAGACGAAGAAGCCGCCGCCGCCGAGGCCGGCGGAGAAGGGTTCGGTGACGCCGAGGGTGGCGGCAGCGGCGACGGCCGCGTCGACGGCGTTGCCGCCGCGGCGGAGCACGTCGAGGCCGACAGCCGTGGCGGTCGGGTCGACCGTCGAGACGGCGCCGCCGTAGCCGGTGGCGGTGGGGCCGAGCGGGGGTGCGGGCGAGGAGCCGCCGGCCGAGGCCGGTGAGGGCGCGACGAACAGCGCCGCTGAGAGGGAGAACACGCCAAAGACCGGCAGAATCCGCATCGATCCTCCGAAGTCGACTGCGATTTTCGGCGCTGTGGGTGCGGCCATCCCTAGCCCCCACCCACCCTAGGGAGAGGAAGGGAGCCTATGCCTTCGAGAAGCGGCAGAACCGGTTATCCACAGAGCCGTTGGTCTATATCTACCTACCAGATCCGTCAGGAATGCGCCGCCCATGTCGCGAACATCTCCGCGTACGGACCCCTCGCCGCCACCAACTCCGCGTGCGACCCGCTCTCGATGATCTTGTGTCCGTCCACCACGATGATCCGATCCGCCCGCATCGCCGTCGACAGCCGATGCGCCACCAGAATCGCCGTACGCCCGTCCAGCAGCGCGTCCAGTGCGGCCTCCACCCGCAGCTCCGAACGCAGATCCAGGCTCGACGTGGCCTCGTCCAGCACCACCACCCGCGGCTCGGCCAGAAACGCCCGCGCCAACGCCAGCAGCTGCCGCTCCCCCGACGACACCGACTGCCCCCGCTCGTGCAGCTCGGTCTCCAGCCCGTCCGGCGAACGTTCCACCAGCTCCCGCAGCCCCACCGCGTCGACCGCCGCCCACACCTCCTCGTCGCTCGCCTCCGGCCGGGCGAACGCGATGTTGTCCCGCAACGTGCCCGCGAACAGGAACGGCTCCTGCGGCACCACCCCGATCTGCCGGCGCAACGACTCCAGTGTGACGTCCCGCAGGTCGTACCCGTCGATCTCGATGCTCCCCTCGGACGGGTCGTAGAAGCGGGTCACGAGTTTGGCCAGCGTCGACTTGCCGGCCCCGGTCGGTCCCACGCAGGCCACCGTCTCCCCCGGCTCGATCCGCAGCGACACCCCTTCGAGCACCGGCCGGTCGGGCCGGTAGCCGAACGTCACGTCGGCGAAGACGATCTCCCCGCGTACCGGCGGAAGGGCGACCGCCGCGGCGCGCTCGGACACGGTCGGGGCCTCGGCGAGCAGGCCACGGATCTTGCCGATCGCCGCCTTGCCCTGCTGGTACTGCGTGTAGAGCTGGACGAGCTGCTGCACCGGCTGGAAGAACGAGTTGATGTAGAGGACGAACGCGGTGAGCTCGCCGATCGTCAGCTCGCCACGAAGCACCATCCGGCCGCCGAGGAGCAGCAGGACGGCCATCGCGATCAGGCCGATCACCGACGTGCCGGGGCCGTAGATGGCGTTGATCCGGCCGGTCCAGTCGTTGGCGTCGCGGTAGCGGCCGACGACGTCGCGGTGGGCGACGACGTTGCGTTCCTGCCGGTTGTGCGCGGTCACCACGCGGACGCCGTTGAGGCTCTCGGCCAGGTCGCCGAACATCGCCGCGATGGCGTCGCGCTGGCGGTTGTAGCCGCGGTCGGCGGCGTGCCGGAACCACAGCGAGGCGATCGCCAGCGGCGGCACGACCAGGGCCAACGTGATCAGGGCGAGGCCCGCGTTGTAGTGGAGCAGCACCCCGGTGACGACCACCATCGTCAGTCCCTGGATGAGGAACTGGGCGAAGCCGTCCTGCAGCAGGCTCTGCAGCGACTCCACGTCGGAGGTCATCCGGGTCATGGTGACCCCGGCCTTCTCCCGGGTGTAGTAGTCGAGCGACATCCGCTGCAGGTGGGCGAAGATGCGGATGCGCAGGTCACGGGTGGCGGCCGCGGCGAGCAGGCCGCTCTTGCGCATGCGGATCGCGGTCGCCAGCCCGGTGAGCAGCACGGCGGCGACGAAGCAGATCGTCGCGATGATCAGGACGCGCAGGTCTCCGGCCGCGATGCCGTGGTCGATGCCGACCTGCACCAGGTACGGACCGGCCTGCAGCAGCAACGTCTCGACCAGGATCGCGAGCGACGCGGCGAGGAGCAGGCCGGGCCGCCCGATCAGCAGCCGGGTCATCGAGATGCGACTGCCGGAGTCGTGCACCGGGTCGAACGGAACGCCCGGGTCGCCGTGGTCGGGTTCGCGCGCCTCGAGCTGGGCGACGCCTTCGACCAGGTCGTCGGGAATGCCCGAGAACGGCAGCCCGTTGCCCTTGCGCCCGGCCGCCCCCATCGACGGCCGCCCACCCACGTTGAACCCGCCGAAGCCACCCCCGTACATGCTCATGCGGAAGCCTCCACGGTCGTCGCCAGGACTTCGGCGTAGCGCGGCTCGGTCTCGAGCAGGGACGCGTGCGTGCCGTCGGCGATCACGCGGCCGGCCTCCAGCAGAACGACGCGGTCGGCCAGACCGATCGTCGAGAGGCGGTGCGCGACGATCAGTGTGGTACGCCCGCGCATCTGCTCCCGCAGCGACGAGTGGATGCGCTGCTCCACGGTGACGTCGATGGCGCTGGTCGCGTCGTCGAGGACCAGCACCGGCGGGTTGACCAGCAACGCCCGCGCGATCGCGACCCGTTGCCGCTGCCCGCCGCTGAGCGTGTAGCCGCGCTCCCCCACCACCGTGTCGTACCCGTCCGGCAGTTCGCGGATGAACTCGTCGGCGCCCGCCGCCACGGCCGCCTCGACGACCTCGGCCCGGGAGGACGAGGGCCTGCCGTACGCGATGTTGTCGTGCAGCGAGAGCGAGAACAGGAACGGCTCGTCGGGCACGATGCCCACCTGCTCGCGCAGCGAGGCCAGCGCGAGCGCGCGCACGTCGTGCCCGTCGATCGTGACGCGTCCCCCGGTGACGTCGTAGAACCGCGCCGCGAGCCGCCCCAGCGTCGACTTCCCCGATCCGGTGCGCCCGACCACGGCCACCGTCTCCCCGGGCCGGATGCGCAGGTCCAGGCCGTCCAGCGCCGGGGTCCCGTTGGGGTACGCGAAACCGACGTTCTCGAAGGCGAGGTCGCCGCGCAACGGCACGACGAGCGGGTCCGGCCCGTCCACCACCTCGCTCGGCGTATCGAGGATCTCGTAGATCCGGCGCGCGGACGCCGAGGCCCGCTGCCCCATCATGATCATCATGCCGAGCATGCGGAACGGCGGCTGGAGCATCAGGACGTACGAGTTGAAGGCGACGATCGTGCCCACGGTGGTCTGCCCGTCGATCACCATGATGCCGCCGACCAACAGCACCAGCGCGAGCCCCAGCCGGGGCAGGTTGTCCAGCAGCGGGTTCCAGCGGCTGCGGATGCGCGCGTCCTCCCGGTAGGCCCATCGGATCCGGTCGGCGCTCCTCGCCAGCGACTCGAGCTGGCGCCCCTCGGCCGCGAAAGCCTTGACGATGCGGACGCCCTGGATGTTCTCGTCGACCACGGTGGCCAGCCGGGCCAGGCGGGCCTGGATCATCCAGGAGATCGGGAAGATCGCCTTGCGCATGCTGACCCCGAGGATCCCGATGATCGGCATGGTGGCCATCGCGACGATCGCGAGCGGCACGTTGATCGAGAGCATCAGTCCGAACGCGACGACCGCGATCAGGCACTGGACGAGGATCGACGGGCCGAACGAGAGGTACATCTGCACGGCGCGGATGTCGGAGCCCGAGCGCGACATGAGCTCCCCGGTCTGCACCCGGTCGTAGAAGCCGAACGGCATGCGTACGAGGTGGGTGTAGACGATGTTGCGCAGGTCGTACTCCATTTCGTACGCCGTACGCAGCAGGTAGAGCCGGGCCGCGAAGTTGATCACGCCTTGCAGCAGGGCAAGACCGACGATCCACCAGACGTACGTGCTGAGCCGCCCGGCCCGGTCGACGATCGCGTCGTCGATGCCGATGCGGACGAGGTTGGGGATCTGCACCTGCACGATCAGACCCACGAACGACAGGGTGAGCGAGGTGATCAGCAGCGCTCGATGGGCCTTGACCAGGGGCAGCGCCCGGCGCAGCCAGCTCTTGCGGGTGTTCGGATCGATGGCGGCCCGGGGTGCGCGGCGGGTCAACGGCGCCTCCTGACTTTGACGATCTAGTTAGCCTAGCTAACAATACTCCCCGCGGGCCCGATCGCCCCACCCCCCGAACGGCTTCCAGGTCGGCGCGGGGCGCGGCCGATCACCGCTACCCCCCGGCCACCGCGCCGCGCACCTGGCAGCGACCGTGGCGAGCATCCCGGCAACGCCGGCGGAGCTCAACCGATGCCGAACGGCTGCGGCTCGACGGCCGGGCACGTGCCGCCGGGCGGGATCGAAGCCGGGGTGAGCAGGTATTTGTCGACCGCTGCGGCGACGCAGGGGCTGGTCTGGTAGATGACGTGCCCCCAGCCCTCGTAGGTGAGCAGGCCGGCCCGCGGTCCGAGCTGGGCGGCGACCCGGCGTGCCCAAGGATAGGCGGAGGCGGGGTCGTGGCGGGCGTTGACCAGCAGGACCGGGCCCAGGGTGCTCGGCGGGGCGAGGACGCGCTGCGGGTTATCGGGTGGGGAGAGCCGGCCCAGACAGCTCGTCGTCGCCCTGAGGGCCAGCGGCGAGTACCGCATCTGCGGGGCTCGGGCGGCGAGCGCCTGCAATCGTTGCCGCAGGTCGGGGAAGCCGGTGACCGGCAGGTGCCAGTCGTCGCAGACGACGGCGGCGAAGCTGTGGTCGACGAGATCGACCGGGGGCGGCGGGGCGCGGCGGCCGGCCACCGGCGCACCGGCCAGCGCGTCGCGCAGGTACAGGGCGAAGTTGTACCAGCCGGGTTGGTAAAAGGCCGCGAAGGCCACCGAGACCAGGTCGGGGACGCGCACCTTGCGGGGCGCGTCGTAGGGGTCGGTGAGCTGACCGGCGCGCGCCCGGGCCAGCGCGGTGGTCCACAGCCTCGGGATGTTCTGGCCGCGCAGCACGCAGCGGGTGTCGCGGCCGCACCACTTCACGAACTCGCCGAACGCGTCCTGGGCCGCGTCGGTCTCCTCGGTGAGGAAGCGGTCGAGGTCGGCACTGTGGTCCACCACGCTGTCGAGCACGAGGGCGCGCAGCCGCTCGGGGTAGCGCTGGGCGTACCCGGCGCCGATCAGGGTGCCGTACGAGGCGCCGTAGATGTTGATCTTCTTTTCGCCGAGGGCCACGCGGACGGCCTCGAAGTCGCGGACGACGCCGGCCGTGTCGACGTGGTCGAAGACCGGGCCGGTGCGGGCGGCACAGTCGGCGGCGAGCCGGCGGTTGTAGTCGATCATCGCGGCGAACTGGTCCTCGGACTCGATCAGCGGGGACGGCTTGGCGTCGACCAGGTCTTGCGAGCAGAGCACGGGAGTGCTGCGGCCGACCCCGCGCGGATCCACGCCGACGATGTCGAACCTCTTGCGCAGCTCGTCGCCGAAGAAGGTGGCGGCGTTGAAGGTGAAGTCGACCGCCGAGCCGCCGGGGCCGCCCGGGTTGACCAGCAGGACGCCGAGCCGGCGGGCCGGGTCGGTGGCCGCGCGACGCGCGACGGTCAGGGTGATGGCGGGACCGGACGGGGCGGCCCAGTCGGCCGGGACCCGCATCGTGCCGCACTGCACCTGGGCGTCCTCGGGACAGACGGTCCAGGCGATCGTGGTGGCGTGCGCCTGGGCGGGCATGGTCCCGTACGCCAGCAGGGTGATGATGGTGAGGACCGCGGCCCGCACGGGTCGCGTCGAGGCTCGCACGCGCTGTCTCTCCGCCCTGCCCGGCTGCTGTACCGCGCGGCTCATCCTCTCCCCAGGTGTCGATCAGCGGTCCGGTAAACCGGTGAAGTTCGCCAGGCCGTGGCACCGTGGAGCGATGACACCCGCCGCACGGACACGTCTCGTCCTCGCCACGGCTGGCGCTTGCCTGCTGGTCGCCTGCTCCGACGGCAAGGCGTCGGCACCCCCGAGCGGCCAGACGTTCCCCGCGCCGACGGCGAGTCCCGCGTCGAGTCCGGCTTCGGCGGACAAGCAGATCGACCTCGGAAAACCGCAGACGATCGTGAGCGGGCTCGAGGTGCCGTGGGGTCTGGCGTTCCTGCCCGACGGCTCGGCGCTGGTCAGCGAGCGCGAGAGCGCGAACATCCGGCAGATCCCGGCGGGCGGCGGCAGCCCGCGACGCGTGCGCCACCTCGACGGCGTCGAGGCCGACGGGGAGGGCGGCCTGCTCGGCATCGCCGTCGACCCCGACTACGCACACAACAAATACGTGTACGCCTACTTCACCGCGGCCCGCGACAACCGGATCGTCCGGTTCACCCTCGCCGGCGGCAACCCGAAGGTGATCTTCGACGGGATCGACAAGGCGCGCATCCACAATGGCGGGCGGATCGCATTCGGGCCCGACGGGTTCCTCTACGTGGGCACGGGTGACGCCGGCAACGGCAGCGAGTCGCAGGACTGGGACGACGTCAACGGCAAGATCCTGCGGATCACCCGGGACGGCCAGGCGGCGCCGGGCAACCCGCGTGCGGGCTCACCGGTCTGGTCGATGGGTCACCGCAACGTGCAGGGCCTGGCTTGGGGGCAGGACAAGAGGATGTACGGCATCGAGTTCGGCCAGAACACGTGGGACGAGGTCAACGTGATCCAGCCGGGGAAGAACTACGGCTGGCCCGAGGTCGAGGGCAGGGCCGGCGACCCGAAGTACGTCGACCCGATCGTGCAGTGGCGCACCGACGACGCCTCGCCGTCCGGCGCGGTGGCCGCCGGGAACACGCTCTACGTCGCCGGCCTGCGCGGGGAACGGCTCTGGACGGTCCCGCTCGGCGGCGGTGCGCCCCAGGCACAGTTCAACGGCGAGTACGGGCGGCTGCGTACGGTCGCGGTGGCCCCGGACGGGGCGCTCTGGCTGACCACCTCGAACCGGGACGGCCGTGGCGACCCGCGCACCGGCGACGACCGGATCCTGCGATTCGCGGCGTCCTGAAGGCTTGCTGAGCGGGACGACAATGGCCCGGTCGCGAGGACCGGGCCACCATGATCAACGGTTGTTGGGCGGGAGTTCGGGCAGGGCCGAGATCGCCGAGGCGTACTGGGCGATCTGGCGGCCGTTGGGCACCACGCCGACGGCGCGGAGCTGGTCGTTGATGGCCTGGGCGACCTGATCCTCGCTGCGGCCTCGGTGGGTCTGCATGATCTTGTGCACGGCGTAGTCGACTCGGATCTGCTGTTGCCAGCCGGCGGTGCGATATGCGCCTGCTCGGGCGTTGCTGATAGGGGCGATAGCTTCCATACCCCGGGTATCGGTCGCCGGGGGCCCCGACTCGGAGCATTACCGCGTCGGTGCAACCCGATGGCTACGGGGTCGCACCGACGCGGTCATCAATGCGCCGGGGGACGGTCGTCGTCCTCGACCAGTTGCGCCGGATCGGGCGGCTTGGGCGGATTGAGCCGCAGCCAGAGCAGCATCAGCAGGCCGAGGATGAGCATGCCGATCCCCATCCAGAGGTTGATGCGTACGCCCTGGGCCTTGTCGATCTCGGACTGGTTGTCGAAGATCCCCAGGAGCGTGACGATCACCCCGTAGACGACGAACAGGCCACCGATCACCCGCCGTACGTCGAACAGCCGGGCCGCCGCCGAGAGCTTCTTCGCATCGGGTTGCTCGTTGTGGGCCACGATCGAACCTCCTTACCAGACCGGGATGTAGAGGAGAAGGGCCAGCACCACGGCGATCGAGCCGAGCAGGACCGGGTTGCGCCACCAGACCTTCTCGCCGGAGACGATCACCGTGCCGCCGCTGGTGCCGCCGAGTCCGTAGACCAGGCCACGCAGCTCCTCCTCGGGCTTGGGCGGGGTGAAGAACGTGACCACGACGGCGACCACGACCGCCGTCACGAAGGCGACGCCGGCACCCCAGAAGCTCTGCTCCAAGGCCGAGTTGAACGTGACCGCGTCGGTCAGGTAGAGCACGTAGAGGGTGAGCGAGGCGACAAAGCCCAGGAACAGCGACCAGAAGCCGGCCGCGGCGGACATCCTCTTCCAGAACATGCCGACGATGAAGGTCGCGAACAGCGGCGCGTTGAAGAGCGAGAACAACTGCTGGATGTACTCCATGATGTTGCCGTAGCCGGAGGCGATGAACGCAGTGCCGATGCCGATGACCACGCCGCCGACCGTCGCCCACCGGCCGACCCGCAGGTAGTAGCCGTCGCTGCGGTTCTTCTTGAGGTAGGACTGCCAGATGTCGTACGTGAAGACGGTGTTGAAGCCGCTGACGTTGGCCGCCATGCCGGCCATGAACGAGGCGAGCAGGCCGGTGACCGCGATGCCCAGCACGCCGTTGGGGAGCAGGTCCCGCATCAGCAGCGGGATCGCGTTGTTGTAGGTGAAGTCGCCCTCCTTGGCGCCGAGCCCGCGAACCGTGACGACGGCGATCAGGCCGGGGATGACGGTCACCGCCGGGATCAGCAGTTTCGGGAAGGCGGCGATGATCGGCGTACGCCGCGCCGCGTTCATGTCCTTGGCCGAGAGCGCCCGCTGCACCTCGGCGAAGTTGGTCGTCCAGTAGCCGAATGACAGGACGAAGCCGAGGCCGAAGAGGATACCGATCCAGTTCGCACCGAGCGGGTTGTCGGCCGCGCTGCCCGTGTTCGACCACGTGTGCAGGGCGGCGTCGCCGAGCGGGCCGGCCCGCACCTTGTCGAACAGGCCGTCGATGCCGCCGACCTTGACCAGGCCGATGATCGTGAGCGGGATCAGGCCGGCCAGGATCACGAAGAACTGCAGCACCTCGTTGTAGATCGCCGACGAGAGGCCGCCGATGGTGATGTAGGTGAGCACGATCGCGGCGCCGACGAGGATCGAGACCCAGAGCTGCCAGCCGAGCAGCGCGTCGAGGATCAGTGCCAGGGCGAACAGGTTGACGCCGGCGATCAGCACCTGCGCGACGGCGAAGCTGATCGCGTTGAAGATATGGGTCGGCCGGTTGAAGCGGCGCCGCAGGAACTCGGGGACGCTGCGCACCTTGGAGCCGTAGTAGAACGGCATCATCACGATGCCCAGGAAGACCATCGCCGGCACAGCGCCGATCCAGTAGTAGTGCAAGGTCAGCAGGCCGTACTGGGCGCCGTTGGCGGCCATGCCGAGGATCTCCAGCGCGCCCAGGTTCGCCGAGACGAACGCGAGGCCGGTCACCCAGGCCGGCAACGACCGTCCGGAGAGGAAGAAGTCGGCGCTGGTCTTGATCGCTCTTCGGGCGGCGAAGCCCACCCCTAGCACGGTGCCGAAGTAGAGGATCAGGATCAGGTAGTCGAAGATGTCGAGATCGAGCCTAAGCCCGCTCTCCGCAGCAAGGTCCACAGGCACCTCCAAGGCGAAGTCGCCCCGCCGACTACCCCACGCGAGGATCTTTCACACCTGAATATGTCATTCGTGTTACACGGTCGGTCAGCGGAGGTTCTCGACCAGTCCCGGGGTCAGCTCGGAGGCGTTCGTGACGACCATCGACGCCAGCGCCAGCGCGTCGGCGGCGGGCGGATAGACCCCGTGCGGGATCGCGATCACCGCGAACCCGGCGGCGCCCGCGGAGCGCAGGCCGTTGCTGGAGTCCTCGACCGCGGCGCAGACCTCGGGGTCGAACCCGAGCCGCTCGGCCGCGGCAAGGTAGACGTCGGGGAACGGCTTGCCGCGCGGCACCTCCTCGGTCGAGAGGGTGACCTGGAAGACGCCGGTCAGGCCGGCCGTCTCGAGCACCTGGTCGATCAGGACGCGGGCCGACGAACTGGCCAGGCCCAGGGGAAAGCGGTTGCCGAGACTGCGCACGGCCTCGACCGCGCCCGGGATCAGCGGGAGCGACGTGCGGTAGCGCTCGGCCATCCGGCCGAGCACGTCGGCCGCGACCTGCTCCGGTGTCCGCGGGACACCGACGTCGTGGGCCAGGTGGCCGGACCACTCGGGGGTACTCATCCCCATCATCCGGTCCTGGCTGTCGGGGAGGAACTCGCGGCCGTACTCGGCGACGTAACCCCGCCGGACCTCCTCCCAGACCTCCTCGGTGTCGATGATGACGCCGTCCAGGTCGAAGACGACCGCCTCGATGCCCATCTCTCGCTGATTCCCCTCTTTCCGCTGTTCCCCTTGATAAGGACATATCGCGCAACGGCCCAAACCCTACCCCGAAGCCCCCATTCCCGTACGCAGCGTAGTGACGAACCGGTTTTATCGGACGCCCACGAGCCGGGAGCCGGGGACGGACAGACCGGCAAGGCGATCTTCCTCCACCGTTTCGGCGAGTTGCCGACCGGTTGTCTACCGGTAGTTTTCTCGATCAGGAACCAGCCTGAGGAGCACCGCCATGCTTCCTTCACCGCCCGCCGCAGCGACGAGCCACCGCCGATCTCGGTTACGCTCCGTGAGTGCCGTGATCTCGCGCGTCCGGGAGTGGCTGAGTTCGGCCCGCACGCCGGTTCCGGTGGCGAAGACCGTCGTCGGCACGGGCCGCCGGTTCGAGCCGCGCGGCGCGTTCGTGGACGGCGAGGCCGGAGCGGGACGGCGGGTTCTCGACCGGCAGGCCGTCCGGGCCCTCACCCCGGGACGCCAGGCCGACGAGCGGCTGGCCGGCGAGCAAGCGCCCGTACGCCGGTTCACCGGCCCCGACGTCCAGCCGCGCTCGGCCCAGGCACCCTGGCGTTTCCACTTCGACACGACCCAGCCCCCGGCCCGCTCCGAGGTCGGGTCGCGGCGTCGGCGCCTCGACAGCGTCCCGCAGCCCCGGCCCGACCTCCGCGTCATCAACGGAGAAGGCACGGGCCCGGCGTCCGGCCGCCGGGCCCGGCTCCGCTCGGTCGACGAACAGGGCAGCTAACGCTTGCGGAGCTCGGGCAGGATGCGCTCGGCGTAGAGGCGCAGGAAGCGCTCCTGGTCGGGCCCGGGAGCATGGAAGACCAGGTGCTGGAAGCCCATGTCGAGGTACTCGGCGACGCGGGCGACGTGCTCCTCGGGGTCGGACGAGACGATCCAGCGGGTGGCGGTGCGCTCGACCGGCAGGGCGTCCGAGAGGCGTTGCATCTCGATCGGGTCCTCGACGCCGGTCTTCTCCTCGGCCGAGAGGGCCAGCGCGCCCCAGTGCTGGGTGTCGGTGCGGGCCTGCTCGTGGTCGTCGTCGAAGCTGACCTTCACCTCGATCAGCAGGTCGATGTCGGTGAGCTTGCGGCCCGCCTGCTCGGCGCCCTCGCGGACGGCGGGCAGCAGCGTGTCGGTGTAGAGCGAGCGGCCCTTGCCGCTGGTGGTGATGAAGCCGTCAGCGATGCGGCCGGCGAGCCGGGTGGCCGCGGGACCGGACGCACCGATGTAGACCGGCACCGGGGTCTCCGGCTTGTCGTAGATGGTGGCGTTCTCGGTGCGGTAGAACTTCCCCTCGTAGGTCACCCGGTCT
>Ga0247737_1001110_pt1 | contig 11497 bp, 11 predicted proteins | sample UWRJL028104C2_FD_180937 | JGI IMG/M metagenome (GOLD analysis project Ga0247737, IMG submission 180937) | Plant litter microbial communities from Arlington Agricultural Research Station in Wisconsin, United States - UWRJ-L028-104C-2 | ecosystem: Environmental > Terrestrial > Plant litter >...
AACAAGACCTGGTCCGGGTTCATCGGCGGGCTGATCGCCGGCACGGTCGCGGGCGCCGCCATGGCCGCCCTGCCTGAAGCCGGCATCCGTTCCGTCGAATGGAGCGCCCTGCTGGGCCTGGCCGCAGCCTTGGCGACCATGGCCGGCGACCTGTGGGAGTCCGCGCTGAAGCGACGGTTCGGGGTCAAGGACGCCGGCAACCTGATCCCAGGCCACGGCGGGCTGATGGACCGGGTGGACGGACTGATGTTCTGCATCGTCATCGTCGCTGTAGGACGGACGCTCTGGCACTATTTCGGCGGCGGCGGGTGATCCGGCGTCGCGTGACCGTGCTGGGCTCGACGGGCTCCGTCGGCGCCTCGACCCTGGACCTGATGGATCAGGCTGAAACGGCGGGAACCGGGAGCTTCGAGGTCGTCGCCCTGACCGGCGGACAAAACATCGAGACGCTGGCGCAGCAGGCGAAGCGCTGGCGACCCGCAGTGGCCGTGACGGCCGATCCGAACAGGCTGGAAGCGCTGCGAACGGCCCTGTCCGGGACCGGAATCGCCGTCGCGGCCGGCGAAGCGGCGATCGTCGAGGCGGCGACCCGGCCGACGGATCTGGTCATGGCCGCCATCGTGGGCGCGGCAGGGCTGAAATCGGCCTGGGCCGCCGCCGCCACGGGCGCGACGCTCGCCCTGGCCAACAAGGAAAGCCTGGTCTGCTGCGGCCGGGCCCTGATCGAGCGCGTGCAAGCCAGCGGCGGGCGGCTGATCCCGGTCGATTCGGAGCATTCGGCCATCTTCCAGGTCTTCCCGGCCGAGGCGCCCGAACGGGTGGCGCGGCTGATCCTGACGGCCTCGGGCGGACCCTTCCGCAAGACCTCGCGGGCCGAGATGGCCGCCATGACGCCGGAACAGGCCGTGGCGCACCCGAACTGGAGCATGGGCGCCAAGATTTCCGTCGACAGCGCCACCATGGCCAACAAGGGCCTGGAGATGATCGAGGCGGCCTATCTGTTCGACATGCCGGCCGCGAAGATCGACGTCGTGGTGCATCCGGAATCGATCGTTCACAGCCTGGTCGAGTTCATCGACGGCTCGACACTGGCCCAGATGGGCCTGCCGGACATGAAGACGCCGATCGCCTGCGCCCTGGCCTGGCCTGACCGGATGGCCTGGCCGGCGCCGAAACTGGACCTTGCCACCCTCGGCCGACTGACCTTCGAGGCGCCCGATGAAGAGCGCTTCCCGTCTCTGAAGCTGGCCCGCGAGGCGCTGGAGGCGGGCAGGGGGGCGCCGACGATCTTCAACGCCGCCAACGAGGTGGCCGCCCTGGCCTTCCTTGACCGCCGTCTGGCCTTTCTCAATATTGCCGCAGTCGTCGCCGAAACCCTTGATCGGATGACGAAGACGGGGGCGGATGCCGATTTCGACGATGCCTGCGCGAGCGCTCTGGCGCTCGATGCTCGCGCCCGCCGGGTCGCGATCGAAATCGTCGGAAATCTGGCGCTCGCCGCCTGAGCCATTTGGCTGGGCGGGAACGGAGACAGCATGCTGAACGCGGTGGGACAGGCCCTGATCTATATCGTGCCGTTCCTGCTGGTGCTGACGGTCATCGTCACCATCCATGAACTGGGTCACTTCCTTGTCGCACGCGCGTTCGGGGTGAAGGTCGATCGGTTCGCCATCGGTTTCGGCAAGGCGATCTTCAGCCGGACCGACAAGCATGGCATCGAATGGCGCGTCGGCTGGATGCCCTTGGGCGGCTACGTGAAGTTCTCCGGCGACATGGACGCGTCCAGTGTGCCCGACAGTCGGGGCCTGGACGTTCTGAAGTCCGAAATCGTCTCCCGCGACGGCGTCGGCGCCGAGCGCGACTATTTCCATTTCAAGCCGATCTGGCAGCGGATGCTGATCGTCGCCGCCGGGCCGGTGTCGAACTTCATCCTCGCCATCTTCATCTTCACCCTGCTGTTCTCCGCGATCGGAGACAGGCTTCGGCCGGCCCAGGTGGCCGAGGTCGCGGCGGGATCGCCGGCCGCCGCCGCCGGTTTCCAGACCGGTGATCTGATCACAGCGATCAACGGCCGGATCATCGGCGACGCCGGCGAGGTGACGCGCAAGGTCACCCTGTCCAGCGGCGACGCCCTGCGTTTCACTGTTGAGCGAGCCGGCAGCGAAGTCGAACTCGTCGCAACCCCGGTTCGACGGACCGAGATCGACCCCATCGCCGGCCGCATCAGCGTCGGCCGCGTCGGCCTGTCCCTGACCAGCTCACCACAGACCACGCGTTATATCCGCTACAATCCGATCCAGGCCGTCGGTCGCGGGGTTCGGGAAACAGGCGACATCCTGGGCACGACCCTGACCTATCTCGGCCGCATCTTCACCGGACGCGAGTCGGGCGACCAGCTCAGCGGGCCTCTGGGCATCGCCAAGGCCTCAGGGGCCCTGACCAACGCCGCGGTGGCCGCGAATCCGGACCCGGGCGCCATGGCTCTGAACCTGCTGCTGACGCTGATGAGCTTCGCCGCCATACTTTCGATCGGAATCGGCTTTCTAAACCTGTTGCCCATCCCAGTTCTGGATGGCGGACATCTGGTTTTCTACGCCTATGAGGCTGTGGCGAAGAAACCCGTTGCCGCCAACGTTCAGGAGGCCGGATACAGGGTCGGTCTTGCTTTGCTGGCGGGTTTGATGTTGTTCGCCACTTGGAACGACCTGCAGAAGTCGAACGTGTTCCAATTCCTCGGCGGGCTCGTCAGTTGAGCCGACGCCAGCCCCCGATGGTTCCCCGCATGATCCTGAACGACCCCCGCGCCGCTTCCACTACGGGTGACCGCAACCTGCGCAGAACCTGCGCAGCCACGGCCAGCCTTCTGGCGCTTGTCGCGGGGTCGCCGGCTCTCGCCCAGACCGCGCCCGTCGCCCCGCCGGAACAGGCTCAGGCTCAGGCCCCGGCCGCCCAGCAGGCCGCTCCGCCGGAGACCGGTGTCGTCAACCGCATCCTGGTTCAAGGGAACCAGCGGATCGATCAGACCACGGTCCTGTCCTATCTGCCGATCCAGCCCGGCGACACGATCGATCCGGTCATTCTGGACGTCGCGATCCGCACCCTGACCCGGACCCAGCTGTTCGCCGACATTCAGATCGGCCTGCAGCCCAACGGCGATCTGGTCGTCCGCATCGTTGAGAACCCCATCATCAACCAGGTGGTGTTCGAGGGGAACGGCGCGATCAGCGAAGACAAGCTGCGCGAGGAAGTGACCATCGCGCCGCGTGGCATCTACACACGCGCCCGCGTCCAGGAGGACGTCGGCAAGATCATCGAGCTGTATCGCCTGTCGGGCCGTATCTCGGCCAACGTGACGCCCAAGCTGGTCCAGCTGGAGCAGAACCGCGTCGACGTCATCTTCGAGATCGACGAGGGCCCGGAGACCGGCGTCCAGGCGATCACCTTCCTGGGCAACAGCGCCTTCTCCGACAGCGAGCTGCGTGAGGTCATGGTGACCAAGCAGACGCAGTGGTGGCGCCTGTTCACCAAGAACGACAACTACGACCCGGGCCGGCTGGATTACGACCGCGAGCAGCTGCGGAAGTTCTATACGAACCGCGGCTACTACGATTTCCGCATAACCTCGGCCGTGGCCGAGTTGGCGCCCGACGACAGCGCCTTCGCCATGACCCTGACGGTGGACGAGGGCGACAAGTACAACTTCGGCGACATCCAGGTCGTCACCCAGAACGACCGCCTGAACGCGGACTTCCTGGAACTGCTGCTGCCGATCCGCACGGGCGACCTCTATGAGAGCGACAAGATCGAGAGTTCGGTCGACGCCCTGACCTTCGCGGCGGGCTCGGCGGGCTACGCCTTCGTCGATATCAATCCGACCTACCGTCCGAACCCCGACACCGACACGATCGACGTCACCTTCAATGTGTCGGAAGGCCAGCGCGTTTACGTCGACCGCATCAACGTCATCGGCAACACCCGCACGATCGACCCGGTCATTCGGCGCGAGCTGATGCTGACCGAGGGCGACGCCTTCAACCGCACCCTGCTGGAGCGGTCGCGCAACAACCTGCGCGCCCTGGGCTTCTTTAAGGAGGTGACGGTCGATGAGACGCGCGGCGCCGCGCCGGACCGTTCGATCGTCAACGTCACCGTCGAGGAACAGCCGACCGGCGAACTGTCCGTCGGCGCGGGCTTCTCCTCGGTCGACAGCTTCGTGGTCAACCTGGGCATCTCGGAGCGGAACTTCCGTGGCCGGGGCCAGAACGTGGTCGCACGCGTCGAATGGGGTTCGCTGCGTCAGCAGATCGACTTCCGCTTCACCGAGCCCCGTTTCCTCGGACGCGATATCGGCGCCGGGTTCGACCTGTTCCACTCGCGTTATGACTTCCAGGAAGAATCCTCGTTCGACTATCGGTCGACCGGCGCGGGCCTGCGCCTGACCTATCCGCTGAACGGCTACACTCGCCTGTCGACGCGCTACTTCATCAAGGACGACGAGATCCTGGTGCCGCTCGGCTACTGCGAGTCCGGCGGTTCGGGCTCCGCGGCCCTGTGCGAACAGGTCGGCGCCTCGCTGAACTCCTCGGTCGGCTACACCCTGTTCATGGACCGCCGGAATGATCCGGTGCGGCCGACGCGCGGCTGGACGGGTTCGCTCCGCCAGGACTTCGCCGGCCTGGGCGGCGACGTGAACTATGTGAAGACCGAGATGGACGCGACGGCCTATTATGGCCTCACGCCCAGCTGGATCGTCTCGGTTTCGGGATCCGCCGGCTATGTCTCCGGCTGGAGCGGCGACGCGGTGCGCATCAACGACCGCTTCTTCAAGGGCGGCAACAGCTTCCGTGGCTTCGAAAACGCCGGCATGGGGCCGCGCGACCTGAACACGAACGACGCCTTGGGCGGCAACTTCTATGCCGTCGGCAGCATCGAACTGACCCTGCCCAACGGCCTGCCGGCGCAATACGGCATCAAGACCTCGCTGTTCGCCGACGTCGGCACACTGGGTGTTCTGGACAACCGCTACACCCTTGGGTCGAACGGCCTGCCGGACACCTCGATCGCCGACGACCTGTCGCTGCGCGCTTCGGCCGGCCTGAGCGTGCACTGGAAGTCGCCGATGGGCCCGATCCGGTTCGATTTCAGCCAGATCCTGAGCAACGAAGAATACGACCGCACCGAAACCTTCCGCTTCTCGACCTCAACCCAGTTCTAAGCCCGGGCCATTCGGCCCCCAAAAGGTTACCCATGAAAATTCTCGCTATCGGCGCTTTCGCCCTGGCCTCGCTCGTCGCCTCGACCGCCGTCGCCCAGACCCAAGGCCCGCAGAACCCCGGCCCGGCCATTCCCGGCGTCTGCGTCTATTTCAACCAGCGCCTGCTCGCGACCTCGACCGCCGGCCAGGCCGTCCAGACCCGTATGGAACAACTGGCGACCGAAGTTCAGGGTGAGCTCTCGCCCTACGCCACCGCCATCCAGACAGAGATCGCCTCGCTGCAGCAAGGCGGCCAGGCCGCTGATCCGGACGGCGCACGCCGTACGGCCCTGCAAGCCCGCATCCAGGAAGCCCAGACCCTGGAACAGACCCGCCAGGACGAACTGCGTTACACCCTGTCGGAGCAGCGCCGCCTGATCTCCGCCCAGGTCGAGCCGATCCTGGTCGCCGTCTATCAGGAACGCGGTTGCGGCATCCTGATCGATCGCGAGAGCGTCTTCATCCTGAACCCGGCCATGGACGTGACCGACGTCGTCGTCCAGCGCCTGAACACCGCACTGCCGAGCCTGAGCTTCAACCGCATGCCGGTCCCGGCTCAAGCAGCGCAGTAATGGCGTTGGGCATGACGCCCGACGCCCGCTTCTTCGATACGCTGAGCCCGCTCGGCGTCGACGACCTCGCGGCCCTGACGGGCGGCGAGGTCGTTCGCACTTCAGGAGCCCGCATCGCACGGGTCGCGCCGCTGGCGGTCGCCGACCATGCGGCCGTCGCCTTCCTCGGCGACCGGAAGTTCCTCACCGCCCTGGGATCGACTGCGGCGGGATGCGTAATCGTGCCCAGGGAGGCCGTGGAGGCCGCTCCGGCCGGCGCTGCCGTCATCGTCTCCCGCACGCCTCAGGCGGCGTGGGCGGCCGCGGCCGTGGCCCTGCATCGACCCGTAGGCCTGACCCCAACGGCCCCCTCCGACGTTTGCGAGGACGACAGCGTGGTGGTCGAGCCGGGCGCGATCCTGGGTAAAGGCGCTCGGATCGGGCGGGGCAGTCGTATCGGCGCCAATACGGTGATCGGACCCGGCGTCCAGATCGGGCGCCACTGCGACATCGGCCCGAACGTCACCGTCCGCTTCGCCCTGATCGGCGACCGGGTGAAAATCTATGCCGGCGCTCGGCTGGGTGAGGCTGGATTCGGGGCGGCGGGCGCGGCCACGGGACCGGTCGACGTGCCCCAGCTCGGGCGGGTTATCGTTCAGGACGGCGTGACCATAGGGGCCAATACCTGCATCGACCGCGGCGCATTCGACGACACGGTCATCGGCGAGAACACCAAGATCGATAACCTGGTCATGATCGCCCACAATTGCGTCATTGGTCGCAACTGCCTGATCGCCGGTCAGACGGGGATTTCGGGCTCGGTGACGATCGGCGACGGCGTGATGTTCGGCGGCCAGGCGGGCGTGGGCGACCACTTCACGATCGGCGTCGGCGCGCGGGTCGCGGCGGGCGCGGGCGTGCTGGCCGACATCCCGGCGGGCGAGACCTGGTCCGGCTATCCGGCGAAACCGATCCGTCAGTTCTTGCGCGAGACCGTCTGGGTGTCCAAACAGGCGGGGCGAAAAGGAGTGCGTTCGGATGACTGAGGCGGCGACGGGGCTTGGGGTGACGATCGACTACGCCGAGGTGATGCGCCGGCTGCCCCACCGCTACCCGTTCCTGCTGGTGGACAAGGCCGAGGCCTTCGTGGCCAGCACGTCCATCACGGGCATCAAGAACGTCACGCACAACGAGCCCTTCTTCCCCGGCCACTTCCCCATCGATCCCGTCATGCCGGGTGTCCTGATCGTCGAGGCCATGGCCCAGACGGGGGCCCTGCTGATGTCCAAGAGCCTGGAGGTCGCGGTCGAGGGCAAGGTCATCATGTTCATGTCCATCGACGGCGTGCGCTTTCGTAAACCCGCGCGTCCGGGTGATCAGCTGCGCATGGATGTGGTCGTGACGAAACAGCGCGGCGACATCTTCAAATTCCGGGGTGAGACCTTCATCGACGGCAAGCTGGCCGCCGAAGCCGATTTCGCGGCCATGGTGGTCACCGTCGACAAGCCGGTCTCGTGAGCATCCATCCCACGGCCATGGTCCACCCGGACGCCGTGATCGGCGACGGCGTCGTCGTCGGCCCGTGGTCGACGGTCGGGCCGGGAGTCGTGCTGGCGGAGGGCGTCACCCTGGTCAGCCATGTGGTGGTGCAGCAGGACACGACGGTCGGCGCCCGCACCGTCATCCACCCCTTCGCCGTCATCGGCGGCGACCCCCAGCACAACGGCTACAAGGGCGAGACGGTCCAATTGGAGATCGGCTCCGACAACTCGATCCGCGAGCATGCGACCTTCAACCGGGGCACGCCGCAGGGGTCTGGCGTCACGCGGGTCGGCTCCAACGGCCTGTTCATGACCGGCGCCCACGTCGGCCACGATGCGGTCGTCGGCGACAATGTGGTCATGGCCAACCAGGCGACCCTGGGCGGCCACGCGCGCATTGGAGACAAGGTGTTCCTGGGCGGCCTTTGCGCCGTGCACCAGAACGGCCGGGTGGGGCAGGGCGCCATCGTCGGCGGTCTGGCGGCGGTGACGCGCGACGTCATCCCCTACGGCTCGGCCTGGGGCAATCATGCGCGTCTGCATGGGCTGAACCTGATCGGGCTGAAGCGGAAGGGCTACGACAAGACCGCGATCCGTCGTCTGCTGGCCGCCTATCGCGACCTGTTCGAGGGCGCCGGCGTGTTCGCCGATCGGCTGCAGAAAGTAGAAACCGAATACGCCGAGCTCGTTGAGATCATGGAGATCGTGAGCTTCATTCGCGAGGATTCGAAGCGTCCGCTCTGCCTGCCGGGCGACTGAGATGCCTGATCGCGGCCGGCTGGGCCTGATCGCGGGCGGCGGGGCTCTGCCGCTGGCCATCGCGGCGCGTTGCGAGGCCGAGGAGCGGCCGGTGTTCGTCGTGCGCCTGACCAGTTTCGCCGACCCACATCTGATCCGCTATCCCGGGCTGGAAGCCGGCATCGCCGAGATCGGCAAGGTGCTGGCGGCGCTGAAGGCGGCGGGCTGCACGTCGGTCTGTTTCGCTGGAACCGTAAGCCGTCCGGATTTCAAGGCGCTGAAGCCCGATCTCAAGGGTGCGATGGTGCTGCCCGGGATCATCGCGGCGGCGACAAAGGGCGACGACGCCCTGCTGCGCAAAATCCTGTCGGTGTTCGAGCACGAGGGCTATGCGATCGAAGGCGCCGACGACATTCTGGGCGGCGAGACCCTGCCGGCAGGGGCGTTGAGCCAAGTCACGCCGACCGAGGCGCAGCTTTCCGATCTCAGGAAGGCGCTGCATGTCGCGGAAAAGGCGGGCGAACTCGACATCGGTCAAGGCGCAGTCGTCTGTGACGGCCTGGTGCTCGCGGTCGAGGCCCAGGAGGGCACGGACGCCATGCTCGGCCGGGTCGCCGGCCTGCCTGCCGATCTGCGTGGGACGACCGGAAATCTGAAGGGTGCGCTGGGCAAGGCGCCCAAGCCGATCCAGGATCTGCGGGTGGACATGCCGGTCATGGGCGCGCGGACCATCGAGATGGCCGCCGCGGCGGGTCTGGCGGGCGTCGGCGGGGTCGCGGGCAAGCTGATCCTGATCGACCAGGCGGCGATCATCGAGACGGCCGATCGTCTGGGCCTGTTCGTCTGGGGCGAAGACCGGCCGTGAAGATCATGCTGGTCGCCGCCGAAGCCTCGGGCGATGCGCTGGGCGCCGGTCTGGCGCAGGCGCTGCGGATTCGGCGGCCCGACGTGGCCTTCGTCGGCGTCGGCGGACCGAAGATGGCGGCCGAAGGTGTCGAGAGCCCGTTCGACATCGCCGAACTGTCGATCCTGGGCTGGCTGGAGGGGCTGCGCGCCTATGGTCGGGTCAAGGCGCGCGTCGCCGACACCATCGCCCTGGCGGTGCGCGAACGGCCGGACGCGGTCGTCCTGATCGACAGCTGGGGCTTCACCATCCGGGTCGCCAAGGCGTTGCGCGAGGCTCTGCCGGGCGTGCCTCTGATCAAATACGTCGGGCCCCAGGTCTGGGCCTCGCGACCGGGGCGGGCCAAGACGCTCGCCGGCGCCGTCGATCACCTGCTGGCCTTGTACGCCTTCGACGCGCCGTGGTTCGAGCGCGCAGGTCTGCCGACGACGGTGGTCGGGTCGCAAGCCCTGCACGTCGATATGAGCGCTGCCGATCCTGTAGCCTTCCGAAACGCTCGAGGCATCGCCCCGGATGCGCGCCTGCTTCTGGTCCTGCCCGGAAGCCGGCCCAGCGAGATCCGGTTGATGACGCCCGTCTATGAGGCCGCGATCGAACGGCTGAAGGCCGCCGATCCGAAGCTGGAAGTCGCGGTCGTCGTTGCGGGCACCGTGGCCGATGACGTCAAATCCCGCATCGCCGCCTGGCCGTTCCGCACCCACGTCGTGACCGAGGCGGACAAGTATGCGGCGATGAAGGCCGCGACCGTGGCCCTGGCCACCAGCGGCACGATCTCGACCGAACTGGCCCTGGCCGGCGCGCCCATGGTCATCGGCTACCGGTTCGCGCCGCTCAGCTATACGATCATGAAGCCGTTCTTCACGGGCAAGTACGCGACCCTGTTCAACCACGCGGCGGACGAAGAGATCGCGCGCGAGCTGATCCAGACCGATGCGACCCCCGAAAAGGTCGCCGCCGAGGTCGGCCGGTTGCTGAGCAATCCGGATGCGCGAGCGGCCCAGACGAAGCGCCAGACCGAAGCGCTCGACTATATGGGCCGCGGCGGCGAAGACCCGTCGGCTCTGGCGGCCGAGGCTGTGTTGACGATCCTCGCGGGCGCCTCTGGATCAAATGGCGCATCCGCCGTAGATTCCACCCGCTGATCGCTGCTGGATGACCGTCGAATGACTTCTCCCCGCCCGCCCAAGAAGAGCGAGACGCTGGAAGTCCGGCTGCCGCATGCCGCGAAGCTGGCCTTCATGGAGCGGTGCCGGGCCGCAGGCCTGACCGCCAGCGAGGTCGTGCGCCACCTGATCGACAACGAAACCCCGACGGCTCCCAAGGCGCGGCGGACCATGAAGGGCTGGCAGGCCCTGGCCGCTGCGGTCGTGGGCATCGTCATCGGTGCGGCGGCGGCGCCGTCGATCGCCCAGGCCCTGCCGGGATCGCGCGCCGCCTTCGAGCAGATGGACGCGAACCACGACGGGGTCGTCTCCTTCGCCGAGTTCCAGGCGCGCTAGCCCTTGCCCCTGAACTGGGCGGCCAGACACGCACAGCAGGGACGGCGTCGCGCGGCGGCCTTGTCCGTCCTGATCCTCGCAACCGCCGCGCCGCTCTCAGCCGTCGCCCAGACCTGGGTCGGATCGAACGTGGAGGGCGGGATGCATTGGCATGTCGCTGCGCCCGGCGGCGCGCGTTGGCGGCTGGAGTGCCGGTTCCCGCCCGTGACCTATGTCCGGAACAGCTACGATCGCCGGGCGTGGATGAACAAGATCACCGTGCGGGGCGAAGGCGATCAGGCCGGACGCCTGCCACTGAACGTTGGAGAGTGCCACCTCTGGAAGACCGGCGGCGACGGTCCTGTCGGGATCGGCCTGACGCGACCTGGGGAAACGGCGGCGGATGGGACGAGCGACCCCAACGATCCGGCGGCCGCCGGCTTTCTCTAAGCCCTAGCGGATCGGCTTCAGCAGGCGGCCTGACCGCAGGTTGAGCCAGGTCCACGGCTTCCACAGCGCCGCCCCCGGCTTCCACGACGCGACGACGACTTCAGCCCGGCCCACGACGTTCGAGACGGGCAGCAGGCCCACGCCGACATCGGGCGACCAGCGGCTGTCCAACGAGTTGTCGCGGTTGTCGCCCATGACGAACAACTGACCCTCCGGCACGACCTGGGCGGGACGGGCGTCGCCGGCTCCGGGACCTCCGTCGAAGGTGACATAGGCGCGGCCGTCCGCCTGATGCTCTTCGATCTGCTCCACCGGTCGCGCCGGTGAATCGAGATCGAGGCCCGGTCCGAGCACGCGCTGGGGCAGGGCCCGGCCATTGACGGTCACCACGCCGTCGGTGACCGACACCGTGTCGCCGGGCAGGCCGATGACGCGCTTGATCCAGGTTTCCTGCGGATTGCTGGGGCGGCGGAAGACGACGACGTCGCCGCGTTTCGGCAGGTGCTCGAACAGCCGGCCCGACGGCAGGGGCGGATTGTAGGGCAGGGAGGAACGGCTCCAGCCATAGGCGAACTTGGACA
>Ga0247737_1001111_pt1 | contig 11490 bp, 10 predicted proteins | sample UWRJL028104C2_FD_180937 | JGI IMG/M metagenome (GOLD analysis project Ga0247737, IMG submission 180937) | Plant litter microbial communities from Arlington Agricultural Research Station in Wisconsin, United States - UWRJ-L028-104C-2 | ecosystem: Environmental > Terrestrial > Plant litter >...
TCTTTCGCAAGTCGCTCATTACATAACTCGGATGTGGGCATGTCACTATTGACGATATATCGGAATAGCGTAACATGATCCTTTGGACTGATTCCTCTGAGATCTTCATGAATCATATCCTTCTTAGCCTCAGCAATACGCAACAAAGCTATCTAAAAAATTTAGTACAAAAGATAGCATCAATAGTGTGACTGTACTTACCTCTCTAAATTTGTTGAATGCCTGACCCTCGGGGAATAGCCAAAATAACACCTGCTCTGGGATGTAACTTGCAAGGCTATCGGCGGCTATTAGCAATCCAGTATGCCTTAATATTGGAATTATGATCGACTTACTGTACTAGAAATGGGAAACCAGTCATCAACGGGATTGATCGGACAATTATATGAATTAAGTCATACCTATAGCCTGTGAGCGTGGTTTACACATTGATTTAATTATGTTACCAGGCTGGTGCGAATTCGGAATCATCCAAGAAGCTATGGGGATTCTCCCAGCATATTCTGGCAATAACATCACCGGAAAATGCAGAAAATGCATGATCCAGTCGAATGATAGTACCGGTACCTTCAAAAGTATTTAATCGGCCCTCAAACTTCTGAACTACTTCAGCAAGGAGTGTTTGGAGTCGAGAAATTCCCATGCGAGAGAAGAATGGTTCGAGAGGTTTCCGCCTGCGCCTATGCAGGTCATGATCAGTCGTGAGTAGATGTGATCCTTAAATGAGATATTATTAGGCACTTTCTAAACATATTCAGGAGATTGCTCACCGTCGAAATCAATTCCCTTAATAAACACTTCATAACTATCAGTCCTCCTCCTGCTTTCCGTCACATAAATCTCGTTGTAAAATTCCGGATCATGGATTTGTAGCTCGTGGGGATTGATTCGTACAATTGGGCCTTAAGAGACCATAGTTAATACGCTCATAAATGAAAAATGACAGCCAGCTTTTATCAAGAGGTACTTACCATACTTCTTGTGCATCTTCTCTATTTCAAAAATGTATTTACCCTTCAGCACGAAATCATACCAAAACTCATACCACCCAGTAGCTGCTGCTAACTTAGGACCAGGGAATCCAGCTAATGGTGCGAAATACAGTCGGTAAATAGCCAATACACCAGTGTGTATGGCCGCCGAAAGAGCCAAGAATACTACCATAGAGTACATGATAATGAAGTTGCGGTAATTGGAAATATAAAACTATTTGAGATACTACTGCACTGAAGAACAGTGAATATACAGACGGGTGGGGAGGACCTACTTCGAGGAAAGGTGTTCATAACCATATGAAGGTGAAACTTACATCTGACGAAATAGATTGTTGCAGACACCTGCTTACATTTCACAATATAGGCTATAGCTAATCATGCAGATATGTTCCCATTTCGTCGGCGCCAGTACTTTGGTCTTTTACTATGGCTCTGTATGACGCAGTAAACAGATCTCGGTGACTCATTTCGGCTGCACAACTGCTGGGTATATATTACACTGCCATGACGAATTCCAACGAAGAACCCTGTCCTACCATCTAGAAAATGCATGTTGAGTAGCTGATACATGGATTTACCAGAATTAGGAAACTCTGGTAAAACTTGCTTCAGTGGTAACTCACTCATAGTACCACAAGCGATCCTAGTTCTGAAGCCATGCAGTTGGAATGAAATGCAGATGTTAATCAGGCAAGGGTGGGTTCCTATAATCAATGTTAATTAACCTTATAGGGGATATTATATGTAATTTCCAATTTAATTTATAGATTTTATCAAAGTTACTCTGCCTCAGGTCTGTTGGTTTTTCGATATGAGCGTCTTTGAAATTAAACTGGAACACAATGGCTTTCAAAGCATACTGGAGGGCTTACTCAATTCTCATTATCACCAGACTATTAAATACTCTACCACAGCAGCAAGACTATAATTTTGTAGCAGATAACTATGGAATTCCACTACTCAGAAGTCGTGGACTCATCAACGTATGATACCGATGGTCTCTGCAAAGGAATTCCTCTTCGGAAACACAAAGATGATCTTGCAGAAGTTAGAGGAGCTTCTAGAGCCCAGCAGGATTGGCACAAGTTCGTCGCTCCACTGGGCGAATATCACGGTGGTTTGGGACCGGAATTCACTTTTATTCGAGTTACAGTTCCCGAATGTCGACCAGATCGTCTCGAAATATTGTCATATGCAAACGAGTTTGCTTTCCTGTATGATGGTAAGCATCAATAATACATCCATGCTAGTTGGAATACTCACTGTTGTTTAGATGTCACTGAAGCTATTGATCCAGGTAACGTATGTACCTGACTGTCATTGATCTTCCAATATATATAAGATCTAATGCATAATAACATCGAGAAGGGCATTGGCGACGAAGATGTTTGGAAGGTGTTTGGAGAAGAGGTTTTGACGCAGACCACAAAGAATAATTCACGAGGGGAAAAAAAGCTGCAGGCTCAGATATTAGCGGAAATGATATCAATCGACCATGAACGTGCGTTAACGACCATGAAAGCATGGGCCGACTTTGTACAACAGTCAGCTGCCCGGCCTAGGTCCAAGCCATTCGCTTCCCTCGAGGAATACCTTCCTTACAGAATTATTGATGCGGGTGAAATGTGAGTGTGACTTTGAAGATTGCAACCGACCATTACTTACCAGAAACAAGGATTTGGTTTGGAACAGTCACATTCGCTATGGGACTCACCATTCCAGATAAAGAGTTTGAGTTATGCAGAAAACTTGTAATGCCTGGCTTCGCAGCTCTCAGTCTTACAAATGATCTTTATTCATGGGGGAAAGAGCGAGATGCTGCTAATCGCAATGGGTCGCCAAATGTTGTTAATGCGATCTGGGTCATTATGAATGAGAATTCAATTGTGAGGAGCAAGCGAAAGAGATCTGTCGACAAAAGATTAAGGACTTTGTTGCCATTTACAGAGACATTGTGGACGCTAGCAAAGTTGATATCACAATATCAAAGGATCTGCGTTTATATGTTGAAGCAATAATGTACAGTATCAACTGCAGCTCCGGATAATGTCAGCCATTCTGGAGTGTTGGAATTTGACTTAAAGACACTCAGTTCGATTCCAGGCGTATTTACGACATTCAACACCTTGAAAATTTCTTGCACAGACATATATCTTCCTCCGTTTCTACGGTGTATCATTCTCAAGCTCATATCACTATTCCGCCTCCTTATAACTATCCTAGTTCTCTCGTTCGCTCAGCTTGCTGCGGTGAATACTAACGAAGCTGAAATGGAAAACCCAACGAAGATAGTCGGAGTTATACCTCCACCTCCAGGTCTAGAAGCTAACTTTGTGAATCCACCCAGCCAGATGACAGGAAACATCATATTGCACTCAGTATGTTTGTCTTTAGTGACTTTGACGGTGGCTGTACGTCTATATACTCGAAAACATATCAATCGCGGGCTTAGTGTGGATGACTGTAAGTCACTTGCGGCGGTGAGGCATGTTGTGATCTACTAACACATTATGTTTTAGACTTGTGTATACTTGCCTTTGTACGATTTGAGATTTCCATATACCATTAATATGCGACACTGATTTGGATAACTCTATTAGATGCTAACGACTGTATTCTCCGGTTTAATGTTTCAAAGTATGAAATTATGGATTTAGATGTGTTAGGGACGTTTTGGTAGTTAACTTATTAACCAGGTTATGTGAATGGACTTGGAAGACACATCTGGGACGTTACGATTATCCAATTCACGGAAGCTCTCAAGGTTTGTTCAAAATCAATTGACCTAATATCACCAAACTCTAAGTTTACCTAGGCACTGACCATTGGAGAATTTATATATCTTATTCTTGCAGCAAACATCAAATTATCTTGCCTCTTATTCTACCGCCGTGTATTTCATCCAAATAGAATTACACAGAAGTGGATTACCGGCGGAATTTGGTTTATAGCTGTTATGTACACTGCGATGTTCTTTGCGAATGTGTTTCAATGCACACCAGTCCGGAAGTCCTGGATAACAACGACACCCGGCAAATGCTTTCCACCGGAAATTCTACCTTATCTTTCTGGAGCGTTAAATTCTATCACCGATATATTTGTTTTGATAATACCTCTTTGGCCTCTCTGGCATTTACAAATGAATTTGAACCGCAAGTTGAGAGTTATGGCAGTATTTGGCATTGGAATATTGCAAGTTAACAAGCTTCTCCACAGCTTTTGTAGAGTATCACTAACGTCAAATAAATCAGCGCTTGTATCACGAGCATTGTCAGACTTGGCATGACAGGCAGATTATATTCCGACTTGGATGCGACATGGAATCTTTCAGAGATGGCCGTATGGGCGTAAGTATTCCAGCTAATGAGTTGAGCTTGGAGCTAATCAGCTCACTTTCAGAGTGTTAGAAGTAAACATAGGCATCATTTGCTCTTGTTTGTTGGCTTTTCCAGCTTTCATTAAGCACTACTGGCCTGAGCACTTTGGTGGTTCGCTTACAAGCTTACTCCGTAGCACTTTCAGAAGCAGGGGTCGAAAGATTGCCACAACAGAGACTTCCTACAATGCCTCTCCGTACTCCCAGTGGGAAATTGCAGATGGTTCAGAAGGAACACCACTGGCTTATGTAAAACTGAGTGGAGGTCACTATGTATCGCGCATTGATGGTGGGGTGTCTGATGAGGCGCACAACTATCATAAGACAAATCTAACCATTCCCGATCGAGAGAACAGATCCTTAAACGAAGCCATTTGAGCAAGGACAAGCATTATGTAGTTGTGCATGGCAGAAATTTCAAACACTGCAAAGATAGTTGATAAAAACAACATTCACCTTGTATAAAATGTACATATTATTCAATTTTTCCCTATTAGAATACAGACCATCTCACGGCTTGTCTTAAACAACTTAGAATGTACATTTAGCAGAATTCCAAAAACGGAAAGAAATAGATTTTGGTCCAATACATATTAGGTAACATAGAAGCCACAGCTCTGAAACGACTTGTCTACATACGAGTTTTGTGCATAATATTCTCTGTAAATCAAATGGTGTTTAATTGAATAATTTACGTCATCAGAAGCCCGAGGCAGAGCTTATAAAAGAATGACTAACATACAATCGAGGCAATGGCGCGATCGGCAATTTCGTTTACCCGCAAGTTATTCCCCGCTCCTGTGGTCTATAATTCGATTATTTTCGCGGGCCTGCTTGTATCTCTACCATCTGTTTCACTCTTGTCTCCTTCAAATACTCTACCATCTTCCACGGTTATTTCATTATAGCAATATTAGTCTGACTTCTGATACTCATGATCAAGATGGGCGCCCTTCTTACTCAATTCTTCCCACCAAGCCCAATCCTAACAGACAAAAATCTACCTAGCCAGGAAGGAAAAGTGTTCATTGTCACGGGTGGAGCTTCCGGGATTGGGTTTCAGCTCTCAGCAATACTTTACCAGGCGGGTGGGAACGTTTACATTGCGGGACGTTCTGAAGAAGATGCTAAATTGAGCATTCAGAGAATTATGTCATTGTCGGCTGTTGGTGTAGGAAAGCTGTCATATCTGCCACTTCATCTTGACGATCTGAGCTCAATAAGAGCTTCTGTCAACAAGTTCAAAAGCAAGGAAACAAAACTAAATGTTCTCTGGAACAACGCTGGTGTATCACTCCCACCACTAGGGAGCAAATCCTCTCAGGGTCATGAGCTAATGCTTGCTACCAACTGTCTCGGGCCACTTCTTTTGACAAAGCTCCTCCTTCCGTTACTAGAAGTCGCCGCGGAGAGCTCACCTCCAGCTTCAGTGCGCGTTGTCTGGACGTCTTCTCAAATGGTCGATATGATAGCCCCGATAGGTGGTATCGTTATGGAAGATCTAACAGAATCAGTACCACTAGATAAAACAAGGAATTATGTTACTTCGAAAACGGGAAATTGGTTTCTAGCGAGTGAACTGGGCCGTGAAGTAGCCCCAAAGGGAATTCTAAGTGTTGTTCAAAATCCGGGAAACTTGAACACTAACTTACTCCGACATGTCAAGTGGATGAAACTTCTAACATCTCCACTCCTTTATAACGCCAAGTTTGGAGCTTACACCGAGCTATGGGCTGGGTTGTCAACTACTTTGACCATGGAACATGTCGGGGCATATGTGATTCCCTGGGGTCGGCTGCATCCTTCCCCTCGTCAGGACCTTCTTGACGCATTGAAGTCTAGGGATTGTGGGGGAACGGGGGTTGCCACAGAATTTCTGGGATGGTGTGTTGATAAAATATCTACTTATGTATGAAAGGAGGAAAATCATATCTGGCTAACAGTATGTCCTCTCGCATTCGCAGATTCAAGAGCTCAATCAAATCAAACTATCGTCTCATTATTTATAAGTGAATTTAGAAGGCCGCATATTGGTCATTGAGAGCAGATGGCCAAGTATATATCACTTAGACATTGTTTGGGATCATAAATTTAAATAAGTGGTTCAAGCTAGGTATTGTAATCATCGCAAGGAAAGGAGTGTTGTCCAAATGCCATCGACTGCACTAGTCAGAGTGATGACTCATCGTAGTTTCTCCGGATTTCTGCGAGTTGAGGTGGTTTACATGAAAGATCAGTCTCCTCGCAATTTAGGTAGGTACTATGAAACTGTTGAAGTTTTAATCTTAGAATTAGTGGCTTAGATTTTCAATTGCGCGGCTGTCTAATATTCATGGTGTTCGAAGATGCTAACGCGATGCTTTCAATACTCTGCGTTTAGAATATAGAATATAGAATAACAACGTTATCTTAAAATTGAAATCTAAGCTTATTGTTGTCAACTAATTTCTTTTTAGAGGCAAAGATATTCATGAAGATTTAGCCTTACGTCAAGCGTCAACCTTTAAAGTCAGGCCATGCGAGTTTCAAAACTATTAAGGTCATACAATCCAGCTCTTTCGAGCAACGAACTTCGTCAAGCTATCTACAGATGAATCCGTAACCCAATCTTTACAATAGTTCTATTTTCTTCAATTTGATCATAATTTCTTTTAATTTCAACTTTAATCGCGAGGCTTCAATAAGAAAAGGCTCATACTTGAAATTTTAAAGAGCTTGGTTCCCGACGACACACGTGCAATTATATTCTAGCTTAGATGAGACATGTCTTTGTTCGTCTAAGTGTGATCAGATTACATAATATTGATCAATTCACCTCAATTTTAAATTGAACAGTCATTGTCTTGATAGCTGTAGTTTTTCAAATTTTTGCTGATTGCCAAACCAACATGGAAAGCATTACGCATGATACAAGACAATTATTTTATGTGCTCCTAGGCTTGCTTCAATGTCTAATGGCGCCCAAAGTAAGACTTGCTAGTAGTAAGCCTTCACATTTTATGAATACCATCAGATACTCAGCCGTTTCAATCTTTAACATAAAATCAGTTCAAAAGCTTTGTTGAGGACACCATGATCCGCACACGCCTACTGGATAAACGTATCCGTGCTATACATGTTGAGATCATACAGGATGAGATTTGTATCACACCCAATTCTGGCTCTTATTTAATTCTGGGCGAAACTCCGCATAGCTGCTTTCCTTACAAAATATCTTGCCCACCTTATTTTTTTTAAAACCTATTATTGTCCCTTAGTATCCTAAGTTACTTATTTATCACGCGTGCGCGCTATCCTCGGTTAGATTTTTAATAATAAAAGCGACAATTACAGTTTGGATATAGCACTATTTTATGTCAGGTAGGTTTTGGGACTTATAAATAGGTTCCAATTTCGTAGATGATTTTCGCAATCAAATCAACCTTACTCCTAAAAATTTTGCTTGTTACAATAGCGATGGGCCAGTGAAGCAAATGCTTATGAGTATAGCTATTTGCTATGGTAATGTGGGACTAGCGAAGGTTTATAATTTGGAGCTAATTTATGGCTACTGTTGTGACCTAGTGGATAATACTACCTAGATTGACGCTGAAACGATCAGTGAAGAATGAATTAGACTTACAGTAGCGTATGGCAGCCTAGGTGTTTTCCGACTTCTTAAGCTGATAGATTTATGAGTAGAAAAATTTCACCACTACCGAGGAACCTATTTATCAAGAAATATGAATATTTCTACCTTTAGTTAAACGCTAACCAGCTCTGATGCTTCTCCTTTTCGACTTCTTCTAGATTTGGAGAGCCAAGAGGATGTGTCCAAAGTCTTTCTTTTCCTGTTCTAAAATTATCTTTTCACGGATCATGGCATGCATTCCCCTCCGGGAAGTCCTAGAGCGTCTTGCTGCTATAGGAGTGTTAGAGACTAACGGTGTAGATGCATTATTTATATGTAAGACTCTGCTGTAGGTTAGAGGGGATGATATGTAGGATTCAATAACCGGATTTAATATATTTGTATGTATATGTATGCCTACTAAAGTTGACTAGTGTTTTGAGCTTATAAGTTAGATATAGCAGGTAGAATAATATAAAAACTTCCAAAATAAAAAATATAGAATATCCATGACCATTCTCTGAAAGGCGTCGTCATTGGCTCTAGTTAATTATCAAGCCGACTTAAAGACCGGACGTACTACGCACTGCTTATTACTACAATGGATTCAGATGAAGTGAACTTTTCCAAGAAGGCAGGGTTGGGATTCTTGCATAAATATTAAACTGTGTGGAATAACCCGAGAATAAAGGCAGTTATTCGTTGGTTAGCTTCACCAATGTAATTGTGAGTTTGCCGTAATTCCTAAGTATTTCTGAAAAAGGATGCCAGAAAATTGTTGGGGGCTAGATAATAAGTAGTTGAATGATTAGATGTAGTTTTTTTGCTCAATTTGATTTCATTACATTAACAGTTTCGAGAAAAGCTACCAAAACTATAAAGTCTTGTGAGTGATTCCATGTTTCTCTCTTCTATTCTGATGATGAATTTTGATTTACACACTAGAGGAATTTACTTGACCAACATTTTTTGTTAGTGATGGCCAGGTAACAGTGCTGGTGTAAGCTGACGCTAAATTCTTACCGTGGACAATATTATCGGTATAGTCTAGCATGGACTTTTCTGATGAAACTCCGTGTTAAGCTCAGTGATCATATGGGGGGAACCAATCTGAAGATAGTGGGGGTGGCTTCTCAATTAAAAGCTTAGAAACTGGTTTATCAAATATGACTAGTTGTTAGAATTCAGGAAACTCGATTCGGTGTAATTAGTGGAGGGTAAATCACTGTATTAGTTAGTGATAATGTAACACTTCGGCAGTAATAAGTGCGTAATGCACGTGAAGCACTTAATGGAGTGTGGAAAAAGCTCGCCATTGAACTAAGTATCTACTGCTAAGTGATATCTCCCTCGTCACATCACGTGGTACTGACGGTACCGTGACAGATAACTAGTAAAATTACACTGCGAAGAAATGGCCTTTAATACCCCTGAAATCGTCATTTAATTACGGATACGATAGATATTTTGACACTAGTATATAAAATAATATAACTCTATGACTAAATATTACAAAATACAATCTTAAATTATGTAACTAAAGCTAATTTATCAAGCTTAAATAAAGTTGAAGTTATTCATATAGAATTACTTTCTATTATTAATAAGACAACAATAATCGTTATATATTTATAACGGTGCGGCTATAGCCTCTGATGGTAGTATATCCGTCGAGTAAACTACAGCATAATTTAGGGAGAGATAGATGTATTAATAATTACTGTGATAATAAGATTTTGTTACTAAATATAAGCTATATACCATATTTGAGTTAATGATAAGACCTTTATCTAGATAAACTAGCTACTAATATAAAACTCTTATATACTTTAAACCTACTCATATTTGCAGGTCTAGTAAAGCATTTTAGACTCTAAAGTTTAGCATGATCTTTTATATACATAAATTCTATACTCCTAGATTCTGAAACAGTATATGATATATTATATTATACATACTTATAACAAGAATCATTTCCAGACGGCTAAGCGGGCTGTATAAATGTGAAACTCATATGGTATGGCTTGTACGTAATCTCGTCCTAGTGTTTATAGTAGAGAAAGCACTCAGTATGCGAAACTGAATATTACGCCTTTTTGGCCCGTTTAGCTTAGCGCTAAACGCTTTCTCCAGCAATAGCCCCTGACAATAGCCAATGGACTGGATCGGGTTTTGGTAACTTGGATTTCAAGGAAGCAAGAATACTGTTGTGGCCTCAGGCACTCAGCCCTATAGTTAGCTATACCTAGAACCTCTCCCTACGGAGAGCTTCCTTCCCTAGACTTATCACAATTCAATAACCTTATACACGTTTTCACCAAGGAACATCTCCTTTCGTATATCGTGAGTACAGGTCCTTGACACATACTGTATATAATATTTAGACACACCTCCCTATGGACGTAAGTCTAGAAGGCCAATATAAAATTATCTTTCTCCCTATGTATCATGGTATATATTTAATATTTATAGTATATAGTATGTAAGTTTAAATGGTGTTCTGTCTTCAAGATCTCTTCTAGAAGCGAGCAGCTTTACGACTAGCAACTTCTATCTTTGCTTGCCTTCTAGAAGTCGTACCCTTCCTAAAGCTTTGTTCACGATCTGGGTTGGTGACCCATATTACCTTTATGCAAGCGACTATCTTTCAATAAGCTCTGATACAACCTTGAAGACTGAAAAAATCATAATTAACTACAAGCATGCTATTCTCCAGCTATTTATTTACTTTAAAAATAAAAAAGTCTTTTTTTTAAATTGCTTATATATTTTATTAATTTATATTTTATTATAAGATTAATTAACAGATTTAAAAGCTATTTATATATCGACTATATTATTTATAATAATAAAAAGTTTAATTAGACTTTATATCAATTATTAATTGATTTATTAAAGATTTTTACTATATAAGTGTTAAGTTAGGAAATGGGATTGGCTGCCTTGCCGAGCCCCTGATCTTACTATATAGAGCTCTTGTGATTGGACTAGAGTGAAGCTCGATTCCAATTGCGGTTAGATTAGTTTAGGATTTTTAGTAGAGCTTCAGAAGAGCTTTCGTGAAGCTCTTCTAATTAATCAATGATTCCTCTTCTCCCGCTGAGCTAGTACTTTACTATTCTAAAAATAAGAACATTTTGCAATTTAGCTAGCTTAAAAGGCGGCAATAGCAGAAATATTTTCTATTAATATTAGCTTAATATCTAATATAATATTAAAAGCCTATATTAATATAAAAGCTAGCAAAATAAATAAATTTTATTTTATATAGTTTTTGTTAAGTTAGGAAACGGAATTGGCTGGCTTACCGAGCCCCTGACTTTACGATGTGGAGCTCGTGTAGTTGGACTAAAGCGGAGCTTCAGTCCAAATGTAGTTAGTCTAATCTAGCACCTTAGTAGAGCTTTGGAAGAGCTTCTGTGAAGCTCTTCTAATTAATCAATGATTCCTCTTCTCCCGCTGAGCTAGTACTTTACTATTCTAAAAAATTTATTATATATTAACTATAA
>Ga0247737_1001112_pt1 | contig 11483 bp, 8 predicted proteins | sample UWRJL028104C2_FD_180937 | JGI IMG/M metagenome (GOLD analysis project Ga0247737, IMG submission 180937) | Plant litter microbial communities from Arlington Agricultural Research Station in Wisconsin, United States - UWRJ-L028-104C-2 | ecosystem: Environmental > Terrestrial > Plant litter >...
AAGTGTGGGGTGCGCCCTTCTTTCGCTATATATACAAAGCCAAGACATCTACAATGCAGAGCCCGAGTCTCCTTTAAAAGGGTCCACGACACAGTGGTTCCGTCCTCGTAGATACATACGTATGGAACTGTACGTTACAAAACGATGTTAGAAAACACAACAAAGCTACAAAATAAGAGTACAATCCAATTTGGAAAAGAGTTCTAATGATCGGTGACTAGCGATCGATCTCATAAACGCAAAATCCTATCTCTGGGGGGCATTTTGGAGTGATGTAAAACGTCTCTCATTGAGGAGGTCAGGTGAATTAATATAAATGACGCCTTTGCTACTGAAAATTCATCGTATTGATATATCTATTAAGGGATCTATTTATTTATATCCGAGAGTATATCTTCTAGCACGGCTGTATATTGTAATTGGAAGACCCATACACCGAGCTTAGCCGAGCATCACCTCCTTCCTTTAGCGAGAGTGCTCCACCGCCTCTACCTCCTTCGTTACTAATTCCGACTCTGATTTCTCATTCATGTTCGCGATCCTCGCATCCTCATCTTCGTATATTCCAGGTCTCTGCAGCTGCGTCGCCAACTTGTTTGTATGGATGAAGATCCCAGGCTGCGTGTCGAAGAACCGATCAATGTCCTCCAGGCTCCTGTTGGCGGTTTCCGGATAGAAGAAGAAGGTGATGGGGATAAAGCTGGCGCAGATGACCGCCCAGATGATCCAGAACCGCCACTGCAGGTTCGCGATCCCGCTCGGCGTGATCTCCGCGACCATGTAGTTGCAAATCCAGTTCGTGGCCATGGCGAGGCTCGCGCCTTTGGTTCGCATCTCGAGCGCGTTGATTTCTGTGGGGTACAGCCATGGAACCCCCAGGACGCCGGCACCAAAGGAGGCGAAGAAGATAAAGAAGAAGGAAACTGCGACCGCTCCGTATTCGTAGGAGTGCGCGGGGTCTCGTTCAGTAAGCGCAAGGACAATGGTAATGACTAACCAGCAGGTACAGCAGGCGGCGGACGAAACCATCATGACGCGACGACGGCCGTAGCGTTCAATGACAAAGTATGCAAGACAAGCAAAGATCAGATAGTCTACTGAACCAGCAGCAGCGAGGATCCGTGCACTGTTTGTCATTAGCCATTGTTTAAAAGTTTGCGTAGAGAGAGTATTACCGAAGCTCAGAGATACCGAGTGCATTGATGAATACATAGGTCATGTAATAGCTAGTAACGTTAATTCCACTAATTTGGTTCATGGCCTGCATCCAGGCACCAAGGATCATGCGTCTCAGAACCCCTGATCGACCTTTTCCGGTGAGCAGCTGAGCCCAGGTATAGGTATTTAAATGCTCTCTGTCTAAGACATCTTTGATGATATTGAATTGTGCCCTGACCTCTGGAGAGGTCTCAGTAGCACCATTACCCTCAAGCGCAGCAAGGACTTCGTATGCCTCGTCATATCTTCCTTTACGGATCAGAAGACGGGGAGAATCTGGTAGAAATGGGCATAGACACCAGATGACAGCAGTAAAGACTAATGACAGTTGTTAGTGAGTTCTTCCAATTCTAGAGGTAGAGGCCATACATATTTGGAACGCGAGTGGAAATCTCCATGCAACTGATCCTTTTGTGAAAGAAAAGCCAAGGGTAAGCCAGTTGGAAATCGAAAAACCAGTTATACAATTCGCCATCTGAATGATGACAAGCTTGCCACGACTTCTCATTTTGCTCGTTTCGGCTTGCCAGACGCCTGCCGTTGCAGTGTTCATCCCCGTTCCGAGACCAGCGACAATTCTACCTACGATCATTTGAGGCACCCCATAAGCAGCTGTCTGAATGATAGCGCCGAGTGCAATGGTTGAGCTGCCTAGTAGAATTGTTCTAGGACGACCTAATTTATCACCGGACCATATGGTGGAAAGAGCACCTATAACCCAACGAATTAGTAAGGCTCAAGCCCAAACGGGGGTAATTGATGTATGATAACTAATTTCATCTCACGAATAGAAATCTACACGTTGAACTTGTCAAGGTAAGATATAGTTTGACGTGAGGAAATTCCGTGGAAAGTGTCACAAGAAAGAACATTCTTACCAACGAAGCAACCGAGATTATAGACACTGGTCATTGTACCCTGGAGGGCAGTAGCCGGGTACCCCATAGTACGTAGAAAGTCCTCTCCAACGAGAACATTTCCAAATACACCCTGAAATGGTCAGTTTAGATGTTCATGGCTAAACCCGAACTCAGACTCGAAATTAAACTCACTTGATCATAACCGTAAAAGACCAGGACTGTAGACGCAGCAACAGAAATCCATATGGTCAATGGATTACCCGAGCCACCGAGGTATTTGCGTGCCATAATGACTAATTATAATAGGAAAGGTACCATTCAACACGATCTATTTGTATCTATGCCTTAATCTTCTAGGCGAGAGTGAGTATGAGAAGAGATATAGTGCCGAGTCTACGGAAGCACAAGCAAAGCAGCGTGCTGATCACCTTATATATATGTGGGAGACAGGAACAAAGTTGATCACCGTGATCTGGGGAAGAGACGGCGAAGCTAAGGTGACGGAGTCCTCTTTTGCCATTAGCGGTAGGTGATTTCCCCGCAATAGTGGGTGGTGGAGTTGCTTTAGGACTCGCGGGACATCGAAGCCAAATATGGGGAAGCCGTGCTCAGCGGCGAGGAAGGTTTCCCGAGCTCCAGTCTCGATGCATATATCCAAATTGGTTTGCTTGTTGAGCTCTTTCAAATTGCGAATCCGTAGGTGAGTAAGGCAAGCCAGAGATGGCACAACACATCTGGCTCTCGAAAGCCACACGGCCCTGACGGTCTCCCTCCACTTTACAGTTCTATGGTTCTCTTTAAATTTAAAACTCTAGTACTCACAAAAAGCCCTATTTGACATGTAACATTCGGCAGCAGCTTAGCAGCTTTCTCTAGGTAAATTTATTATAGGGATTCCTTGGTTCCATGTGTTATTTTCAGTGGTAGATGAAAAGGCCCGTGTTCCCCGCAAAAGTATATTTCACTAGTGCTGATTTATATAGTTTTGCTATGAAGGAAAACGATCTCCGTCGGCAACGGCAGGCATGTAGAAATGATACCCGAAGAAGCAATCCGCGATGACGCTATCCATTCCATACTGACCATTCAGATATTGCTGATGGAGGATCCCCTACCAACAAAACGGTCGCAAAGTCAGTTCTATCCACCTTCACCAAGAAGGACTCCCGTACTCGGCTTTCCTGTTCAGGATTGCTTCGGTTAGTTATTGTTATACTACATTTCTGTGTTATTGGATTGTATGTTGTACTATTGAATTGTTTGTTGTACTTCTGATTATTGTATACTCAGGTGCACGGGTCACTAAAGAGTCTGTGTCTCTTGGCCAGTACAGCATGGCGCCTCGGCTATGTATTTCTCAGCCTTGCGCTGATGACGTTCAATTCACATCTCATACAAACAGATAATGGCTTCTTGTATCTGAATTTGATAACTAATTACCAAATAATCCTCCAGAGAATGGGGTATGGTATCTAAAACAGCCAGCATCTTCAGTCTCTTCCGTGGCGCGATAAGCACACTCACCAAACCGCGCCCCAGAACTTCTTCTGCCCCTATGCCAAATCAAAAACGATTGCACTCGATATCTCGTCCAACAGCTCGCAAAATGTCCGACTCTAATAATGTTTCCAGCTTCTTAAGAAGTCGAGCATCAGCTCCACCATCTTCAAGCTTAATAGCATTTTATGACGGGACGGGTACAGATGGCCGCGGACGGACACTCGAGCAGATTTTGGACTGGGGAGCAGGCCGGTTAGAGCAGTCTCACGATTATATCCAAACCTTGTTTCCTCTACCTGAAGCCTCTGGTGTCAATGATAGCGCTCCTATCATCAAGAGAGAGGTACGTGGCTGGCAAATCCCTTTCCTGTACAAATGACCTGCCAATGCTAATTGAGCAACCCTCAGGTATTTCAAGCATTCCGCGAACGTCCTGAGCTTCGAAGTCGATTACGAGAGGCATTTGAGAAGATGCTATGGTTCTATGGTTTCGATTTGATTGAGGAGGAAGGCAAGCTATCTGTTCGCCCGGGATCAAATTATAGACAGAACTCCCAGCACTGGAACACGCGATTTGATCACAATCACCTCCGAATTACTCGTATCATTCGTTGTCTCCGAGTCTTAGGTCTCGAGAAGGAAGCACAGGCATTTTATGATACGATGTCCTGTGCTACTGGTGTCAGTGCAAGGTCGCGGATGTACTGGGGACGAGCTATGCATAGACCTTTGAACCTTGCGCCAGATGTTGATGATGAGGATGCCGAACTTCGCTATGATGCTATAGGTCCAAAGTTTCTGCGTGATTTTGAGGAGGAGGGAAAGAAACTGAAAACAGCTTTACCGGATAGCAAAGAAGACCATGGTGTCCAAGAGGCTATCAAATAAAGAACTCCAGAAGTAGATGATCTTTCAGGCACTATCACATAAATATAAAAAAGCTGGATGATTTAGAGAAGGTCAACGCTATTACTTTGGCTTCTTAGGAGTTTGCACTGGTAAATAAGATGCGCGAGACGTCTCGGATCTCTGAGCTTTGCATTTTGAGGGAAGGTATGGAGATCTAGGAGATCTCTTTATTCCGGATGTCGTGGAAGGATCATAAAGAGATTTTAGAACTGGCTATCGCTGCAGCATGCGCACGCAGTATAGAGATTATTGACTGAATGAGATCACGATATTAATGAACCCAATTGCTTCTAAGGAAAAGCATAAATATGATTACTCATTTTGTAAGCGTCCGTGGAGCACATAGATTTAGATAACCTAATTTTTTTTTCAAAACGAGAGTTTTTGGGTCCTAGACATTATGAAGCTTGCCGTTTGTTGTGTAGGTTACAGCAATTAACTACCTTTGCTTCACTTTCTTCTCACTCAATAGCAAGTGAAGAATAGATCTAATACATATAGATGATTTTTGTGATACTAAAAAGCTTAATTTGCGTTCTCTCTCTGGTGTGGAGCTGAAATGTGGGTGTTCTCTGTTGTTGTGACCTTGTACCTGGCTATAAAGCCACATCCTAAGATGCAGCTCCACACAGCACCATAGATTTACACCACGTAGCACAGTTCCCTCTAAGCATAGAAATCAGACCATATTTTGCTTCTCTCGTATAAGATTCATGCATCAACTAATCAATCATTGTCCACCACAGCAGCTAGCTACCATCGCACAGCATAGCAGCATTGGTAAGCTTGCAGGAGCTGATTGACTCATCTAGCGGCGTATCTTAGTGAAGCTGTAAAAGCCAACCGCTCGCATACGCAAAAGGGGGCTTTAGCGAATGAAAGCTTGCTCGCGACGCTATCACTATTGGTTGAAATTGGAACACCGAGTAAGAAGCAGACCGGGCGTGAAGTAAGCGTTTGGGCTTTCAATAATTGATGATTAATCTGTTGGACTATCTATGAGTGAGAACCAACTCCTCAAGTGCTTGACCTTCCAAACGCCAACGCTAAATATTAAGCATGAAACAAATGTGGTATCTTCGCTGGCCGAGTGCAATCTGAGCCCGTAATACTGGGCATGTAGCCAAATGAATCGCGAGAAACCCAAACCCTTGCGTGCTGAATGAGATTTCCTACAGCACTCCAATAATCGAAGTCTTGGCAAGCAAATTCACTGATAATGACCTTCGTGGTGTGCTTCAATCTGGGCTTTGAGCTCCTCATTTAAGAGGTCAAGGCAAAGTCGAGATGCTATGTTGTTGTTAGTCAAGTATATCTCCCTCTGGAGGAGGAATACTCACGAATTGGGACGTCTTCGATCCCAGCGCCTCTTTCCATCGCCTCCACAGCTGCTTCCAACCTCGCGCTCCTATAGCAACGATATTCCCTTTGTAGCATTAACATCCTCTCCCAACACTCTGCATCGCTTTCCCTTGATTCCCTCACCAATACCGGTGCCGCTCTTGAGTAGAAGAAATCGAATCCAGTCAAGGAAGGCGGGGGAGGGGTTGGCGAACTGCTCTGGCTCCTTGACATTGTCCGTCTGTGATGAATAGTCGAATCGTAACTACTCTCTCGACTGTATTCTTGACTTGATTTACTCTCGCTATAGCACGACGAAGCTGAAGGATTCGAAGCCATGGTAGGGCACGTGATTTTAACCGTTTTGAAAAACAGGGGAAAGGCTGGTATGAAGTGGAGTGAAAAACCAAAGTTTTTCTGCGACGGGAGGATCATCATCTTGTAATATATGCAGCGTGAGAAAACAGGATTACAGGCGCGCTTTAGCGGATATTGAACATGTTTTGCAGATCGGGGACAACGGGAACGGCCTGAGTCATGGTGCATTCTTTGAAGCTCTTTATGTACGTTTGCGGTGTGGCATCACACTTACTGAGACTCAGAGCATGAGTTATTTCCGATGTAGCCGGTCGCAGCATCGAGCTTTGCGTGAGGACCAGGTGCGATGATACACCCTTACATACTAAACATTTCGTTGCTGTAGCTGGTGCATGACCACGCATTGCATTGCCAGATGCCGTCGGTACTTGGACGGCCAATAGATCTGATGATCAGGCATGACAGGCTTGTATGTCGTATGATGGGCTCCGAACCATCAGATGTTCCCCTTTGGCAATTCTTATCTTTCGTTATTCTCAGAGTCTGAAATCAAGTAGGAAAGATGAAGTTTGAGCGATAGGAAAACAAAGTTGGTATCTGTGTCTCGGGTGTCAGAAGATGGTTTTCTGGGCAACCGGACATCATCAGATGATGTCCTTCCTAAACAATATCTTTTCGTCAACCAGCCCGCCAATTCTCTCATTTTGGGCAATGGTGGGTGTCCAGTTCATGCTGAGGTTAGGTATGGTGTTTGACGGCTGCAGATCATGGAATGCGACAACCTTTATGCATGCGACGGGCTGCCATTTCCGGTGTTCAAGGATTGACCGTGCAGTGACTAGTGCAGATCTCTGCCGTATATCCTACAGTATATTCGATTATTACGAGCACCGTATGACATAAATCTTGCCATTACTGAGAAGTGTTATCGCAATTGATGTTTAAAGTTGAAAAATACCATCAAGAGGTTATAGTGTATTTGGGGTGACTGCTTGCACATTATATGTGGAATAACTGGTATTATGCTACTGAGAAATCGCTATTCCTGACCTATGACTTCATGGTAAATGCAAATTTGATACGCTCTGGCAATGCAAGGCCGACCTATACCTCAATGGGTCTTTGATTTATATGATGGGTGGCATCTCTTTACTTTCACAAGACAACCCCCACTAACCCATACTGAGATTCAGCCTTGGGTCCTTGATGTCTCTGATAATCCACTATACCAAACCGGTCAGTTGACCAGTTTCCATGGTGGTTTTACCTCACTCCAGCTTCAAGATAGGTGAATGTCTTGAGCTTATCGTAAATGCGTCATCATTGCCTTGCAAGTGCAAATCCGTTCAGGAAGACATATCTCATCGACGAGATTTTTCTCCTCTTCTTGTATGCCCTTTCACGAGATTGCGTATCTGCTTGCTTTCTCAATATATCTTTAATCTTCGCAAATTTCATTTGATGATCGCGCTGATATCTATTCCAAGAAATTGGATGTTTGGAAGAGAATAGTACTTCTCATATATGTATGAAAATAGTAGTATCTTGTCAAGGACCTGTACTCACGATATGACGAAAGTAGAGGTTCCTCAGGATCTTGGTTTGTGATAAGTCTAGGGAAGGAAGCTCTCCGTAGGGAGAGGTTCCAGGTATAGCTAACTACTAGGGATGTGGGTGCCTGAGGCCACAACATACTTGTACATAAAGACTTGCTCAAAATAGCGTGCTTTGGCGTTACCATTATTCTATGGTCAGGCTAGAGGCCTTTGTCTGTTTTTGCTATAACAACTCGACAAATATGAGTGGAGAATTATAGACTTGGTGTGGTTCAAGCATGTTGGTGAGCAGAGCGTATTTGTATGGCTTTGGCTTCTTGTATCAAAGCGAGCTTTCTTTTGCAGTAACCAGTGCCAATAACGCCGCGGAGAATTTGTTCATTAGGCTGAATCATGACAGAAGACCGCTGGCGTTATTTAGTGACGATTTTATAGGGATTTTTATATTTAACTTAGCTTATTGGGATATGGGTTAGCAGGGAAGTGTATGACTTTATGAGGCATGATAGGAATGAATAAAACAGAACTCCAGAAGGACCCACCCTTTATGATTAAGTTTCAGACCGATCTAAAGAGACATTCCAGGAGCTATGCAGGCTTTATGAAACGATAATATTCTTTGCCATATTCCTAAATATGTAAATAGAACATCTTATCTTGTGCAGGTTATCAGTAAAGCTTTGTAGGATGCTGTTGAGGATTTGGGAAGAACCGGTATGCTCTGGTATGCTCTGGTATGATCCAATATATGGAAATAGTTGCGAAAATTAGCATCTTTTCTTTAATTGATCAAAGTCATTCTGTCAATTCACTTTGAATACGGGGCACCACTACGTATATCACGAAGTGCTAGTTGTATTCGGTGGTAATCGTTAATTGTATTAACTATATACAGAATAGTGATGATATACCGTTTGAAGCTCAAACGTAACACGTGACCTAGTTCATACGATTATACCAACACATTCTTTCAGTGAATTAAGTTGGTAAAGTATGCAAGGCTTCCGAGTCGCTGCCATTCAGAGCTGCCGAGTAGACTTTTCTTGAGGAGTACTGGTAATAATTTCCATAACCTGCAATTATAACAAAAGCCAAGCTATCTACTGAACTTTAGTACTACAAGTTGCCTAGAATAAAAACACTATGGTAACAAAAATCACTTCCTTTTAAATTTGACTGTGATTTCTTTAAAGAGCTAAACTAATTCGTAGTCCATAGGAAACCTGAAATAATCTACATTTTCGAAACACACCGTTGCTCTCGTTTTGCATACCTTACCACTCGAACAATACGCTACTCTTATTCTAGCCCTTGGTGACCTCTTCCAAGCTACATAGGCATATTTTTTGCCTACACGTTTGGATATAGGCACGGCTTCGTACAACCGAAACGCATGGCTGGGCCGAAATATTCGCCCAGTAAGCTCAATCCATCTTGGCAGAGGGCTCTTGTAGAGTTCCGTATGCATTCAATGACCTTGCGGCTGGCAGCTTTTCCCTGGTTTGCCCCAGATCCAAGGGATTTGGGACATATTCGTATATTAGTCTCGGCATCGGTGAAGTGTCATGCGGCTACGGACAGTATATGATGCGTGGCGTTTGAGCTCCGATCTGATTCTTGTATGTATATGTACAGCACGTAAGTAATCAGCCGTCGTCCGTTCACGGCAGCAGCGGGTTTCGAAAACCATAGCCCAAACTCATGCATAGATCTTCATATGCTCTAAGTCTGGGCCCTGGGATTCAGTTTTATCGAATTTTTGGTTAAGTAGTTTGAACATCCACTGGCGAAGACAATAGCTTTGCTGTGGCTTTATGTCTCTGCACAAGCACGCAACGTATGATATGGGTGAGTGACTGTACGATCTGTTGTGCAACTAGTGGTTGTCTTAGATTGATACGTTTCCAGCTACGGCTTCCCAGCCTTGAACACAGGATTTAATTCCTCGGTCTGGAATGATGTGTCAGACGAAATGTGTCGAATTTTCAGTTGAGATTGATAGGTATCCCGGCAGATAACCTGGAGGCTACTAGGAAGGCACCTCCTGATATCCTGATAAGACTTTTCCTTCGATTACATCTCCGTATCAAGCTCAACTCTGAAACATGTTATGCTCCATTGCATTTTCTTGAATCTGTTATCATCCTGTGGTCCGGGACTGCATATCGGTCGGGAATACCTCCGCAATAGCTAGTTCCCCCACACTCCTCCGCAAGGTCTTAACCGTCCCACGTATAATCCCGGGCCGAGTCGGTAATTTACTCGGGATGGTTGTTCTTTACCATGCCGTACTCAGGTGCGGGAATCTGAGCAAGGACAAGTGCTTTCCCCCATACCTATCCAGTCTTCCCATGGAGGCAAGTTGGGGGTACAAAAACACTATCTATGCATAAGAGGCGGAGAAATCAACCTTTGCTATTGACACGTAACGTCGTACCAACTCTAGAGGCAAAGGACCGATGCATGCAATATACCTAGAGCGGGCTTTCCATTTTGCAACTCTGCACCACAGAAGTGGCGGAAATTCCGGTCTTATAGCGGTAAAGAGCCGCGTGAGGACCTCGTGGCAAGACGAAACGGTATGGATTTTGACTAATGAGAGGGATTTGTTACTTTGATCTCTTGTGATATCCTGCTGGACGTCGGTCCCTTCAAATCAACACGACATATGTGGAACACCAACTACCCTATGAGTCCGTTGAGAATGCTATCCTGGACTGCTGTTTATTGGTAATAATCGTGGGTTAGAGAGGGTATATTAGTCGGTGAAGCTGTCCAGACTGCTGCTGGTGGCACCTTGTACTCCCGCGGATAAAGATCCGGAGCGTAAAGATGTCAGGTAGGCTACGGAAAGTAGATTGACACTCCCTCAAATTGAGCATCTCACCGTTCGTATTCCCCTATTACAGCCCCAACAAAGCGATTTCAATAAGAGGACAACCGCCGTCAGGCGGTCATATCAATAATCGCATTGTTTCTCGGATCGGCTTCATTTCCTCAACTGTAACGGCCACGGAAGTGTTAAGACGACTGTCGCTATCACCTGATGATTTTTTTGATACCGTTGTCCAGTATTACCTAACTCAATGGCCGCCGGATCGATCTGATTGCAATCGAGCTGATATAATGATTTTATGATTGATATCCTCGGTCGCATGTCCAACCATCGATAGAGCAGCAGCACCAACCAATCGCGAAAATTGCCAGCGCAGTTATTGTATGGGCGTGGGGTGAAGTGGAGAGCGTATTGTCTCGGAGTGGGAGGAAAGCTATAGTGAGTGGAATGACGGCGGTTCATACCGTAGCAGTCAAAGTTCCTTTTGCGACTCTTTTAGATTCTTAAGGGGGCAGTGTTATTGATAGTATTACTGGCACTGTGATTTGTTATTATTAAAACTATCCTCTGTCGAAGGGTCTCTGTCGCTAGCACGCTCCACTGAGCACCACCACTTCTCTACGGACCCTTCCATCCTATCTCATCCATCAACATCATCCACTATTCGCTCCCGGGGATACTCTAACGCTCCATCCAATAGTCCACCAGCCTAATCATTTCATTATAGATCGCGTTTACCAAAAAACAAAATCCGCTTTGATCTTTACGGCCTGGGGTTCTTTTGTTACTGATATTCAAGGGAGCTAGGGTTCTCGTGGCCCCCGAGAGGCGCCACCGATACTGCTCCCAATACTTCAGAAGTCAGATTCGCCCGGTGAAACACAGAACAGAATTGCTTCTTTCTCCCTTCTTCTTCTTCGTCTTCTTGATCTTCGTATCCTCCCA
>Ga0247737_1001113_pt1 | contig 11474 bp, 7 predicted proteins | sample UWRJL028104C2_FD_180937 | JGI IMG/M metagenome (GOLD analysis project Ga0247737, IMG submission 180937) | Plant litter microbial communities from Arlington Agricultural Research Station in Wisconsin, United States - UWRJ-L028-104C-2 | ecosystem: Environmental > Terrestrial > Plant litter >...
GCTCTCTCCTCTTCCCCCCTTGCTAATAATTCCCTTGCGACTCAATACTTATTACTTATTAGCTGGCTACTTAGTGACTTAGTGACTTAGTCACTTCTTACTGTAGTACTCTAACTTTACCATAGTCCAGCCCCTGCTCACCACCCCTCCACCGGCCCGCTATATCGGAGTAATACTTTGGTAATAATTCACACCCATTACGCGGATGATGATTATTACTGACTACTACACCCATTCCCAATCCGCCCACGACGCCCATTTCACGCTTTCCACGCATTCCACCCTCCTCGACCGCTGCACATGTGGGGGGAGGCAGCGCGGATGTAGCCGGTCCCAGATACGAGAGCATTCGATACATAATAACTTAATCAAATCCGGGACATGCAACTTTATCGACAGGTGTGGAGGAGGTGGGGCAGCCAGCCAACACGCCAGCAAGCACCCAGCGTTCTGAGGGTGCGGAGGAGGGCGCTGAAGCTGCTTGCTGGCGTGTTGGCGTGCTGGCTGGCGCTGGTGATGGAAGGTCGACGGTGTCCACCGCAATCCACCCGGTCCAGTCCTGTATTTATCCAGTGGAGAGCGCTGTGTTCGCATGCGTCGTAAAACCATCACGATGATGCTGGAACCCATGGATGTGGAACTGACCACGCTAGCTGCTCGGACCATATATTCTGGAATGGCTGACAGAAGGCGGGATGGATGGATGGACGCTGCATTCATCTTGGCGCATCCCCCTGACTTCGGATGTCGACGGTTCACTTCTTCATCACCACTAGACTTGACGTGACTTACTGCTAGTGATCCCCCCCCAAGCCCGCCACGAGAAGACTAGTATACAAGCTATCTGCTGCCACAAACCTCGGCACAGGCGAACAGTGTGAATGGGTTTCAGGAGGCGGTCGAATGGTTACGGCACTTGCTAGCCCAAACAATCATCCTCCCTAGTCCGTACTCTCTGTCTCGTGGGCCTCTGAGACGTCTAGTGCTTGGGGTGTGAGACTGCATTACCAGTAGTATGGGCTTGTTTGCTTGTAGAGGTGTGGGAATGGAAGAAAGATGGGAAAATAGATCTGGTACTTCGCGGTAGCTGAGCGATCATCCCAAGATGGGTTTTGGCTAAGCACGGAGAAATATGGGGAGGTGGTACAAGATGGTACGAGACTTTGAAATTAGCTCTGAAACCAAATCGGTACATTCACACTATGAGTACTCCACAGCTACGATTGAAGGTGCCAGTTGTAGTGCAAGAAGAAACCGCCATCTTGCATATATGCACTGGTAATATTAGACACTCATGCAATTGCTTCACTAGTCCATCATCTGCTTGTCTCATGGTGGCTCGCCGTAGAACACTGCCCACATCCGGTAAATACAGCTCGTGGTAAATGATAAGCTAATTAAAAGTCAATTTACACACTAAGTTTTTCGAGAAGTCGCAACAAGTGCCGTGTAAAAACTTTATGATCCATAAGTGCTAGAGTAAACATCATTCGAGTTCCCAAGTTGCCTAATAATCCATTCCGCATCGCCTACAACTCATTTTCCTCATTCTCAGTATCTAGAAAGCACAGTACAGGATATCATGTTATAGATTAAAACCACCTTGAATTTTGCTTACGAAATTGGCTTGAAGACATACATTTGCACCACTTTGATCCTGATTACCGACTACTTCGATATTAGTGCGATGTCACTTTCAAAATCATGTAATGTGTTCGTGTGAGTATTTGCATAGTGGGGGACCTCTTGGCTCGCTTAAGTCTTTTATCGATAAACCTTAACCTTAAACCCACCCCTCTGAGGCTCTTTACGCCACTACTGCTCTGTCCAGGAATAATCATCCATCAACATCAACATCAACATCAACAGCTATCGTCGCCCATACGTCTCATATACTAGAGGGCTCAGTACAGAATAGGCGGTAGACTAGTGTATCCGATCCACCACATATTTCCGGATTCGGGTTCCAGCTGAGAACGCATCGGTGGCAATAATCTAGCCCTTACTCATATACACCATCCTTTCTTACCCATAATGGGGCTAGATAACGCAAATCCAACGATCTTGAGCGAATCTGAGCTGCCTTCGCACAGACAGAGGCGCAGGGGAAATGATGTAGGACCCAAAAAGCAAAGTCTACGAGACGTATTAATAGCGAAACCGAGTTTTGAAATGGACCCATTCTACATGTCTGAATTTTCCGACACCGACTCAGATGATTCTACGATGGGACCTATCGATGAACAAGAAATCTACGGTACGTTCAAGTCTGATTTATTTTGGTGCTGATGTGTATTACTCCTGCGGCGATCATACCTCTCCCCTGATCAACTCCATGTAGATGCAGAAGTGTTTGATATCCGGGGTCGAGTTAGCTATTTTTGGAACGCAAATTATTATTAACATCCCTTCCGTTTCATGGCGGCTAATACGCACATCTATTAATCTTACCGTGGTCTACTTGATTACGAGGAGTTCGTTGCAGTCTCAGACAGCTGACGTTTCACAGACTTGATAGCGCCGATCTCAGATCCAGAGCACCCAACTTCTTTGGAATCTTTAGGGGTGGTAAAGCTACAAGATGTTCATCTTGTTTCGCCTTCAGACACAACCAACCCATCAGCCCTATCACGCGTGCGGGTGGAACTCACACCAACTGTGTAAGTACAGCCTGTCAAATATGTTGTCTTGGCGACCCGTCCTGTCAAACACGGCATTGTATTCATTTATGTCACAGCCTGGCATACGGATGACGATTATCCGTACAATTAAGTTCGTAGCTAATCTCTAATTTACAGCACGCATTGCTCACTAGCGACAGTAATTGGGCTAGGTGTAAGAGTGCGGCTCGAACAAGCCCTACCCCCAAGTTATCGAGTAGAAGTAAAAATTAAGGAAGGCACACACAATCAGGCTGAAGATGTCAATAAGCAATTGGCCGATAAGGAGCGTGTTGCTGCAGCCCTTGAAAATGCGAGTCTGGCCAATCTTTTGAAGAATATGATGAAGCCATGTGAAGGGTAGTTTATCTAGTGGAATTGGGTCCAAGTGGGTGTAAATAAAACAACAGACCTGTACAAACTCTTGAATACTTCATATGCAAACAACGAACAATTCTATTTTGGGCTCAGGGACAATTTTTTACAACCCTGTCTCGTGATCCTCCCTTCCACGTTTTTTCCAGAATGTCGGGAAGAAAACAAGATGGTTAATGTTCAAGCCCTCATGCTCAGGACCAGGTTACCTTTCCTGTGCTTGCGCTCGACCCATTTCCCAAAAAGTGATCCCAGCGCATTAGACTTATATTATGCACTTGATATTACATCTGCCAATCTTGGCAATAATTCCCCAAATCTCACGCAGGTGTAGTAGTATTACAGATCTCAAACAATACGAACTACGCCCCCCTGGATCTGGCACCTCTCCAACGCATAAGACAAATTTAAATCCAGCAATAGAACCCAAAAGAACGAAGATGAATTTCTGTAATCGCATTTCGCAACCAATTCTCGATTGGGGTGGGGTGGCATTTTTTCTTTGGCTGGTGTTCAAGGTCGGGGGCAATTGAAAAGATATGGCGCTTCTCTCTCTCCCCCCCCCCCGGCACTTTGTCACAGAAACGGCCGTTTTGGGCGGTGTCCCAAACAATTATCAAGCACGCATGCGCGCCACTTCCAGGGACCAATTTACCCAGCAAGCACGCGCAACGTAATCAGTCCCCTCCCTTTTTTCTCTCGTTTGCAAGAAGGGGTAAGAAAAAGAAAGTCTAATTCAACTGGGCTGACCAATCGATGCGTCCTTTAACACCTAACGTCTAAACCCTACCCTTTGACCTGTAAATCTTGCTCTTTTAGGGAGGTGAGAAGGAAGGTCAAGAATTTCACAAATGCTGACATATATTCCTTACTTTTAGTCGTTTTGGATATAACAGATCCCCACCCCCAGCTATAGGGAAAGAAGGGTTTATTCAAAGCTAGTTAGGACGTTGTTAGATAACAACCCAGTAACAATCCCGTTTCCCCCCCTTCAGTTTAGTTTCCTCCCTTCCCCTGGGTATATCAACCAGACGTTATAAACAAAACCGTGGCGCCTCGGTAATGAGGCTTTCCATTTCTCTCTCCCTCCCTTTGTCTTACGCCTCCTCTTCTTCATACCAGTTGGCTTTTTTGGTTGGATCTTTAGTACCCTACCAAGCGTTCACGCACCTCCCGCAGCAGCGGATGTCAAGGGCGAGGGGGCCGGTAACTGAGTTCCTGCTCTAATGCGCCATGCCATGCCAATTGTAATCACCACTTAACTTATGGAGCATAGGCAAGAAAGAACCACTGGCGGGCTGAATTAACCATGGGTTCTCTTCCCTATAGTAATAACGCACCGGCAACTTCGGGTCCTGGGAAGGGAAACTAGAGCACAAGGCCCCTCGTGGGGCCCTCGTGGTAATCTTGACGGGTGGGTCGAGCTAATAAGGGGGATGACGACGGGTTAGAGTAGACAGGATCAAAAAAGTTTACCGGCTCGGGGGGAGGGGAGTCGCCAATCACGATTTAGGGTATTTGTGGAATAGCTGATTAGTGTACATATACGAATCAAGAATACTAAGTTCGTCAATACTCAGGCGGGCAAATGGGAAGTCGTCAATTAGCTCGATGTAAGTTGAAGATCCATACGAGCAAAGATACGCTGAGAGAATGAACATGTGAGATTATAATCTCTATGTCTATCCTATGCTTCATGAAGCGTATAAGGTCCTCCTAATGTGTTGGAACTATCATACATAAATGCGAATCGGAACGCCAGGAAACCGTTTTGTTTCCATTTCAGACCATATAATCCACCAACTCCAGAACAATCAGGTGTGACTGCTCTTTATTCAACCATCCAGCAGACCCGAGTCGCGAAGGCTTGCGAAAAGCTCTGGTTCTAGGAACTTAGCAACGCTGACATCCTCGCTTAACCCCTTTCTCCTCCTGGTCTTGAGTACAAAATCCCTTGCTGTGGCCTGAGCACTAGCAGGCTCCAGAGGACGCAGAATGACATCTTTGTCAAGAGGATCGCCAGGAACAATGCTCCAACGGTCGAACACTAGACTCACGGTAGCCTGACCTTGAGTGTGAATGCGCAAATCGGTTTCGAAACCGAACGAATCAATGACTGGTATGAGACCACTGACCCGGTAAAGAGGAGTACCAGCGATAGGACCGTCCTGTAGTACATGTCCACGTCGGCGGGCCAGTACAGTGTATAACGAGGTTACCGAATCGGCAGGACCTGTCATAGAACATGAGTATACCGGCTCCATTAGTCGTGGAGATGCCATCAAGAAGGAGGAGTAGCATGCCCGGCGGGAAGTGGGGATGATCTGGCCGCCTCCCCGGAAAATCGCTTCGGGAGCCAAGGTGACATCCATGATCTTGAATTTGCTGTTCCGGATTGCTGCAAGGGTGGTCAGTGAAAGCTCAATCGGTGAACCAATGGAGAACAAAGGAAGGTATAATCAACGTCAAATCAAGGAAAGCTTAAGGGGAACCACTTACGTTCTTCACAAAGCGGACCTTCTCTGGTTGCCCAGCTAAAACCTTGTCGAATAGTATCTTTGACAGAATCAAGAAGTTTCTTATCCACCTGTCGATCAGTTAGTATGAAATAAAAGGACCGACTAAAGTCTCTAGTGGATGCTTGGGATGAGGAGTAGGAGGTAGAAGGCTTACTTCCGACGGTAATGTATCGTTCTGGAGAACGTTTGGTCCTAGATCATCAGGACCAAATGCCCAAATGTTCCGCGATGCCAACAAATCCCATCCATAGTTCGTTTCAAAGAACTTTCCAATGACCCTCACGGGACTTTTTATGCTGACTTTGCCGCTCTCGATATCTTCAGCAATACCACTATCCAAGGGTTCTGCTACCATGGTAATCTTGTTCTTCTTGTTCGGAGTTTGTGCGTAACACTTGATGGCTGAAGTCTCCACGACCGTTTCGCAGAATCGAGTGACTGGATCAGATACCTTAATCTCCATTTCTGCGTACAGCCGACGCAAGTCGTGTAGTACGCAATCCATATATAGCTCTCCCGTCCCAAGAATAACGTGCTCTCCTGATTCTTCGACTTTGGTAGTGATGAGGGGGTAGCTTTTGTTGATTTTTCTAAGACCATCCAGCATCTTTGGTAGTTCTGATGGGTTGATTGGCTCAATAGCAACCTTGTAGACTGACTCCGTGAAATGAACAACGGGTTTAAAAATATAGGCTTCTTCATCATCGGGTAGTGTTGGGGAAACTATTGTGGCTGACTTCACAATCGAGTTATCGACTCCTCCTAACAGTGCCCAGTTTCCGGACGGAATGCCATCCGTGGGAATGTTGTACCGTGATTCCGCAATCCAAACATCTGAAATTGTTGCCATGGCCATATCCTCTTCATCATCAATAGAATAGCCTTCTCCTAACACTCTTACTTGCATACCCGGCCGAGCAGTTCCACTCATAATCCTTCCAAAAGAATGGAAGCCGGTAGCGTCGCTTGTGTTGAAGAGCTTAGTAACCTGAACAATCAAAGGTCCGTCTTGGTCACATTCCCTTATGGCTTGTGCCACCTTTGTATCCAATGGTCCAGTGTAATATCTCTCGAGCTTGGCTTCCGCTCCTTCGACTGGAGAAGGTATATGGTCAACAACCATGTCGACGAACCCACCAGAATTTCCAAAGAATCTTTCGCAAACAAGTTGCAAGAGAACCTTGGCATCCGTCTTGAATTGAGAGGGCTTCAGAACAATCCCAAGCTCACCAAGGGTGTCTTTTAGGTCCTCGGGACTCTCACTTATAGTATGAGAAAATAACTTGTATATAGGCTCCAAGACAAAATGCACGAAGGACCGTGGTGCACCTTGCTCTACAGCCTTTCGGGTGAAGGACCGTTTTTTGGGATTATAGAACACGTCTCCCCATAATCTCCTGGCTAATTCGTGCGCGTCGAGTCCTTGACCGGGTTTAGTGTTTGAATAGTGGTTGGCGTACAATTTGGCAAAAGACTGCAACGTAAAGCACCAACCCATGCTACTGCAAGCAAAAAGAACGTTTCCTTTCTCTGGACTCAAGCGTCTTTTTTCACCCTGACCGGGCAACGTATTTTCAATCATGGTGTTGACTTCCTCAATAACGTGTTTGAGCTTAAAATACGCATCCGTTGGTGGTAGTTTGAGCTCTAAAATCAGACGATCCATCTTGTTGACCACCAGCGTCAAAGGGAGGCCCTCCAGAATTGCGTGTTTTATGATTTGCTCTGTATTGACCTGCACTCCTTCCACAACATCCACAACCAAAACTACACCGTCGACAAGTCTCAAAGACGAAGCAACCTCATCTACGAAGTTTACGTGACCTGGCGTGTCTATAATATTAAGCAGATGCGATTTTCCTCGGGTGTTTTGCAGAACTAGACTCATCGGAGCGGACTTCGTGGACAGCCCTCTTTCCCGCTCCAACATGTGTACGTCGGTATATCGTAACTGCTCGTCCCGCTTTCTACCAATCTTCTTCTCCAATCGGTCCGAAATATCGTGAGTCTCCAGAACCAACATGTCCATAAGCGCGGTTTTCCCATGGTTTAAATGGCCTGCAAATGCTATGTTTCTAATTTGATCGGGATAATTCATAAGATCTGTCATGAAAGTGCGATCGAAATGAACCGGAGGAAGGTCTGCTTCCTGTATAGTAAACTTCTTCTGTTCTACTGGCGCAATAATGGGTTCTGTCAATGGTTGCGCATCCTCCTCCTGTACCATAGTTTCTACATCTTCTCCATATACTTGCTGCGCAGTAGGATAATACTGCTTGTCTTCGTGTAGGATTACCGCATTTGAAGGCCCCTCATCTAAAGTATAGTTAGCTTGTGAATTGAATTCCAAAGAGGGTTACAGACCATCAATCTCCATCAGCTCCTGACCCGTTACGTCAGGCGCTTCCTCTGGGTCATCGTCATACACATAATCACCCGCGTCGACTCCATGTTGACTATCTTCCTCGGATTCTTCTGCCTCTCCAATAAAATTACCAAATCTAAGAACATCATTAGTTTCTAAATATAGTAAAGTAGCAAGAGGACTTACTCGTCGTAAAGATCATCCATGTTGAGCGAAGTGATGGGAGATACGGTATTGAATTGGGATAACAGAACACAACATTGGCTTCGCCGAACTTTTTTGGAAGCTCTGTCTGTCGCACTTTTACCCTATATGGTTAGCCCTTACCAGCAAGGCTGACTGGTAGTTCATACAAAAGTCACATGATTCAGCCTTGCACAGCTGCGCTGGATTTGGTTTTAACATTAATTAAATTTATTGCAGCGATCGATCGATCCCTCGTATGATAGACCTCCTCTATTGTACATCTTAGATTTGGTGGTCAAAAATTCACTTGGGTGGCATGATATCCTTTCCTAACGAAAACAAATCGTTACACAGCAGCTCCCCAAGGTACCAGGTGGGGTTAGATGTTAGGGTCAGGGGAAAGAAGTGCTGGAGGTGGTAGCGGTGAAGGCGCAAAGTTATGGCCCGCCGTCCCCCACCACACCTTTTTATTGTTGAGAGCAGTTCCCCCTTTGACTTAAATTACCCTCTCCCCAAATTTCTTCAGTCTCAGTGGAAATCTTTAATATCCAATAAATCATGTCTTCTTTACCACCAGTATATATTGTGTCTGCTGTCAGAACTCCTATTGGATCTTTCTTAGGGTATGGATTTCTAAAATATGCCCTTTTGCCCGATTCCGGAGTACTGACAATCTAGTTCCCTCTCGAGCTTGTCTGCTGTTCAACTCGGTGGACTTGCTATCAAGGGTTAGTTTTACGGGACATCGTAATGTCTATAATATGTAGCTAACATTTTCAGGTGCCGTTGAACGTGTACCAGAGATCAAACCTGAGGATGTTGAAGAAGTCTTCTTTGGAAATGTCCTATCTGCAAAGCAAGTTTTTCTTCTCAATGCTTATACTTGCGCATAGCTAACAAAGAAACAGTCTCGGCCAAAATCCAGCTAGGCAATCTGCCATTTCTGGAGGCTTGAGTGAAGCAACTGTTTGCACTGCTGTGAACAAAGTATGTGCCTCCGGGCTCAAGGCGATCATCCTCGCAGCGCAGACCATTATGACCGGTAATGCAGATATCGTCGTTGCAGGCGGCACCGAATCCATGTCGAATGTTCCCCATTACTTGCCAGTGCTTCGAGCTGGCGCAAAATACGGCGATCAGACTCTTGTCGATGGTGTTCTTAAGGACGGACTGACTGATGCCTATGGCAAGAAGGAACACATGGGTCTGGCTGGAGAAGAATGTGCTCAGGACCATTCCATTACTCGGGAACAACAAGATGAATATGCCATTAAATCGTACCAAAAGGCACAAAAAGCCACCGAGGCCGGTCTGTTCAAAAACGAAATCATACCTGTGGAAGTAAGCGGCGGCCGTGGTAAGCCAGCAATCAAAGTCGAGAGAGATGACGAAGTGAAGAACCTCAACATCGAAAAATTGAAGGCTATGCGACCAGCTTTCCTGCCAAACGGTGGAACTGTCACTGCTCCTAATGCTGCACCAATCAACGATGGAGCATCTGCTTTGGTTCTTGTATCAGAAGCTAAGCTGAAGGAGTTGGGCTTGAAGCCTTTAGCAAAGATTCTTGGATGGGGAGATGCTGCGCATAAGCCCAGCAAATTCACCACCGCACCAGCTTTGGCAATTCCCAAGGCAATCAAGCATGCTAAGATCGAGTCTTCAAATGTGGATTTCTATGAGATCAATGAAGCTTTCTCTGTTGTAGCTCTCGCGAACATGAAGATTCTTGGCCTGGACGAAGCTAAGGTGAATGTCAATGGTGGATCAGTAGCCATTGGCCATCCCCTTGGTTGCTCAGGTGCAAGAATCGTAACGACACTCATCAACGTCCTTAAGGAGCAAAATGGAAAGATTGGAGTTGCTGGAATTTGCAATGGTGGTGGTGGAGCATCAGCTCTTGTAATCGAATCTCTTCAATAGACTAGCGATTCTATATAGAATTGAGTTTATAGTACTACTAATAATGAAAAATGTGCATTCACCTGCCCAATTAAATCCAAGTATGATATCTCATTTATCGACTCTTACACGCTTTATTTGAGCAAGACAAAATGACATGTACAAATTTGAGAAAATATGATGCCAAGAATATCAGCCTCGTGTGGGGTTGGCACTTCTTATCTTAGCGCGACCGAGATCTTATCAGACAGCTTCCGAAAAAAAGTTTAGTCCCAACTGCGATTCTAACAATCGGCCGCAACAGTCCCATTCTGTTCCGATATTTGGAGTTATGGCTACCAAGGCATTGTAAGTATATCTGGGCTCTTTGATGTGTTACTTCACTTAGACATTCAAATTATTTGACCAGTAGCTAACAATTCTCAGAGACTCGCGCATACAAGCGCTCCTTAAAAACAATGTGCAGGAAAAGAAGCGGAGTTTTGTGGTAGTTGTGGGAGACCACTCTAAGGATGTTATTGTAAACTTATACCACATACTGTCTGGATTAGACCAGAAGATACAGAATCGATCGGTTCTGTGGGCATACAAGAAGAACCTGTTGGGATTCACCAGGTACGAGCGAACAATGAACGCTTGAGCGCCTCTAACAATCTTACTAATTCTAATGGCGCAGTCACCGGAAGAAACGCGAGCAGAAAATAAAAAAAGAGATCAAACGTGGAATAAGAGAGGCTAATACTGAAGATGCATTCGAGCTTTTCGTTTCGTTGAACAATATACGATATGTCTACTACAAGGAGACAGAAAAAATCTTGGGAAACACCTATGGAATGTGTATATTGCAGGATTTTGAGGCGATTACACCAAATTTGTTGGCACGCACCATTGAGACTGTGGAAGGGGGAGGTATTGTGGTGTTATTGTTGAAGGGAATGAACAGTCTAAAGCAACTTTACACCCTTTCAATGGACGTACACTCCCGGTATCGAACGGAAGCACACAACGACGTTACTGCTAGATTCAACGAACGATTCATATTATCGCTAGGCAAGAATGATTCGTGTCTGGTTTTGGATGATGAGATGAACGTTCTTCCAATTTCAGGTGGAAAGAACGTACGTGCCTTACCAGATGCCGCTCCTGATGAGAAGAAAACTCCTTCGCAGATCGAGCTCGAGAATTTGAAAGAGGAACTACAAGATACGCAACCAACCGGGGCGCTGGTCAACCTGGCAAAAACTGTAGACCAAGCCAAAGCCCTCAAGCAATTTGTTACTGTCATTGCGGGAAAGACTCTGAGGAGTACGGTAACACTTACCGCCGCCCGTGGACGTGGCAAATCAGCAGCTTTAGGAGTGGCGGTCGCTGCAGCTGTAGCCCATGGATACGGTAATATATTCGTTACATCTCCTAGTCCAGAGAATTTGAAAACATTCTGGGATTTCATCTTTAAAGGCTTCGATGCTC